>Ga0210406_10004934_pt1 | contig 14105 bp, 16 predicted proteins | sample IncBWC30MmetaG_FD_155454 | JGI IMG/M metagenome (GOLD analysis project Ga0210406, IMG submission 155454) | Forest soil microbial communities from Barre Woods Harvard Forest LTER site, Petersham, Massachusetts, United States - Inc-BW-C-30-M | ecosystem: Environmental > Terrestrial > Soil >... | reverse complement strand
TAATCCGCAGGCCACGAAGATCGACATCGTCAAATAACGGCCAACGCTGGGCCCGCGTGCGTAGCGCGCGTAGGCGGCCAAAGTCAGCATGAGAAAAACGCCGCTGAGCACGTCTTTACGTTCGGTGATCCAGGCGACCGATTCCACGCGCATCGGATGAATGGCGAAAACCGCGGCCACGAACGCACTTGCCCAAAGTCGACCGGTCATACCGCTCAAAACCAAAAAGAGCAGCACCGCTCCGATGTTATGCAACAGGACGTTGGTCAAATGATGGCCGGCCGGCTTCAATCCATAAAGCTGACAATCGAACATGTGGCTGAGAGTCGTGAGCGGATGCCAGAGCCGCGCGTGACTGTGAGTGAGCAACCATTTGAATCCCTCGAGCGTGAGACCGTGACTCACCTCGCTATTTTGGTAAACGTATTGATCGTCATCGAAGTTGATGAAGTCGTGGCCGAGGGTTTGCGCGAACACGAGCCAGATGATGAGGCTGAGAAAAACACAAACAGCGAGTTTGATGCGGCGATCGTCCCGCTGACTCGTCAGCTCCGGCGCTGTCGACATTGTTAAACCGGCGGCGAAGCCAAACGCCATCGCGCCAGACGAAAACGCAACGCCGTTCCCAAACAACCCAGACCATAGCGCACGCTTCGACGAAAATTAATCGAGGACATTTCAGGCATATATTTCGCCGGACAGCTGACTTCGCCAATCTTGCACTCGAGCCAAACGATTTGGGCGAGCATTTGATTGTCGAAAACAAAATCGTCGGAGTTTTTTTCAATTGGCACGCGCTCCAGCAGACTCCGGGCAAACGCCCGATACCCGGTGTGATACTCCGACAGCTTGGCGCCGATCATGAAATTCTCGGCCGCGGTCAGAAAACGGTTGGCCACGTATTTCCACCAGGGCATCCCGCCGTCGAGCGCGCCCCCGCCGAGGATACGCGAACCGAGCACGCATAGATAGAGCCCGCTTGCGACCATCGACGCCATCGCGGGCAAAAGTTGCGGCGTGTACTGATAATCCGGATGAATCATCACCACGATGTCGGCGCCGGCTGCGAGCGCGAGCCGGTAACAGGTTTTTTGATTACCGCCGTATCCGCGGTTTACCGGATGCACTTCTACCTGAACATTCGGCAAGGTGCGCGCGATCGCCGCGGTTTCGTCATGGCTGGCGTCGTCGACAACGATGACAAGATCGACAATTCCCTGCGCCATCACTTCGTCATAGGTCCGCTGCAGGGTGCGGGCGGCATTGTAGGCCGGCATTACCACGACAATTTTTTGGCCGTTCAGCATTTAGGAGCAATTGGACCGAACGACGCGCACCATCCGCATTCGCGCTGGCTTCAGCAAGTCTGAATCGCTGTCAAAAAAAATCCGCTGCTCCAGTTGCCCGGAGCGGCGGAAACGAATTCCCCTGGTGGTTCTCTAGTCGCCGAAGAGACGCATGTTGCAGGTGATACTTGCGTCCGTCACCAATTTTGCGCTGCCGCTGAGATCCAATTGGACCGTCATGGCCCCGGCGAAGAGAGCGTCGACAGTAGCTGCCGTGAGTCCGAAAGAGTCGCGGAACTGCTGTCTCGTAAGACCGGTGTTGCCGGCGCGGACCAGCGTCTCCCTCAATCTTTGGCGGTCGCCGCTTTTCATCGCACGATCGTCGCGAAAACTGTAGTTGAAAAGAAGAGTGAGCTTGCCACCGCACGGCGCACTTGTGGTCTGATCGATGCAATCGGGACCGTTTAAGGCATCGCTAACGATGGTGATACCGGCAGTGAAAAAAAGCAGGCCCTGAGGTTGGTCGACGCCGGTGGAGTTCTGCAATTGATAATTCAGGAAAACGTTCAACACCGGGTAGATCACGTTCCGGCTGGCTTTTTTTGGCAAATTGATCCGGCAAATGTTGTCGTGGGTGAAAGTTGTAACCGCCGGTGACGGGTTGAGTTCATCACAAAAGCTATCGCCATTTGGAACTGGGGAAGGCGTTGGCGTCGGCGCGGGACATCCGCCCACTGGCGACAGCGTTTCGAAGCCGCTGGCCGCACCCATGTAAAGAGCGGAATGGCCAAACGTTTCGGCGTCGCCGACATCTGCGGCGGTTGGTGCTGGTCCCGCTTTTAGCCAGCCAGCCATGGCTAAGCTCCATGCAACAGCAATTAACAATTTGAACGTTCTCATTTTCCGTTTGATTCCTTTCGTTGTTATGGTCATGACCAATTTGGCAGCAACTTGCGTGCGCCGGACCTCATCCTGCATCTGTAAGGCATCGCCCGTCAATTTCCAATCCCGCTTTGAAACGAACATGTTACAAGACTCGTAGCCGTGATCATTTTTCACGACCCGCATTGCGTTGAATATTCCGCGCCCGGACACCCGGAGCGACCGGCCCGAATCTCGCGGACCGTTCCGGTGTTGAAAGAGCGTCATTCGAACTGGACGTGGCGAGAGCCCCGAACCGCGACTAACGACGAACTTCTCCGTGCGCATTCGAGCGAGCACATCGAGCACATCAGAAATCCGCCGGGCGATTTCGATCTCGATACGCCTGCTTATCCGAAGATTGACATCTACGCTCGAAAGTCCGCGGGGGCGGCGATTGAAACAGCGCGAGCCGCTCTTCACGGCGAACCCGCTTTTTGTTTGATGCGACCGCCGGGACATCACGCCATGCGCAATCAGGCGATGGGTTTCTGTTATTTCAGCAACATTGCCGTCGCGGCGCTTGCTGCGCTGGAGAACGGGGCGCAACGCGTCGCGATTTGGGACTTCGACGCTCACCACGGCAACGGAACCGAGGACATTGTGGCAAATAACAACCGGATTCGGTTCGCGTCGATCCACCAATTCCCCGCTTATCCAGGCACTGGCGGGAAATCTTTCGCCAACATCGACAATTACCCGATAGCGCCCCTGACGGCACGAACTGAGCACGTTGCTGTTTGCAAACGCGCTTTGGACGAACTGGTCGCGTTTAAACCCGATCTCATTCTGGTCTCGGCCGGCTTCGACGCCTACGCGCGCGATCCGTTGGTTCAAATGACGCTCGAACAAGAAGACTTCGCCACGTTCGGCGACTGGCTGCGCGAGATCGGAATTCCGGCGGCGGCGATTCTTGAAGGCGGCTACAGCGACGACTTGCCGGAATTAATCGATGCGTTGTTGACGAGCTGGGCGGGCTGACTCGATCATCTCGAGCAAATTCGCCGCTGCACTTTCGATTTCCTGATAGCCGTATTCGTGAGCGCGTGCCTTAACCGCGAGCAAACCGCAACGGTGAACATTCCGAAAATCGCCAAACGGGAACTTATATCGCGCTTTGCTATTGGCCGAATGTCGCGGCTCTACAGCGAGGTGCCACTTCGCGTATTCCTGAAACCCATGGTCGCGGACAAAGTCATTTTCTTGAGATCTTGTCGGATGATCACTGTTCCAGGCGCCTTTCTTATCGACAACGAAATGGCCTTGCCTGATCAGAGTTGCTGCCCAATCAAACGCCTCAATGTTAACTTTTATCGCCGCATCGCGACTTGAACCACTATCGGCCGTCACTTTGCAAAATGTGAGCGCGGCGAAGGAAACGACGATTGTTCGGAAGCGGACCATGTCGGGGGAACGCGTGATTGTGCCAGGTTCTGGCAGCAATTTCCATCAGGAACCGGTGGCGACATCAGCTGCTTTAGTGAATAGTTGCGGCTCGAAATCGGGCTGTAGTTCAGCTTGGTAGAACGCTTGAATGGGGTTCAAGAGGTCGTGGGTTCAAATCCCGCCAGCCCGAGTGATGTTGTAGCGGCGCTCTATGAGCGTCGCGTTATTATTTTCCGGCGGTCACAGACCGCCGCTACAGAAGAAGAATATGCTCAGCGCTGGAATTGTTGGACTGCCCAACGTCGGGAAATCGACGTTGTTTAATGCCGTCACGCGAACGCACAACGCGCCCGCGGAAAATTATCCCTTTTGCACGATCGATCCCAACGTCGGCGTCGTTGCCGTTCCTGATCTGCGATTGCAGAAGCTCGCTGAGATCTCCAAATCGAAAAAAGTCACGCCGACCGCGATCCAGTTCGTCGATATCGCGGGTTTGGTTAAAGGCGCGAGCGCAGGCGAAGGACTCGGCAATCAGTTCTTGAGCCATATTCGCGAAGTGGACGCGATCGTCCAGGTCGTGCGCTGTTTTGTTGATCCGGATGTTCATCACGTAAATGCGTCGATCGATCCGATTCGCGACATCGAGGTGATCAACACCGAACTTGTGCTTGCTGATCTCGCGGCGCTGCAAAAACGCCATGACCGATTACAAAAGGAAGTTCGGGCCGGAGAAAAGAGCGCAAAGATTGAGAGTGCGGTGATCGAAAAATTACTGCCGCACTTGGACGCGGGAAAGCCAGCGATCACCGCTCCGCTGGAACCGGAAGAGAAAATCATCGCGCGAAATTTCTTCCTTCTCACTTCGAAGCCGACCTTGTTTGCCTGCAACGTCGCCGAGACCGATCTCGCAGCCGTCGCAAAAGGCGACAAAACGAACGCCGCAGCCAACTACGTGGATCTTGTCCAGGACTACGCGGCGCATCATTTCGGCACCGAAGCGTTCGTGATCAGCGCGCGAATCGAAAGCGAGCTGGCCGATCTTAGCGAAGACGAGGCGCTGGAATATTTGCGCGGTCTCGGCGTCGAAGACAGTGGTGTGCATGCGCTCATTCGCGCGGTCTATCATTTGCTTGGATTGCGAACGTTTCTCACAACCGGAGAAAAGGAGACGCGGGCGTGGACAATTCACACCGGAGAAAAAGCACCGCAGGCTGCGGGCGCGATCCATTCCGATTTCGAGCGCGGCTTCATCGCCGCCGAAACGATCGCTTATGACGACTTGGTCGCGCTCGGTTCATTCGCGAAAGCGCGCGAGGCCGGGAAATTGCGAATTGAAGGCAAGGATTACGACGTCAAAGACGGCGATGTGATGACTTTTCGTTTCAACGTCTGATCAGACAGAAGACCCGCGAATAACGCCAATAACGCGAAATTAAAGGAAACTCCTGATTCATCTCTAATATTCATATTCGCGCCGATTCGGTTATTAGCGGGCAAAATCAGCTCACTAAGCCGGGATGTAGAGAATCCGGCCGCATTGCTCGCAATTGACGATTTCCTTGCCCGCTTCGGCAGCGTTGACCGTCGCCGTCGTCAGTCTCATATGGCAACCGGTACAAAAGCCGTGCTCCACCGCCACGATCGCTGAGTCGCCTTTGCTGACGAAAAGTCGCTCGAAACGATCCAGCAGATCTTCGTCCATTTTCTCGGCGAGCTCGGCTCGTTCCTTCGATAATTCCTGAAGACGCGTTTCAAGCGCTTTCGATTTTTCGCCGAGATCGTTCATTTGGCGGTTGATCGAATCCTTAGTGGCGGCGGCCTTCTTTTCTTCGGCCGTAACTTCGACTTTCAATTTATCTCCCTGCTCCATCAGCTCGAGCTCCTGGTCCTCGAGCTTGCTAATCTCGCCCTCGTAACGCTGAATCTCGTGACCCATCGCCTGAAACTCGTCGTTCTTGCGCGTTTGATACTGCTGGGTCTTGAGGCGGTTGATGCTTTCGGTGCGCGTCCCGACGTCGAGCTCGAGTTTTTTCCGGTCGACTTCCACTTGTCGCGCCTTGTGTTTGATCGCATCCAGGCTCGTCGCAGTGTCGGCCAGCTGCGTTTCCAGATGCTTGCGCTGCAGCGGTACGTTTTTTATCTCGTGTTCGATTTGACGGATCTTTTGCTGTCGATCTTGAAGGATGAGGAGTTGTTCCAGTTCGGCACGCACGAGCCGATGAAGGTATTAACTCCACCGAGCCTCGTCAATCGCTCGAGCGGGTTAATGCGAATCAATGGCCGCCAGAGCTTGTTCGGGGCGGGCACGGACAGCGATGTTCTCGGTCAAATTGACCCAGCGAACAGTGCCGCCGGCATCGACGTAGAATTCCGCCGGACGCGCAATGTCCTCGCCTTTCGGTCCCGCGCCGCGATGAAGAACATCGTATCGCTTGATGACTGCGGCGTCCGCATCGGACAGAAGCGGGAACGTGTAGCCCATCTTCGCCGCGTGGCCGCGATTGATTTCCGCCGAATCGACGCTGATGGCGGCAAGTTGGACTCCGCGCGCTTTGAATTCGCTCGAACGTTTCTGGAAACTCCGCAACTCGGAGTTACAAAGCGGTCACCAGTGGCCGCGATAAAAGATCAGCACTGCGCCGTTCGGTGAAAGCAAGTCGGCAAGCGTGAATTGTTTACCGTTTTGATCGGGCAACGAAAACTCCGGAGCCTTCTCGCCAACGCGCGGAGCTTGCGCGGAAAGTGGCACCTGCCGCAAGACATAAAAAGTCACGTAAGAAAAAAACGTGAAAAGCAAAAGTGCGATCACGGCAAAAATTGAACCGAAGACTTTCCCCCGATATGCCTGCGGCCGTCCAAATGCGCGGAACAGTCCGACTAGCAGCAGGACAGCGCCTACGCCGAAGAGCAAAAGAGTTGCCCACGGAAAATCGCGGGTGCTCGGAAATTGGATGAAGAATTGGTAACTGAACAGACCGCCGACCGCGACCACGAAGCCGACCCACAGCGGCCAGTTCCATTTCCGCTTCATGCCGGTCTTCCTGACGCCATTCGCAAGATCCAGCGATAGAGAATGAATGCCATCGCTGCGAAGGTAACACCGCCGAGGATGATTCCTGCGGTTTCAAATCCTGGACCGACCAACGCGAGCGGCGCGGGTTTGCTAGACAAGGATTTGATCACCGAAATCACGACCTGAATTATTCCTTCACCAACGATCAGGCCCGACGCGAGCAACACGCCAAGCTGTTTCGCGGCTTCGGGCCTGGAAGTGCGATCAGCTCGCCTATCGTAAAACCAACCGGCAACGGCTCCGACAACAATCATCAAGGTGGCCGAAGTCGGCAGATAGATTCCGAGACCGACCGCAAGCGGCGGAATATGCATATGTTTCGTCGTGCGACGAAGGATTTCATCCAGCAAAACAATTCCAACGCCGATCAGTGCGCCGATTTCGATCAAACTCCAGTCGATGTCCCCCGCGATCACGCCTTTCGCGAGCGCTTGGATGAGGCCCGCTTGCGGCGCAGGCAACGGATTCGGCCGCAAGTCTGCCCCGGGCGCACCAGCGAAGCCATAGGTGTGATTCATAAGGTCTAGCACCGGCGGAATAACCACGGCCCCTGCGATGACACCAATGATCAGCGCGACTTGTTGCTTCCATGGCGTCGCATCGACGAGCTGACCGGTTTTCAGATCCTGAAGGTTATTGTTCGCGATCGCGGCCACGTTGAAAATCACCGCGGTTGTAAACAGCGCGAAAGCGATCAGGGCCTTGCTGATATCTGGCGACACCATCGGCTTGAGCAACAACGCGGCGCCCATCACGACGAGAATTCCAATACCCGAAAGCGGACTGTTGGAAGAACCGATCAACCCGGCCATGTAACCGCACACCGCCGAAACGAAAAAGCTCATCAAAACGATGTAGACGACGCCGCCAATGATCAGCGTCGGCAAATGCGCGCCGAGGCCGCTGCTGCTTCCGAAATCGCCCAGAAGCCAGCCGATCGGCAGCATGCACGCGAGTGTGACAAGACCAACGATGCCAATCGGCATATCGCGCTCGGTGATCGGCAACGTGTCGGCTTTGCCCGATTTACGCGCACGCGATGCGGCCATCGCGCTCGCTAGACCACTGATCAGCGGCTTTGCCAGCTTCAACAAAGTCCAAATCGCAGAAATGCCGATCGCTCCGGCGCCAATGTATCTGACTTTGCCGCTCCACGCGCTACGCGCGAGCGCAGCCACGGGTGTGGTCAAATCATGGGCCAGACCCGAATAATGCGGCACTCCCCATCCCCAACCGATCAGCAAGCCGACCAGCATCGCTATGCCGACCGAGAGACCGACAAGGTGCCCAATCCCTAGCAACAAAAATGATAGTGAGAAATCGTAGCCGCTGACCGCACCCTTCTTTCCGATGCGAAAATTTTGCGCCACATCCGAGGCGAACAGCTGTGTCTCGATGACTAATGCAAAAGCCGCGGACACGATTGATCCCCACAAGACTGCGAGCAGGCCTGCGCGTCCATGCTCAACGTCGTGAGCAGATGCGGAGTCGCCGCCGCTCCCGATCTTTAATACCTCGGCGCACGCGACTCCCTCCGGATAAGGTAAATCCGAGTTCGTCACCAACGCGCGACGCAATGGAATCGAATACATCACGCCTAGAATTCCGCCGAGCGCGCAAATCCAAAACGAAGTCCAGAACGGAAAGTCGGTCCAGTAACCAATCATGATCAGACCGGGCAGAACGAAAATAATCGATGAGAGCGTGCCCGCTGCGGACGCGACCGTTTGCACAATATTGTTTTCCTGGATCGTCGCGTTGCGAAAACTCCGCAAGATCGCCATCGAAATCACCGCCGCCGGAATTGACGTTGAAAAAGTGAGCGCGGCTTTGAGTCCGGCATAAACATTCGCCGCGGTGAATACCAAGGTGATGATAACACCGATGATTATTCCGCGGATGGTGAGTTCAGCGCGATTGTTCATGCGGATGTCGATCCTTGAAGAGCGGAGGATAGGTTGGAATTACGGGACGGGTCAAGACGCTCTGATCTCAGTCACTTACGTCTTCCTGAAGAATTTCTAAAGCCGAGTTGATATCCCGTAACGCGACAGCGGCCTCTTCGTAATCCGGAATTCTTTTAGCGCGTTCTGAAACGCCTCTTGCGCTTCCTGATAACGGCCAATCGTTCCGTACTTATACCCAAGATTGAGAAACACCTCGTCCCGATCTCCTTCCGCCGCGAGCCAGCCTTAAGAACTTCATTGGCTTTCTCGTACTGCTGCACCGCCGAATAAGCGCAGGCGAGGTACACATATGGAACTGTAGAGCCCGGATTCTGCTCAACGGCCGTTTCGTATCGGTGGACGGCGGCCTGAAGGTTTCCCGAATCCTCTTCGATTTTACCGCGCTGGATGTTCACGATGGAGGCCTTGTTTTCGGGGAACTCTTTAATTTCACGCATGACGCGTCTGGCTTCCGCAATCCTTCCGACAGCGCGGAGATTATCAGCCAGCATGAGTTCGTAGCGCGAAGATAAACCTTCGCCTAAAGCAGACGCGGCCTTTAACGCTTCAATCACCGTGATGGGACGCCGATCGTTATCAGCTTTCATCGCCAACTCGATCAATTCATCAAAGGTTCTGGCCATCGAAGTCAGGGAACGACAGGGCTAAATTGAACATCAGTTCAGTAAGTTTCGACCGGTGAGCGTTTGCCGTCTTCGACGCTGCGTTGTTTGGCGCGTTCTTCGCCAAGGGTTGCGACACGCAAATCCCAAATCTCGTTGTCGATTTTGTGAAAGGCCGCTTCCGAAAATTCGTGCGGCGGTTTCATCGTTTTTTTGGACTTCGCGACGCTGGCAAGCGCGCGATTGGTTTGTTCGCGTGGCAATGTCTCCAGAATCTTACGAACGTTTTCGATCTCCGGAATCCGGTGACAAATCATTACCAGGTCGTTTCCGGCTTCGATCGCAAGACGAATCGTGTCCTGTAAACCATATCCATTCAGAATCGCACCCATGTCGAGATCGTCGGTCATGACGAGGCCGTCGAACCCAAACTCGTCGCGCAATAAATCGGTGATCACGCGCTTCGACAGACTCGCCGGCGTCTTTTCCTTTTCGAGGCATGGATACCAGCCGTGACAAATCATCATGCTGTCGACGCGATCAACGAACTGTTTGAAAACAGCGAGCTCGTTCTGATCCAATTCTTCGCGAGTGCGATCGATCCGCGGCAATTCAAAATGCGCATCCGACTTTGCGCAAGTATATCCGGGGAAATGTTTGCCGCAGCTCGCGATTCCCTGGTTGCGCATCCCGTCGTTGAACGCTCCGGCGTTGCGAACGACTTGCTCGACCGTTTTTCCGTAACACCGCCCGCGTAGCGAATTGTCCGCGTTGTCGTCGAACGAAATGTCGAGGACCGGACAAAGATCGAGATTGAATCCAAAAACGCGCAGTAAACGTCCAGTGATGTCCCCGTGACGCCGAATGAGATTGATGTCGTCCTTGTCACGCAACTGTTCCGCGTTCGGCGGCTCGGTGCCGATTAAACGCAAACGGGAAACGCGACCGCCTTCCTGATCGATGGTAACAATCGGCTCGACTTCGCTCAGATCGCGCAAATCGTCGATTAGCTTTCGCAATTGCGGCGCGGTCTCGATGTTGCGGCCGAAAAGAATAAAGCCGCCCGGCTGAACTGCTCGAAACATTTCCGCGCTGGCGGCGTCGAGCTCTTTACCCGGGACGCCACAGAGTATCAGTTGACCGAGCGAATCATCTTTGTTCATGACGAGCGAAGATTAACCACAAATAGACACCAATAAACACGAATAGACGGCGGGGATAAAATTCGTGTCAATTCGTGTGCATTCGTGGTTACAGCATCAATAATAGACTGGTTTGAAAAAAATAGGCATCTACGGCGGAACATTTGATCCGATTCATCACGGCCATTTAATCCTGAGCCGGCAAGCGTGCGAAGAGATCGGGCTCGATCAATTGATCTTCGTTCCGGCTCGGGTTTCGCCTTTCAAGAGCCCTGCTTTCGCGAGTGGCGAACAACGATTGTCGATGTTGCGCGCCGCGATCCAGGGCCAGGAAGATTTCATCGCGGACGATTGCGAGCTGAAACGGCCGCCGCCGTCTTACAGCATCGACACAGTCCTGCAAATGCGCGAGCGCGACCCGAACGCGGAATTATTTTGGCTAATGGGCGCAGACAACATTCATGATCTGCGCAAGTGGTGTCGTTTCGACGAACTGGAGAGGCTTGTCCAATTCGTCATCCTCGACCGTGGTCGCGCTAAACGAACGCCGCAAGTGTATCCGGTGGTTCAGCGCAACATCGACATTTCTGCGACAGACATTCGAAACCGAGTTGCGTCCGGGCGATCCATCCGCTATCTCGTACCGGAGGCCGTGGAAGAAATTATTCGACGGGACAAACTTTACCGGGAGTCAGCGACATAACCGCGAAACAGTTAGCGACGACCTGCGCCGAGCTCGCTTCCAACAAGAAAGCCGAAGACATCGTCATTCTCGATCTCGCCGGAATTTCCAGCTTCACCGATTTCTTCGTGATTTGTTCGGCAAGCTCGGAACCGCAGCTCAAAGCGATCGCGAATGAAATTGAGACGCGTCTGCGCGAAGATCACGGACGGCGCGCGGCCGCAGTCGACGGTTTCCCGGCGAGCCAGTGGATCGTGCTCGATTACCTTGAAGTCGTCGTCCACATCTTCCACCGCGACAAACGCGCGTTTTACAGCCTGGAAGATCTGTGGGGCGACGCGCCGCGCGTCTCTCGGGAGACGGCGACCACTGCGCATTAGCTGCTGACGCGAATTATTTGACTGACGGCTCAGGCGATGGTGATGATCCAGCCGATTGGACGCTCATCAGCTCGACTTCGAAGATCAATGCCGAGTCGGGTGGAATAGTCGGAGTGGGCGAATGTTCGCCGTAAGCTAGGTCCGGCGGGATGAAAAGCTGATATTTGGAACCTGGCTTCATCAACTGCAGCGCTTCGGTCCACCCTTTGATCACGCCGCTGACGGGAAACGTCGCCGGCTGACCGCGCTTGTAGGAACTGTCGAATTCGGTGCCGTCGATCAACGTGCCGCGGTAATTTACTGTAACGGTATCGCTCGCTTTCGGCGGCGTGCCGTTGCCTTCCTTCGTCACTTTGTATTGCAAACCGCTGGCCGTCGTCTTCACGTCGCTTTTCTTTTTGTTGTCGGCCAAAAATTTCTCCGCGTCGGCCGCGTTTTTCTTCCCCGCTTCGGCTTGTTTTGTTTGCATATCCTTTTCGAATGCCATCATCGTGTCCCGGATCTGATCCATCGTCATCTGCGGTTTGCCGGCGATTCCATCCTTAAGGCCTGAGAGGACGAGATCGGGATTTACGTCCACGTGCTGTTTTTGGAAATTCATGCCGATGTTCAAACCGACGGCGTAACTGAACTTGTCTTTCTGGTCCTTAAGTTGGGCCGGCTTGTCCTCGCCGAATGCGACAGCAACGAAGGACAAAGCAATGATGCTAAGGATGATGGATTTCATAAAATGGGTTTGCGAATCTGATTGCGCTTTACCTGGGAATCGCGCAGAAGTTTGCAACGCTAGTGGAGAAACAGCGCTCGTCAACTCAACTTCCTCCCGGCCGCACTTTGGCGGTCTGTCTGTGTTTATTTTCGCTCGCCGAAATCGCCAATCCGGCGGCCCCGATCCACATTTCCCAGTCCGACGGGCTTCGCATTGGCAAACGCATCTGGCAAAACGAATGCAACGGGACCATTGCCGGTCTCACTTCGTGGAATTCGGGCGAAGATTTCGCTTCCCTTGGAATCGGCCATTTTATTTGGTATCCGAAAGGCATGCGCGGTCCGTTTGAAGAAAGTTTTCCGAAGTTCCTGGAGTTTGCCCACGAGCGTAATGTCACGGTGCCGGTCTGGCTCAATCAGGCGACGGCTTGCCCGTGGAATTCGCGCGCCGAATTTTTGAGCGCACAAAATTCCGCGCCGATGCGCGAACTTCGCCAGTTCCTCGCCCACACTGTTGACCTTCAGGCACAATTCCTGGTCGCGCGCCTGCAACAATCACTCGCCAAGATGCTTGACGCTGCCGCCCCGAACGAGCGGGACAATGTCGAAAGGCAATTCGCGCGCGTTGCCAGCACGCCGCGCGGCTGTTATGCCTTGGTCGATTACGTGAACTTTAAAGGCGAAGGCGTGTTGGAAACTGAACGTTATCGCGGTGAGGGCTGGGGCCTGTTGCAAGTGCTTGAGCAAATGCATAACACCGAATCCGGCACGGCGGCGGCGCACGAATTTTCAAATTCTGCGGCTGCAATTTTGCGCCGGCGTGTGCAGAATTCGCCACCGGAACGGCATGAGGCCCGCTGGCTCCCTGGTTGGCTGAATCGCGTCCGGACTTACAACGAGACCTGAATGAAACGACTTCGCCTGCTTCAATTGTCCATCATCGCGACGGCCATCTCGCTGGTCGGTCTCGCGCAAGCGCAGCTTTTCGGCCCAAAGATGAAGAAGCCGAACGAGATGATTTCAAAACAGGCGCCGTTGAAAGTGAATCAACAATTGCTGGCCCAGGCCACGCCAGACAACACCCACATTGTCGTTTCAATTCCGAAACAGCGCGCTTATCTGATGGTCGGAGAGCAGATCGTCGCCGACGGGCCAATTTCATCAGGCAAACGGGGACACGAAACACCGCGTGGACATTTCAACGTAATGGAGAAAGATCCCAATCATCACTCGAGCCTCTACGGCGATTTCGTGGATGGTTCAGGGCGCGTCGTGCGCGCAGGCGTCAGCGCGCATATCGATTCCGCGCCGAGCGGAACGCATTTTGCCGGCGCGGCAATGAAATGGTTCCTGCGCCTCACCGGTGAGGGCGTCGGCATGCACATCGGAATCCTGCCCGGTTATCCGGCGTCGCACGGCTGCGTCCGCGAATCAGTCGATGGCGCGAAATTGTTCTACGATCACGCCAAAGTCGGCACCCCGGTAGACGTCGGCGACTTCTAAATCAATCTTCGCCGCAACATTTCGAACGCGACCTGGGCAACGAGTTGCTTGAACGTTTCGCGGTCGCTCGGGAAAAATAACTTTCTGACCTTCGTATCGGTCTCGTCCGCAAGCGTGACGTAAACCGTTCCCACTGGTTTTTCTTCGGAACCGCCGGTCGGGCCCGCGATTCCGGTCGTCGCCAACGCGTATGTCGATCCTGCACGCTTGCGCGCGCCTTCGGCCATCGCGCGCGCGACTTCTTCGCTGACCGCGCCGTGTTTCTCGATCAGTTTGGGATCGACGCCGAGGATGTCGATCTTGGCGTCATTGGCGTAGACCACGTATCCCGCGAGCAAGACCCCGGACGAACCGGATACATTCGTGACCCGGTTCGCTAGCAAACCACCAGTGCATGATTCCGCCAGCGCCAGCGTTTGCTTCTGCTCCGTCAGCAACCTAACGAGAACTTCTTC
>Ga0210406_10004933_pt1 | contig 14107 bp, 14 predicted proteins | sample IncBWC30MmetaG_FD_155454 | JGI IMG/M metagenome (GOLD analysis project Ga0210406, IMG submission 155454) | Forest soil microbial communities from Barre Woods Harvard Forest LTER site, Petersham, Massachusetts, United States - Inc-BW-C-30-M | ecosystem: Environmental > Terrestrial > Soil >... | reverse complement strand
CGCTGACCTTCGCTCGCCGCTTGCCCTTGAGGGCGCCATTCCAGCGAGCCCTCTTCCCGCAAGAGTTCGACCCATCCATCAGTATGTGTGGCCGTTACTTTGGCTTGCAGAAATCGGCTCCCCATTCAGCCGCGAAGTCGCCCGCCAATCCACTTCCGTCAGATCCACCGAACCCGTCCCCCCGCTCGCCAGCACATAGCTCAAGCTGCCGCCGTTGATCCGGTAGTTCGTCACCGCGTACACGTTCTCAGACTTTAGCGCAATCAGCCGCACCCGCGCGGGCTGTCCCGTAACCACGGAACTTGTCCGCGGAGTCTGCGCCGGAACGTTGGACGCGACAGCATCGTTCTCCGCCGGCGCCGTACCATTAGAAGACTCCTCGCGGCTATCAGCGATATTGCTCACCGCTCGCGCTGGCGGCTCCGCGCTCTCGAAGGCCGCCGGCTTGCGGAACGTCTGCGAATGATAAGCGGCTGGCGCCCCCGGCCGGTCATACGAGCGCGCGACGGCGCCCGAGCGCGGCACATCGATATCGTCCATCAGTCGCACCGTAATTTGCTCTTCACCCTTCAGCGTCGGCCGCGGCCCGCGCCCCGGCAGCGTCAACACTTTCCACGGCCACAGCGGCGGAATCAGCCATTCCACCGTATCTCGCGTCGCGTGCCCCTTGCCGACGATGTCGCCCTTCTTGTCCACCTTGTATCCCTTCGCTGCGATGATCTTGCTCGGCACCGGAATATCGCTGTCCGGGAAGCCGATGCGATCGAACTCAATCTTCAGGTAGCCTTTTCCCACGAAATGCCCCGGCTCCTTATCCGCTTCCAGGTGTCCGCCTAAATAACTCCCGCGCGGAAACACCGTCTTGCCAAACTGCCGCAGCGCGGCCAGATGGCAAACCACCGGATCACCAATGTCCGCGGTTTTCGAGGAAAAATTCGGTTCGTCCAACGTGCAACGCAGCAACGTGCCCGCAGGAACAAGAATATCTTGCGCCTTCGTGCTCGCCGGCACCGCCAGAAACAACACAGAAATAGTCAAAAACGCAGAGATTCGCCGCATGTGCTACCTCCCGGTTCGCAGGCCAGGCAGAACGTGCTCGAAACGCGAGTGCGAAGACGAGGACTGGAGAACGAGCAATAGTCAGCGCACTGCCAGGACCCACCCTATGTTTTCTCCGGAAAATTTCTTCGCGGAGTATGGTGAAAAACTACTCCTGCGGCCGTAACGAATTCAATAGGAAATATTTACTCATTTGTACAGAAATACCACTTCGCCAAGATCACACACATCCTTAAACCCACAAACACTCGCTTCTCGCAAAAGTTGCGCGCCGTAGTGGCATCCCGCCCCACTATGGGGGATGGGCTTGCGCAATACCTTTGCTTCCTGGACTCCGGCGCGCCGGAATCCCCAAGATGGACTACCCGGACTTATTGAGACATCGCGGAGGGATTGGCGTTCAGCAACGCAGTTAAGTCGGCCACGATGCGCGACGCGATGCCCTTGAACACGTCCTCGTTCGCATCCTTATTCAGATCGAATTTCGTCAGCGGCGCGTACGGGCTCAAGGTGATCATCGCGCCGGGCTTGTTTTCGTTTCCCGGCACATTCGCAATCTCGTACAGCGCCTGATCTGGTTTTGCCAGGTTCGCAACGCTGACGACCGCTTCCATCTTGCCCGAATCCCCCGCGGTGCGAATGACTGCGCGGTGCCAGTGATTCTCGTTGTCTATCTCCGCAAACACACCGCGAATCCACACGCCGCTGTCCGGTCGCGTGGCCCCCGCTTGAAGGCGCACCGCCGTGTAGCCGGCCTTCCGCAAAGCGGCAACCAGCTTCGTCGACATCAGTTCGACAAGCACGCTGGCCCGTTTACGAGGATCATCGTCCGCAGTTCCTGCTCCAGCCTGTGGCGCCGCGTCCACGCCGCTTGCTGACCCGGACGCCACCACGTCGATCTCGAAATCGGAAACGTACGCCGCCGGCTTGGCCGCTGATGTCGCTGTTTGCGGCTCTTTCGCTGCGGCGTTGCCGTTCGCGAACTCCAGCCCGTACCAGTTTGGCGTGAAAAGAAGCGCTGCAAGGACTGCAGCGCACAGCGATGCTTTCATGATGGTCACTTGGCCCCTGGGCGGGCGCTTCCAGAGTACAGAAAAGACCAGTTAGCCGGTAGCTGAAAAAATGCCGGACGCCATCCGCAAACGGTGACGCCCGGCAATCGCAGTAGCGATACGCTACTCCATGATTTTCTTAGTGTGGTTGACTCGCCGCAGCCACTGGCACAGGCAGCGCCGCGTCCTGGATCGTCAGCATGTCCGTGCGCGTCTTGTCCCACTCCCGCAGCGTAAGCCCATAACTGGCAAACATGCGGCGGATGCGGGCGGAATCCCACCGCATCACTTCCTCCAGCACCGGTACCAGCACGCTCATCGCGTTGTCGCTCAGCACTGTTCGCCGCGCGACCTTCGTGATGTATTTCGCCTCGGACACGGCGATGGTCAGTCCGTCGTGCTGGTTCACGTGCATCATCACCGGCAAATCCGAGCTGCCGTCGCCCATGTAAATTATGTGGTCGTGGCTGATGCCCAGTGTCGATCGGATTTCTTCCAGCACGGTAATCTTGCCCCAACCCGCGGAAGCGCGAATGATCGACTCCACTTCCCCAGTTGCATCGTTATACCGGAAGCGCGTCCCGATAATATGATCGGGCGCCACGATTCCCTCCAACGCCGACTGGATGATTTCCTGCGGCGAGGCGGAAATTACGTAAAACGAAAACTTGTAGTCGTCGGCAAGGTTCTCCAGCGCGCGCGCAAACAGCGCCACGTCATGCTTCAAGCGAATGCGCTTGCCCGTCTCGATTAAGTTCTCGCGCCGCACGCGACGGAACTCCGGATCGTGCAAAATCAGGTAGCTGAGCTCCGCGCCCTGCTGCACGAGGTTCATTTGCGACAGTCCGGCCACCTTGTCGTGGAAGCCGTGAAAGCCGATGAGTTCGCTCAGCACGACCCCGGAGTCGTTAAAGCTGAGCGTCTGGTCGAAGTCACTGGCCAGAAGAAACTGCTTTACCATGTTCTAGTACTCCCTTTCTTGGGCTACAACCAACCTTAACCCCATTCGGGGCAGGCACCCTACGAATTATTTTAATGGGTGCTATGCGTATAAGTCGTGAATGTTTTGTTAGCATTTACTTAGATGCTCCCAACTCCTAAATAGCTACAAAGAAAGGGTTTGCGCCGATAAGCCTAACCAGGAGAATGGGATGCAATGCCAACGGTCGGGGCGAACGCCAGGAGAAGAGTGTCTTACATGGGCTCCGGCGCTGTCCACCACCAAGAACGAACCCCAACGGCCTCGGAAGAACCGGAAAGACGCAGCAACAGGCTGCCGAGCGCCTCTTCATCTACCCACGAGCAGGGTCCCGCGCTGGCAATTCTCCCAGTTGAGCGCGTATCACTCCTCCGTTAGCCTCGGCTCTTTGATCGGGAATTTCTCTCTTCGTCCCTCAACTCCATCGCGTTTGCGTCCAGGTCGATGCCGATAAGAGTGTTGTAGACAAAGAGGCGCTGAGCGAGAAGCAGCTCAAAGGAGCGCATTGTGAAATCGAGCCCAAAGGGTATTTTTTCAGCGGTAATTTACGCGTTCGTGTTCTCTCTGGCAGTTGCTTGCCCAGGTCGCGCTCAAGTCGCAACATCTCAGGGCGATGTACCCGCGCTCCAGACCCAGGCCTTTGATTCCAACCCCGCGCCGGATGCAGGGACCACGGACTTGCCAGCGGCACGTGATACCGATTCCCAACCAGCCAAAAAAAGCACACCCCAAAACGCTTCTCATGCCGTCGAGAGCGACTGGCACTTGGACATAGCTCCCTACCTCTGGTTTCCTGGAGTGCACGGCAGTGTCGGTGGGCCTAGGCTCGAAGCCAGCGTACATGCCAGCGCAGCGGATCTGCTTTCGCATTTTCGCTTCGGACTCATGGGATTGGCGGACCTTCGCTACAAGCGTGTGCTCGTGCCCGTCGACCTCATGTGGGTCAGGCTGAGGGATGACGCAGCGCTTCCCGGCCCCGGCTTGCTGGCCATCTCGGCAAACGTGAAGGCCAGCGAATTCCTATTGACCCCCAAAGTCGGTTACCGCGTAATCGACCGGGAAAAAATCAAGATCGATGCTCTTACCGGATTCCGCTTCTGGCACCTGGGGCAGAACCTGCAGTTTAATCCCTCCCTACTGGGGCTGACTTTCTCCGGATCGCAGAACTGGGTGGATCCGTTGGTCGGCGGACGCATTGTGGCTGTCCTCTCCCCCAAGGCCACTATAACGATCGCGGGCGATGTCGGTGGCTGGGGTGCTGGCTCGCAACTGGAGTATCAGATAGTTGGACTTCTCGGTTACCGGATTAAACCCAAGTGGACACTAATGGCCGGTTACCGCTATTTGGACGTGAACTACCGCAGTAGCCAGGTCTTCGATATCGCCATGTCCGGGGTCACGTTTGGTGTCAACATCGCCGTCAAGTGAGCCGATAGCCGCGCCACGGAAAAAAGACAATTGGGGAAAATGACGTATCCGCGCTAGGTCTCGTGGTGGCCTTCGTCAACCGCTGAATCCTGCTGTTGCAGTAGGGGCGCTGTTTTATCCCGAGTGAATGCGAGGGGACTGCTGCGCCCCATCTCGGCAAAACTGCTACCCTATGCTCTTGGCTTTTCTTCGTTCCATTAGAATTTTGCTACAAACGTTGTAGGGCGCGCTTCAGCGCGTCCCAATCTCTCCGATAAGCCGCCAACGGTGGACTGAATTGAACGCCCTCGAGAATTGGTATTGCTCCACATCGTTCTGGCGCTGGCTAACTCGCAAGCGCCTGCTGCCCTGGCTGTTAGGCGGCGCCGATCTGGGCGATCACCTTCTAGAAATTGGCGCGGGGCCGGGCGCTGCTACGCCAGAATTGCGAAAACGTGTTCCTCGCGTAACCAGCCTCGAATACGACCATGCCTTCGCCTCGCGCCTTGCGCAAAAGAACGGAATCGGCGCCGGCGTCGTGCAAGGCGACGCAGTCGCATTGCCCTTTCCCGACCGCACCTTCTCCTCGGCCGTCGCCATCCTCATGCTGCATCATCTGCGCTCGAGCGAGCTCCAGGATCGCACCTTCGCGGAAGTTCGCCGCGTGCTGCAACCAGGCGGCCGCTTTCTTGCCTTTGAAATTCCAGATGGGTGGTTCAACCGCGTCATTCACACCAACAGCACGTTTGTGCCGATCGAGCCGGACGCGCTTGCCGCGCGATTGACCGTCGCAGGATTCGCCGACGTGACCCTGGATCACCGCCCCGGCCGATTCCGCTTTTGCGCCTCACGCAAACGTTGATTGAATGACCGCGGCTTTTTCGGGTGGGCTTACCGCGTAGGGGTGAGCGAACCAACCTCGCTCCGCGCCTGCATCACGCGCAAAATCGAATCGCGCGTGATCATCCCGATGATGTGCGCGCCGTCATTCTCCGTGTCGCTCACCACCGGCATTTGATTCACATCCGCGGAAACCAGCCGCTCCAGCAAGCCCAGCAGCGGCTCCTCCGGCCTGGCCCACAGCACTTTCTCGCGCGGAATCATCACGCCCTGCACCGACATATGTCCCCACTCATCGCGCGGAACGGAATTCAGCGCATGCACGTTGATCATGCCCACCAGCCGGTCCTCCGTGGTCACCAGGTGGCACCGCCGCCCGGTGCGCGCCACTTCCTGTCCGTATTCTTCCAGCGACATGTTGCGCGCCACCGTAGGCACCTCGTGGCTCATCACGTCCGCGGCATGCAGCCCGCTCAGCGTCTCGCGAATCGCCACCTGCGCCACGCTCTCCTGCGCCGCATTCAGCAAGAACCAGCCGATAAACGCGAGCCACAGTCCCGAAGTCCATTGGCCTTTCATCGCGTACCAGGCGCCGAAAACAATCAGCCCGTACGCCACGACTTTTCCGCTGGTTCCAGCGACCTTCGTCGCTCGCGAGAAGTCTTTAGTCACTCCCCACACAATGGCGCGAAAAATTCTGCCTCCATCGAGCGGAAAACCAGGCAGCAAATTAAAAAGAGCCAGCGCTGCGTTGGTCTGCCACAGCCACACCGCCAGCGCCCCCGTCATTTGCGCGTATGGGAAAAACAGCGTCAAACTGTAAAAACCGGCAGCTAAAAAAAGGCTCGCCAGCGGCCCGGCAATCGCAATGTTGAATTCCTGAATGGCTTTCGCCGGTTCGCGTGCGATGCGCGCCACCCCGCCAAATACAAACAAAGTAATCGAAATCACGCGAATCTTGTAAATACGCGCGACCATGCTGTGCGACAGCTCGTGAAATAAAACAGAAGCGAAAAACAGCAAGCTCGTCGCGATCCCCACTGCCCAGTGCTGCACCGAACTCCACTGCGGATGCTCCTGCGTAAACTGCATCGCCAGCGACATGGTGATCAGCACAAAAATGATCATCCAGCTCGCGTGCACATAAATGGGTATCCCGAGGATGCGTCCGATACGAAGTCCTGGACCAGTCGGCATTCTTCCTTTCGCCTCGCGCGTAATGGATTCTTCGGCTGCCACAACCTTGAACTACTACACTACCTCTGATTCGTAAAGTCGACAAACGGACGCACCGTCAACCGCGTCCGCGCAACCACGCCGTGTTCCCCCCGCCACGCCGCCACCGCTCGCCCCACGCCTAACTCCTTCATTTTGAGCCTCTTTCGAACGGCGCCCACCGTGCCATACCCACGTGCGCAGCGCAGTCGTAGGAGGAACTCATGTGGATTCTGGTGAATTGGGCGATGTTGGTTCTGGCCACGCTGATAGCCGGCGCGGCTGCGGTCGCGTTCTATTGGCTGCTTCTCCGCGCCACCGTCGCAATGATGCGCCCGGCAGCGCTGCGGCCAGCAACGCTCCGCCCGGTTCCCGTTCGCACTGAGCCGGCTCGCGGAACCACGGATCTGCTGCACGCATTCACTCCGCGGCGCTCCGCGCAACCCCAGGAAAGGAGCAAGTAAATGCTATTCCTGAAATACTTGCTGGTCATTCTCGGTATCGGCCTATTCGGCAGCTCTGGCGCGCTGGTCGTCTACGACATTTACATTTCCTCGCAACTGCGCCGCCTCCTGGGATTTCGCCGCGACAAAACGTCAGGCGACGCACCCGAAGAATTAGCCGGCGCATCGCAAAGCGAAACCGCGCGGGATGATTCGACCGCGGAGTTTGCCCGCCCTTTACGCCCAATCCGCTGGGGACTCGCCCAGCGGCTCGCCGCGGCGGGAGTGCTGCCCCTTTTGGTGGCCTACAGCATCGCGGTAGTGCCGGACGGATTCGCGGGTGTGCGCGTCAGCCAGATCTGGGGAGCGCGGCCGGGCACACTATACCCCGGCGTGCATCTCCTCGTGCCGCTGGTCGATAGCGTGGAGCTGTACGACACGCGCGAGCAGGTGTACACGACCGCGGCCAGCAACGCCGCGGCGAACCGGCCTGCGCCTTTGGGCGGACCGCTCGCGGCGACGTCGGCGAACGCCGGCGCGGGGGTGAGCGCGCCGCCGGAAGTGCTCACAGTGCAGGCGCGCGAAGGTCTGAACATTGGACTCGCGGTCAGCGTGCGCTACAGACTCGATCCGCAGCGGCTGAATTACATTCACGCGAATTTGCCGCGCGCGGTTGGCGACGAAGTTGTCGCGCCCACCGTCGCCACGATCTACCGGCAGCTGGCGCCGAATTACATCACGCGCGAAATTTTCGCCACCAAGCGCGAGGAATTACGCTCGGCTGCGTCGAACGCGATCACTTCGCGGCTGGCCAGCGACGGAATCATTGTGCGCGAAGTGTTGCTGCGCGATTTGAAACTGCCGGAGGAGTACGCGCAGGGACTCGAAGGATTGCTGCTGAAAGAGCAGGAAAACGAGCGGCTGGGCACCGAAACGGAAATCAAGGAAAAGCAGGTGAAAATCGCGGAGCTGGAAGCAGAGGCGCAGAAGTCTCGCGACGTGAAGCAGGCCGAAGCGCAAGCCCAGGTACGGGTGCTGCAGGCCAAGGCGGAATCGGATTCCATGCAGTACACGCTGCCGTTGAAGCAGAAGCAGATCGAGCAGAGCAAGCTGGAAGCGCAAGCGCGCAAGGAAGCCACGCTGCAGAACGCGGAAGCGGCGGCGCAAGCGAAAGTCATCGACAGCAAAGCCGAGCTGGAGCGGCAGAAAAATCTTTCGGACGCGGAGGCGAACCGCATTCGCGTCACCGCCGCGGCCGATGCCGAGCGCATGAAATTTGAGGCGGCGGTGCTGAAGTCGAATCCGATGTTGATCCAGAAAATTATCGCCGAGCGGCTTTCCGACAAGTTGCAAATCATGATGGTGCCGATCGACGGAAAGAATTTCTTCGCAAACGATGTGCTGCGCTCGGCGTTTTCAAGCGCAAGCGGCAGCGCGTCGGCAGAGGATCCGGAGGAAGGCACGCCGGTGGCCGCGGCGCAGAAGCGTTCGGGGCGCCGGCCGTAAACATTGGACTTACCACAGAGGCACAGAGAACACAGAGTTGGAAGTATGGGCGCCCCGTGGGCAGAGTTGAAGAGTTCCGAGTAGGCATCGCCGCTACCTGGAGGCCAGCCAAAACCCCTGCGGGTGGCTCGGTGTGCGTCGCTGGAGAGAGGAAGCACCGGCATTGGTGGACTCAAAGCGTCCATTGAGTACAAGGGCGAGGACGAGGGCAAGCACCGCCGCGCTTGCCCGAATCGCCTGCAGGAGCTTCCTCGACGGCCAGCGCCGCGCACTGGGCCACCCGGCTGGATTCTCGAGGAAAGTGGGTGGTGAGTTGTGGGTAGTGGGCAGTGAGTGGCTGAAACGGGAATCGCGGTACCCCCCTCCCCCTGTTTTGCATAAGTGTTCATTCTAAAGATAGTTAAAGTGCTTTGTTTTGATACACTTTTGCAAGTGTTCATGCTAAAGGTAGTTAGAGGAGAGTGGGTGGTGAGTGGTGGGTAGTGAGCAGTGGGTGGGTGAAACGGGAATCGCGGTACCCCCACCCCGGGTGTTTTTGCAAAAGAGTTTGGATTTACTTGATTCCAAAGGGGTTGACGGCTTTGAGAGTGCAAAAGAGTTTGTAAGAGTATCAAACGACAAGAGTTAGGGGTGGAGCGACGGGAAGGGCAAGAAAGCTTCCGGGGAGGGAGCTTGGAGATATGGGCCGGGACGGGGGCGACCATGGGGAAGGGTAGCGCGGAGGTTTATTGGAAGTAAAGTAAAAAGCAGCGAATGGCGGAATTTCGGGGTCGAACGGCTATTAGGAGCAGCGAACGGCGAAGGGCCGAAGAGTAGAATTCACGCGTGCCGCTTGTGCTTGCAGTTAGCTCTAAACCCGGACCCTTACAAAAAATCAAAGGTCCGGCACCCTACGTCGTTTCCCCTGCACAAGCCTGCGCCGTCCGCCACCCTGATTCGCCCCTCACTATCGCTAAGGGTGCTCCACCCGCCCACCGGCGCGGATCATTTTGTACTTGCACCTGCGAGTTCTCGAATGATTTCTGTAGCCACCGTCAGTCCCCGCGGAGTAAGCGCATAGCCAGACTCCTTGCTTCCACTCACTTCGGCGGAAAACTCTTTTAGGTGTTTCGCAAAGTTTGGGCCGTCGAAAGCGTCGTAGTGGAGGCAGGCTTCCTTTATCTGGTCATGAGTCACGCGGGCAACGCCGGTACTCAAGTAGCTGGCGATAGCCTTCAGAAGCACGACGCTGTGCATACGCTGCCTCTTGCTGGTCCCAGGCACCTTCTCAGCGACGAAGTCAATCTCGTCCACGCCGAGGCTGAAGAGAGTTGATAGGCTTGACTGTGCGAGGCCGCTTCTCTTCATCCACTTTAGCGCAACCGGGCTGATGCCCTCGGTGTCCTCGCTCTTCTCGACCTCGGCGACTCGCACTGAGGTGGCAGGGAAAGACTCCTGGGAGCCAGATACTTTTACGCGCTCACTGTCGTTCAAAGGAGACGACAGGCTAAGTTTTCCCGCGACGTATTCCAGGACCCGCCCCTGAGCTGCGGGTTCAAGCTCCCGCAGGGCATCGTATACGGCGGCGATCGCGGTTATCTCAGGATCAGAAGCATTCGAGGCTTTTTTAGCTACCATAAGACCTCCTACTCAAGATGTGGGCCACAGTGCGTCCCACTCGGTTCTCAGAAACTCGACCGTAAACTCCGCGGCAACAAACGCAGCGAATTGCTGCCAAGAATCTGATTTAGCAGCGGCGAAGTCGCAAACCGCCTTGAAAGAAACGAAGCGCGGCTTTGGCTCGGGCGACTCGTAGCAAGCTCGATAGACCCCGTAGGTCTCCATCTCCACGCCAATGAGCTTGCGCCAATTGCTCTGTATTTCCGTGATCCGCGACGCATCGTCAATAACCTGATCGGAGGCGCCTAGCGGGCCGATATGGAGCCGATTAGGCCCAGCTGGCGCAGCGCCATCCCAGCGTTTGCGAATAGTGGCGAAGACGGGATGATTTCCGCGGTATTTGTGAAGAACGCTTCGCAACCGAGGGTTCAATCCTATGGGATAAGGATCGGGAAGGAAGCCCCTAATTCCGTCGGCGAGAACAACTTTCCCGGAATTGTAGTCCACGCTCGGATCCGCGACGAGAACGTCACCGAAGCGCTTATCGCCTTCGCGCGTGCCCGCCGCAATTCCAACCATCGCCACTAAACGCGGCCGAAACTGCAGAACTAGTTGTGTTGTGGCGATCGCTGCGGCGGTAAGGCCCATTGAAGTCGACGTTGTCCCGACTAGTCGAAGTTTCTTGCCGGCCGAGGTAACAAGCGCGGCCTCTTTATAAACGTGGGCGAATCGAGGGTTGCCCACTACCGACCATTGGCTTGGCCCGCCGGTGGCCTTGCTCACTGCATCGAATTCGGGTTGCTCTAAGGCACAGATGATGCCGATGTCTGTGCTGAAGTCGGCGTGGGTCGTGACTGCTGCTAGCACCAAGCCGCTCACGGCCCGAAGTTGCTCAAGACCCCTCGGCGTAAGCGACCATCGCAGTGGTGGACCCTTCTGGGCGGGCTCGACGTAGGCGCTGTAAGCGCGGAGACTTGCGTTGACGTTTGGGGGAGCTTTTTGCCCAAGGTGAAGGTCTAGCAAGTCTGTCACGTTTTTCGCTGTCACAGGGGCGACGTGCGCGTCGAGGCAGTACAGCGCCGCGAGGATTGCGTACTGGTCGGTACGCTCACGGGGCTTGACGGCGCTGAGGATCGTTGACAGCCTTAGCATGAAAGCTGGGCGTTCCCGTGCGCGGTCAGAGGCACTCCCGGCAGACTTTCCTTGCGGCCGTGGCCTTTGTGAATTTCATTCGGATAGCAGTCCATCAATTTGTTCCATTTCAACATTGAATTCTTCGCAGAGAGTCGCCTTTTCTTCAGGAGTCAGAAAGGCGCCTTCACCTTCGCTGGGCTCGGGCGCGTCCTGGCCGAGGATGTCGGCGGCTTGATGCAAGCACGCCAACAGGATGGGCAACTTTTCAATTCCGATTGATATTCCCTTCTTACTCGGATTCCAGCTCGTTCCGTCTGCGGACCAAAAGATACGGATATCTAGGAGGTCTCGACCATGGAATTCCGTTAGGTTTATGTGAATGTTCTCTCGCGAATTCTTAGGGAATACAGCGACAGTCTTTTCCATAGACGCTCCACGCTGTGATGCGAGGCACCGCGAAGAAAACCCATGCACCGGCTTTCCTCGCGCACGGGAATACTTCAAACGAACTGCGCCCTTTTTGCCGTTGGTAAATGATCGCGCAGGATTTCAGTAAGCATGCGGAATCCTTTTTGGCCGCCATACTTTGCTGCCTCTCCGTCTTCGTTATGCCAAAAAGTGCTGCCACCGCCATAGTTCCGCGCGAGATTTTTGTCGAGCTCTTTAAGGATCTCAAGCACACCGTCCTTCGTAATGCGCCCATGCTTAGTCCGAACCATGTCGAATATCTCCGGAGCTATTGAGTGTAGTGGAAATATCCCGGCGGTTTTCTGGATCACGTGTTCGTCCGGGTCCTCAAATGCCTCCGGGTAGATTTCTTTAATTGCTTGCCAGTACCGAATCAAGATCTGAGATAGGTCCTGAGGCTCAACCGACGTGTAGGGGGGTGTGGTGAGGATTGGTTTTAGTGAAGTAACGAAGGAAACTTGCTTGGTAAGGATCCCCGCAACTTTGATTCCGGGGATGCCGATTTTACCGTACCAGGGATGATCAGGGGTGGCCAACATGGCATCCACTACCTTTACGCCTTTGGGAATCCAGTCCTTTCCGCCGGTTACAATTTGGAATCTGAGGTCTTGGTCTCCCATCTGCTGTTCGATTAGGCGCTGTGCAAGATCGGTGGGGACTCTCTTCTGCGTAGTATTGATGACAAAGAAGAGATACGCTTCGTCGATGCGGGAGAGTCCGTCGACAACCACTATGGGAATTTTATACTCGGCTAGTTCAGGCGCCTCCGCCAGTGCTCGCCTTAGTCCCCCCAGGCGATGTTGGCCGTCGACCTCCCAAAGTACTTGGTCGGCCGCTATTTCTAATGTGCCGAGAAGACCATCTTCGATCGCTTTGAACTTCAATTTTGAATCCCCGTTTCGGTAGTTCAGGACCACTGCTTGCGGCAGTACCGAGCGGCCGCCTTCCTTGCCTTGCACGTAGCGCGCGATCTTTCTGAATCTCGCCTCCGTAGGCATGCGCTGATAGCCAGACTTATTTGAGGGAGACCAGGCGTCGACGCGAGTGATGCCGTCAACGAGTTCTCCGGCTTTTAGGATTGTTATGTAGAGTGGCGTTCCGGCTTGTTCGATACGGATGGCCGGGAGCTTTGCTGCCGTTCTGGATACCATTTCTCCTCCTGCTTGAAAGGCTGCGTCCATGTTGGACAGGAGGAGGATCGCACAATTGAAACTGAAATGTCAACCTGTATTTTGAAACAAATATTTGGTGTCGATATTCTGTTCCGCGGGCCGCCCGGATTCACCTATTCGCGGCCCGTGCGGCTGGACACCTGACATGCTCGACGAGGGCGAGTTGGTATCCCCGACGTTCTGCCCGAGAATAGGACTCTTCGGGCGCATACCCGACCGTCACATAGCTGACGTACTCACCATGTCTGATTCGACGATCGCAGCCGGCGCAGGTGTACGGTAACGACTGAGGATCGAAATCGCCTTCATAGCAGCCCTCGTGCCATTCGCTATCGACATGTTCCAGGGTTGGTGTTATATGCCCTTCATACCAGTAACCGCGTGCGACTTGGACCATTCTTTGGCCGGGTTCAATTGGGCGGGTACAGTTCACTGAGGAGCAAAAATCGGCCATTGCGAACCTCCATTTCAGAACCCGCGTTGAAACCCCGAAGTTAAATTCTACTCCGCACCCGCTGGCGATTGCGTTTGAAATTATGGTCACGGTCCCTCCGCTGCGCGACCCGGCGCACACGAAACGCTTTCTTCAGGGGCTGAAGCCCGATTTGATTTGACCTGCAACGTGGGAGCTGAAGCTCCCGCCTCCTAAAAAAAATGCCAAAAGCAGGTCCCTCGCTACGCTCGGGATGACAGGCGGTCGTGGTTGGTCAGTTGGGTCACGCTGCTCTGAGGGAACCGATGGAGACGAAACGGATGCCCTTGCGGTGTCCCGCGGCAAGAATTTGTGGCAGGGCTTGAATGCTGCGGGTTGGGTTGGCGATTCCGTCGTGAAGGATGACTACGGTTCCAGGGGCGAGATTTTTTTCTACAAGCCAGCGGATGTACCACACGGGAGGATGCATCGGATCGTGCGGGTAGGCGGAGCCGAGCACGCATTCGTAGCCGTGGGCTTGTGCAAGGCGGAGCTGTCTGGCGCGGGCAAGGCCGCCGGGCGGGCGAAAGAACTTGGGGCCTGCTGTTATGCCGAGGACTTCCTCGGTCTGTTCCAGGTAACGGACGAAAGCGGCATCGGAGTGGAGCAAAAGCGAACCGTTCATGAAGTAGTGGTTGGCAACCTCGTGGCCAGCGGCTTTGATGCGCGCAACCAGGTCGGGGTGGCGGAGGGCGCGCTCGCCGATCAGGAAGAAGGTGGCCTTGGCGTTGTGCTGCTGGAGGATTTCCAGGACTTGCGGG
>Ga0210406_10004932_pt1 | contig 14108 bp, 9 predicted proteins | sample IncBWC30MmetaG_FD_155454 | JGI IMG/M metagenome (GOLD analysis project Ga0210406, IMG submission 155454) | Forest soil microbial communities from Barre Woods Harvard Forest LTER site, Petersham, Massachusetts, United States - Inc-BW-C-30-M | ecosystem: Environmental > Terrestrial > Soil >... | reverse complement strand
CCGATGCCGCTTCCGCCAAGATTGTTCATTGCGCTGGCGATGCCGAGGAAATGCTCGAAGAACTTGGTGGCGATGTTTTCGTAAACATGATTTTCCATCGCCAGTTCCATGGCGATTCGCATTAGGTTCAGGCAAAACATTCCCATCCAGCTGGTGGCGTCGCTTTGTTCGAGATGCGTTCCGTCCGGAAGTTGCGCGCTTCGATCAAACACGCCGATGTTGTCGAGCCCGAGAAAACCGCCTTGGAAAATATTCTTTCCCTCGGAGTCCTTGCGGTTCACCCACCAGGTGAAAGCGATAAGCATCTTGTGGAAAATCGTTTCCAAGAACGCGCGGTCGCCCTTGCCCGTTTGCTTGCGCTGCATTTGGTAAACGCGCCAGGCCGCCCACGCGACGACCGGCGGATTCGCGTCGCTGAAATTCCATTCGTAGGCCGGAATCTGTCCGTTGGGATGCTGGTACCATTCGCGCACGATCAGATCGAGCTGGCTCTTGGCGAATTGCACATCGGCCAGCGCGAGCGGAATGCAGTGAAACGCTAGGTCCCACGATGCGTACCACGGAAATTCCCATTTGTCGGGCATCGACATTACGCGCTCGTTGTAAATGTGACGCCAGCCGGCGTTGCGTCCTTCCAATCTTTCGGCTGGCGGCGGCTGGCAGCCGGGATCGCCGTCCAGCCACTGATCGACGATGTAATGATAAAATTGCTTGTTCCAAAGAAGTCCGGCGAACGCTTGCCGCTGGATCGCGCGCTGCTCTTCAGTCAGGGATTCCGGCGCGAGTGCGGCATAAAATTGGTCGGTTTCGGCCCGTCGTAATTTGAACATCGCGTCGAAGTCCGCGAATGCTTCCGTGTTCGTCTTGGTGTCGCCCCGAGTCAATCGCAATCGAATCGAGATCGTTTCCTGCGGTGGAATGTTGAACTTGTAATGCGCGGCCGCTTTCGTTCCAGTTTGCGCCGGGTTCACGGCATCGAGCTTGCCGCCAACTACGCGGTCGTTGATCGAATCCTTCACAAACGGCGCGGAATTCGGAATTCCCCACACTCGCTCTGCGTTGCTTTCGTTTTCGGTGAAGAAAAGGTCATCGACCGAATCACAAAACAAATCGTAATCCCCGAGCGCTGGATGGCTGGCCGTGATTACCGCGATATGACTCTGCTCAGATGCTTTGCCCAAAGTTGGCTTTGCCGGATTACGGCCCCAACTCCATGTATTTCGGAACCAAATCGTCGGCAGGAGATGCAGGGGCGCGGCCTCGGGTCCGCAGTTCTTCGCGTTGAGCCGAATCAAAATGTCGTGCGCTTCCGCCTTCGCATACTCAATTTCGATCTCGAAGAAACGGTTCTCGGCGAAGGCGCTCGTGTTCCAAATTTCGAACTCACCGGCCATTTTGGAACGCGCGCCGCTATAAGCGATAAGTTCTTCGTAGGGGAACCGTGATTGCGGATAGCGGTAAACCATCCGCATGAAGCTGTGCGTCGGTGTACTGTCCAGATACCAATAAAGTTCCTTCACGTCTTCGCCGTGATTTCCCTGCGGCTGCGTCAGGCCGAACAACCGGTCCTTGAGGAACGGATCGCGCTCATTCCAAAACGCGAAGGCAAAGCAGAGTCGACCTTTGTGGTCGGAAATTCCGCCGAGCCCGTCTTCGTTCCAACGATAAGCGCGCGAGCGAGCGTGATCGAAGGGGAAATAATTCCAGGCATCGCCGTTCGCGCTGTAATCCTCGCGGACGGTTCCCCATGCTCGCTCGGCCAGATACGGACCCCAAAAATACCACGGCTCATCATCCGCTTTATTTTCCTCGAGCCGCTTTTGTTCGGCGTTCACGACAACTGATTAGCAATCCAAAATCAAAAATCGGCAACCTAAAACTGATCTCTGACCGACGAGGTCTGACTTTTGGCCTATTCCCACTCGATTGTGCTCGGCGGTTTGCTCGAGATATCGTAGACGACGCGATTGACGCCTTTGACTTCGTTGCTGACGCGCGATGAAATCCGCGCGAGTAATTCGTAGGGAACTCGGACCCAGTCGGCAGTCATGCCGTCCCGGCTCTCAACGATTCGCAACGCGATCGTGTTTTCGTAAGTCCGCTGATCGCCCATCACACCGACGGTTTGGATCGGGAGCAGCACGGCGAACGATTGCCAGACTTTGTAATACCAGTCGGCCGCTTCCATTTCGCTCTGCACGATCGTGTCGGCCTCACGCAAAATCGACAATCGCTCGGGCGTGACTTCGCCAAGAATGCGGACGGCGAGTCCCGGACCGGGGAAGGGCTGGCGATAAACGATTTCTTTCGGCAAACCAAGCTGAAGTCCAACCTGGCGAACTTCGTCTTTGAACAATTGGCGGACCGGTTCGACCAACTCGAAGTGCATTTTTTCCGGCAAACCCCCGACGTTGTGATGCGTCTTGATGACTTGTGATGGGTTGCCACCGATTGAGACGCTTTCGATCACGTCCGGGTAAAGCGTTCCCTGCGCGAGAAACTTGTAGCCGGGGTGTTTGGTCTCGTTTCGTTTATCTTCGTTCTGCAATTCCTCGGTCGCCTCCTGAAAGACAGCGATGAATTCGCTCCCGATGATTTTCCGCTTTTGTTCGGGATCGACAACGCTGCGAAGTTTTTCCAGGAAACGTTTCGACGCGTCGACGTACTTGAGTTTGATGTGGAAATTTTCGCCGAAGACGCGTTGGACGACTTCTTCCTCGCGTGCGCGCAAGAGTCCGTTGTTTACGAAAATGCAGGTGAGCTGATCGCCGATCGCTTTGTGCAAAAGCGCGGCCGTAACCGAAGAATCGACGCCACCACTCAAACCAAGCACGACTTTTTCGTCCCCGACCTGCTCACGGACGCGTTCGCAAGCTTCTTGAATGAATGAGCCCATCGTCCAATCCATCGCGCACCGGCAAATGTGATAGACGAAGTTTTGCAGAATTTCTTTTCCACGCGGGGTGTGCGCGACTTCAGGATGAAACTGCAATCCGTAAAGTTTTCGTTGTCGGTCTTCGACCGCGGCGAAGTTCGAACTTTCGGTCGTACCGGCAGTGAGAAAACCTTTCGGCAAGGCGGTTACTTCATCCCCGTGGCTGTTCCAGACGTCGATTTGGTTACCGAGTCCGTCGAACAACTGAGAGCCGTTGGTGATGTGCAACATTCCGGCGCCATATTCGCGCCGGCCGGTGAAAACAACTTCGCCGCCGAGGTGATGCGCCATTTGCATCAAACCGTAACAAATCCCGAGCACCGGAATGCCTAACGAAAAAATATCCTTGTCGATTTGCGGCGCGCCTTTGTCATAAACACTCGCTGGTCCGCCGGAGAGAATGATTCCGTTCGGCTGAAGCTTTTTTACGTCGGCGGCGGGAAGATTAAACGGAACGACTTCGGAATAAACCTGCAGCTCGCGAATACGGCGTGCGATGACCTGAGTGTATTGCGAACCGAAATCCAGAATGAGGATTTTGGAATGTTTCGGGGGCGCCACGATTTTCATGGATGGGTTTGCGGAACGCTATGTTCGCCGGCCGGATCGCCCGCTTCGCGTTCCTGCGGAACGAGCTGGCCCTGGCCAGTGATGCCGCGCTCAAGCTGCGATCCGACGTCGTCGCCGGATTGTTTTTCAAGCGGGTCCGCACAACCGCCTGCGAGGGCGAGATAGGCGATTGCGATGAGAATCGGCCAGGGCTTCATCCGCTCATTTTAGAAACGGCGCTTGGAAAAGCAAATGAGCGTTGTGGCGGTGCTTGTTCTCAAGCACCGAACCATAAACAGGCGCTTGAGATCAAGCGCCTCTACAACTTCCTCGAATTTGTTTACGCTGTGGATGTGATCGGCTCCGAGCTTTTGCTGCAAGGCTATCGGCTCGGGGTTTTTCCGATGGCGATGGAGGACGATTCGATCGCCTGGTTTTCGCCGGATCCGCGCGCGATTATTCCGTTGGAGAGTTTTCATGTTCCGCACGCCCTGAAGCGCACGGCGCGGAAGAATCTTTTCGAGATCAAGATCGACAACGCATTTGGCGAAGTGATTCGCGGCTGCGCCAGGCGCCGGGATACATGGATCAATCCCGAGATCATCGAGAGTTATGAGCGATTGCACGAACTCGGCTACGCGCACTCGGTCGAAGCATGGGCCAACCACAAACTCGCCGGTGGGCTGTATGGAGTCGCAGTCGGCGGCGCGTTTTTCGGCGAATCGATGTTTCACCGCGTCCGCGACGCATCCAAGGTCGCGCTGGTTGAGTTAGTGCAACAGCTGCGCGCGCGCCGGTTCGCGTTGCTCGACACCCAATGGATCACGCCGCATCTCGAACAATTTGGTGCGATCGAAATTCCCCGGAGCCAATATTTGAAAATGCTTGGTCGCGCGATCGAGTTACCGAGAAAGTTCTGAAAAACAACGGGGTCAGATCTAAACATTTGACATTCATTCAGGACCTTGGACTCGAATCTCAACCTTTGAGGTCTGGAAAACTCCTTCCGGCAATCGAACACTACCAATTAAAAGCGAAGGACTGGGACGACCCAATCGTTCTGGGAATCTTAAGGCGGCCACCGCAAATGACAGCCACGTCCAAACAAAAAATGTCAAATGTTTAGATCTGACCCCCAATTCCAGAGGACCCTTGTCGCCAATGCCGGTCCGACTCGGACCTTCTACGTCTCGCGTCCCACGCGCTCCATTGAGCATTGGGCGTTTTCTGCTTTAGTAACCCGCTCCGCTCCTCACAGAGCGAGCGTCAGCGGCTGGGTAGCTCAGTTGGTAGAGCAGCGGACTGAAAATCCGCGTGTCGCCGGTTCGATTCCGGCCCCAGCCAGTTCTTCCAAGGATGAGGGCAGAAGGAAGAAGGATGAAAATTTCTACTCTGTCCTCAGCGCCGTAATTGGATTCACGTGGGTCGCGCGGCGGGCAGGGAGAAAGCAGGCGAGCAACGCGGCCGCAGCGAGCATCAAACTCGATGTGATCAATGCGAACGGATCGCTCGGGCTTACGCCGTAAAGAATTTGCGCGAGCAGCCGACCGGCGGCGAGGGAGAGGAAAAGTCCAACGCCAACCGCGAGCGCGGTTTGCAACGCTCCCTGGCGCATAATCAATGCGAAGACATCCTTGCGATGCGCGCCGAGCGCCATTCGAATTCCGATTTCGCGTGTACGACACGCTACGCCATACGCTTTCACGCCGTAAACCCCGACCACTGCGAGCAAGAGCGCGATGCAACCAAACGCGCCGAACAAGACTGCGCCCATCCGGACGATCCAAAGACCAACGCATCCGTCGAGAAGATCGACATAGGGCGCCATTTGAATGATCGGAAGATCGGGATCGAGGTTGCGCAGCATGGAGCGCACCGTCGACATCATGGCTACAACCGTTTGACGGTCCTGGGTGTTCAGGCGCAAATGGAGAAAGCCGTCTCCCGCATATCCTTGGACGTATGGCACGAATAATCGTCCTGTTGAGGCCACTTCCTCCTGCACATCGTGCCGGTGCGTGTTTACGACACCGACGATCTCTATGTCATTAGGCGAGCCATCTTTCGGTCGAACGGTGTAGCGAACGTGCTGGCCGACCGCGTCCTCATTTGGAAAAAGTTTCTTGGCCATTAATTCGTCGAGAATACCGACGCGGCGGCCGTCTTTGTCTTCACATTCGGCCTGGGTGAAATCGCGACCACGTAAAATCTTCACGCCGATCGATTCGAAATAGCCGGGCGTGGTCCCGGTCCAAAGTGCAGTCGCGCCGGGATCGGGCGCTTTCGGATCGTTCGACAAGGTCGATTTCGTCGACATGATTCGTCGACTGTTGGTGAAATTGCCGTAGGGCAGCATCGTGCCGACGCCGACGGCTTGGACGCCGGGCAATTCGCGCGCGTGTTGGATGATGTTGAAAACTTCGCGACGCGCATCGGCCGGCTCTTTTTTAACCAGCGTAAAATCCATTTCAGTGACGAGATCACCGGCGGCGACAAATCCCGGATTCAAACCGGCGGCTTTCATTGCTCCGCGGAAAAATAATCCGGCCGCGAAAAGCAACATGAGCGAGAGCGCAATCTGCGCCATGACCGAAATGTGGCGCGGCGCGAAGAATCGGCTGAAACGTCCGATACGTGCAGGTTCCCCAACTTGTTGCTTGAGATCATTGACTAGATCAGCCTTCGTCGCCTTCAGGGCGGGACCGAGACTGAACAGCAAGGTAGCGATCAAACAAAACAGGAAAGTGGCGGCGATCACCCAAACGTCCGGAGTAAGATCGAGAATGAACGAAAAGTTGATGTTGTTGAGCAACACAGCGAACGAATTCAGGAGAAGCTTGTTGCACCACACACTCAGGACCAAACCGAAGACGCCGCCGCAAATCGCCAGCAACAAACCTTCCGCGAGTAATTGGCGAACGATCCGCCAACGCGACGCGCCAACCGCCAGCCGCACCGCGATTTCTTTGGAACGCGATGTGCCGCGCGCGAGCAACATGTTCGCGAGATTCAAACAGGCGATGAGCAGCACGGCTCCGGCCATCGCCATGAGCATCGTTCCGATCAATGTGATTGGCCCTTCGTCCTCCGGCGACGTGCTCAAATCGAATCGGGACGGTGCTTTGACTTGTACCTCACGCTGAAACTCGGCGTCGGTCTGCATCGCGTTGAAGCGCTGCGAGATCACCGGTAATCGCGATTTGGCGGACTCGATCGTCAAGCCGGAGCGCATCCGGCCGACCATATTGAAACAATAATTCTTCGGATTGTTCAGGTCGTGCATGTTTTCTGAATCGCCGAAGGCCGAGCCGAGCTGAGCGCGCATCCCGAGCGGGATCCAAACATCGGGCGCGATAAGCGCGCTCGCGCCGCAAAATCCTTTCGGTGAAATGCCGATGACGGTGTAAGGCTGGCCATTGATGTATAAACTGCTGCCGACGAAATCGCTGCGAGCGCCCTGGCGTTTCCAAAATCCGTAGCTGGCCACTACGACCGGAATGTCCGCATTGGGTTTGCACTCCTCGGCGTTGTAAAAGCGGCCGCGAAATGGCTGCACACCCATGAGCGAGAAATAATTTTCCGACGTTACGAACGCGAAACTCCGCCGCATCTCGTGATCGCGCCCGATGCCGGCCACCGCGAATTCGAGGACGGCGAGATCGGCAAAAAGATCGCCGGGATTTTCGCGTAGCTCGCGAAACTCGTTGTAGGAGAAAGAGCGATAATCGTGGTTGGCGTTTTGGCGGCAATTGTAAACGTTGACCACTTCCTGTGGCCGAACCGGGATCATCGGGCGCAACACCGCGCCGTTGATCAACGCGAAAATTGCCGAATTGATGCCGATGGCGAGAGCGAGTGTTGAAACCGCCACGCTGGTGAATCCCGGCGATTTGAGAAGCTGACGGAAGGCGAACTTGAAATCCTGGATCATGGAAAACCTCGGGTTGTTTGCCTTGAGATGCGGCAACCGGTGCCTTCGGATTCAGCAATCTTCGACTGGTCGAAGAATTTTCTCGTCAGGTGAAAGATTTTCGCCTCGACTCTGTATCGTGACTAAACCCTTCACCTTATGCCCGATACACCGCCGCTGGTTGCTCCTCCGCCGTTGCCAAAATGGCAACCCTCGTTCGGAAAACGCTTTCGAACGATCATCAAGCTGATCGGCATCGGCGTTCTCATTCTTTTGCTCCTGATTCCGCTCGGAATGATTACTGGCGTATTGTCCGACCGATTGAGTCGGCGCAATGAAGCGGTTGCCGACATCACATCGTCATGGGGCCGGGAACAAAACGTAATCGGACCGGTGCTCGGGATTCCGTTTCAATATCGCTTTCGAACGATCAAGGAGTTTCCGGCCGGCGGTGATAAAGTAGAGCGTCGTGAAGTGGAAGAGACGGCGGTGGCGAACGCCTACTTCCTTCCGGAAAGCCTCAACGTTGCCGGCGACGTGCAAACCCAAAGGCTACATCGCGGGATTTACGAAGCCGGAGTTTTTCGCGCGCAAATCAAACTTACCGGAAGATTTGCGATGCCCGATTTCGGCGCGCTGAAGATCGACATGAAGGACGTGCAATGGAAAGACGCATTCGTGACGATCGCGCTCAATGACATGCGCGGAACGCGCGAGGGAATAGTTGTCGATTGGGACGGAAATAAATTGCCGCTCTTACCCGGCTCTCAAGTGCCCGGTTTTACCACCGGCGCGACAGCAAAGCTGGCCAGCGATAAACCGATTGCTGTCCCGGTCGATTTTTCGATCGCGCTCGATTTCAACGGCAGCGACGGGATCTATTTCGCGCCATTCGGCGTGAAGAACGAAGCCACGTTGAAGTCGAACTGGCCCGACCCGGGATTTCGCGGTGCATTCTTGCCCGCGGACCGGTCAGTTCGCCCGGATGGCTTCGATGCAAGCTGGAAGGTTTCCTATTACGGGCGTGATTATCCGCAGCAATGGACGAGTCGTGGTGGCAACGAGCGTTTCAATGTCCAGTCGGTCATGGGTTCGCGATTTGGCGCCGACTTCTTGTCGATCCTCGATGCGTACCGCTACGTCGAGCGCTCGATTAAGTACGGTGTGCTGTTTCTGGTGCTTATATTCACCACGTTCTTCCTTTTTGAAGTCACCGCGCGGCAGAAGATTCATCCGTTCCAATACCTAATGGTCGGCGCCGCACTCTGCTTATTTTATCTGCTCCTGCTTTCAATCTCCGAATTCATCGGGTTCGGCCTGGCCTATCTGATCGCCGCAGCGGCCTCGACGATTCTGATCACATGGTATTGCCGATTTTTCCTCGGCGGCGGTGTTCGCACGTTGATGATTGGCGCTGGTCTGGTCGGTGTTTACACGTTTCTCTACATCACTTTGCGACAGCAGGATTACGCTCTGCTCATGGGTGCGATCGCACTCTTCATCCTGCTCGGCGTCGTGATGTACGTAACGCGCAAAGTCGACTGGTACGCGCGTGACAGCGGCGCTTAGAGCGATTGCACGCTCTTGAGCATCTCGTTGAACGAGTTGTAAAGCTCGCGGTGCTGAGTGACGCCGCGGCGGAGGACCGGTTTGAAATTCGCGAGGTCAGTGATGTTGAGGATCTGATCAACGCTGTGCACGAACGCGCTCATCGCGTCATTGGTCGGTATGCGTTGGCTCAGCAGGACGACAAAGTGCACGCGGCGTTGCGCGTCGGGTCGCCGGGTCAATTCTGCAAGGATCGGATTGGTCTGCAGGGTTGAACCTTTGAAATTCTCGTAAACGATGACCACGTTGTAGTTGTAAGTCTTGAGCTTGAGCAGCACGTCCTCTTCGAACAAACCGAGATGCACTTTGTAAGTCATGTCGATCAGCTGCGGCACTACGACCTTCTGGTATTGTTGATGATCAACGCAGACGAGGGCGGTGTTGTCGCCGAGATCAAAAAAGGCCGAGTCTTGTTGTTGTTGTTGTTCCTGATCTGAAAACATAAACATTAGCGGAAAGCGTTTTCTGGAACGTCCAGGCGCAGGCCGGAATCGAGGTCGCTGTCGATACCGCGCGCTTTCTGAATCAAATCGATGCCGCGAGTGATTCGGCCTTTGCGCGAAGCGAACAGTCTGGCCGTTTCCTCGGTGATCAGATTATTTTCGTATGCGTGCAAAATTGATTGGTCGAATGTCATCCAGCCGAACGGCGAACTCGCTTCGATGATTTCGTAGAAGCTGCGGTGTTCGCCTTCGCCAATCGCGACGGCTTCACGCGTCCGCAAATTGTTGCCCATGACTTCGGTGAGGAGCTGGCGGCCGCCTTCAACTTTCGGCGCGAGACGCTGGCTGACGATGTAGCGGAGAGTGTCCGCCAGACGGATTCGCAGCTGCTGTTCTTCGCCTAGAGAGAACAAACCGAGAATACGGTTGATCGATTGGCCGGCGTCAACTGTGTGCAGCGTGCTGAGCACCAAATGGCCGGTCTCGGCCGCCATCATCGCGATCTCAACGGTCGCGCGATCGCGCATTTCGCCGACCAGAATGACCTTTGGAGCCTGACGCAAGGCTGCGCGCAAACCGGTCGGGTAATTATTGAAGTCGTGCCCCAGCTCGCGCTGGTTAAACGTGGACTTCTGCTTCGGGTGCACGTACTCGATCGGGTCTTCGAGTGTTACGACATGCACGGCCTGGTTTTCGTTGATCTCGTTCAGGATTGCGGCCAGCGTAGTCGTCTTGCCGCTACCGGTGGCGCCCGTGACCAGAACTAACCCGGTTTTTTCCTTGGCGATTTCAGCAAAGATTTCCGGCAGCCCCAATTGCTTAATCGTGGGCACTTCGCTTTGCAGTTTGCGGAGTACCACGGAGAAGTGACCCTGCTGCCGGAAAATATTTACACGAAACCGCGCTTCATTGCTGAGCGAATAGCTGCAATCGCAGGAGCCGCCAGTAAGATAATCATAAATCAGGCGGCGATTGCCCTGCATCAGACTGAGCGCGACTTGCTCGGTCTGATGCGGAGTCAGGGCTTCGATTGGAGGTTCGACATAAACCGGCTTTAGCTCCCCGAAGTCTTCAACCTGCAACGGATGACCGACCGAGAAGTTCAAATCGGAGATGCCGTTGTAGGTCTGCAGCATCGCCGATAAAATTCTGTCGAGATCTGGAATTCTCATGAGTGCAGTTATTCTTCACTGCCGTCCATCGGCTGTTCCTTGAGAAACTGTCGGAATCTTTTCTTGTCGACGCACTTGTCGTAGGCTTCTTCCGGCGAAATGCGCGCGTGACGCAAATGCTCCATGATTGCATCGTCGAGCGGCTGATTCCCTTTTTTCTTCCCGACTTGAATCATGCCGGGGATCTGGTGGGTTTTTCCTTCGCGCACGAGGTTGGCGATAGCGGTGTCGACCACGAGAATTTCGAGTGCAGCGAGACGACCTGGTTTGTCGATTCGCTTGAACAAATTTTGCGCGATCACGCCCTTGAGCGATTCGGCGAGAGTGGTGCGAATTTGATTTTGTTGGCTCGTGGGAAAGACATCGATGACGCGGTCGATGGATTTCGCGGCATTGGACGTGTGCAGCGTTCCGAAAACAAGGTGACCGGTGGCGGCCGCGGTTAACGCCAGCTCAATCGTTTCCAAATCGCGCATTTCGCCGACGAGAATGAGGTCCGGATCTTCACGGAGCGCGCCCCGCAAGGCGTTGGCAAAGGAGCGGGTGTGAATGCCGACTTCGCGGTGTTGCACGAGACAGTTTTGGCTGCGATGCACAAACTCGATCGGATCTTCGACGGTGATGATGTGATCGTGCCGGTGGAGGTTGGAGTGATCGATCATCGCGGCAAGCGTGGTCGATTTACCGGAACCAGTCGGTCCGGTCACGAGCACGAGACCTTTTTTCAACATTGGAAATTTTTTCAGCACCGGTGGGAGCCCGAGCTGATCGAGAGTGATCACTTGCGATGGAATCGAGCGAAATACCGCGGAGATTCCGTATTTTTGCTGGAAGAAATTGACGCGGTAACGCATCACTTCCGGCACTTCGTAACCGAAATCAACGTCGAGCTTTTCTTCGAACTCCTTGATCTTTCCTTCGGGCGCGATCTCGTAGACCATCGCTTTGAGCTCATCGTTTTTCAGTGGCGGAAAATCGACGCGGACCAGATCACCGTTGATCCGCAACATGGGCGCGTTGTTGGTCGAGAGGTGAAGATCGGAGGCCTTCTGCTCCGTCATTAGTTTGAAGAAGGCATCAATGCGGGCCATGGGCGTCCAGCATCAAGAAGCTAAATTGATGCCATGCAGCGGGATTCAGGGCCGCCGAGATTCGCCGATCTTTAGGCGGGAGTGCTAGGCTGTTTCGCCGCGTCTAGAGTGGAACGGACCTGCTCCAAAAGCTTGGCACGACTGTAGGGCTTCGGAATAAAACCGCGGAGACCCTGCGCGAGCATCGAGCCTATTTTGCTTTGTTCGGCGAAGCCGCTGCTTAAGACGACATCCACCTGAGGATTGAGCGAGCGCAATTCTTCAAAAACCGCGTCACCGTCGATGACGGGCAGGAAGTAATCCAGAATCACCAGGCCGACTTGCTTGCCCATGTGTTCGTAAATTTTTAGCGCCTCAAATCCGTCCTGCGCAATCACCACTTTATATCCCTCTTCGGCCAGCATTTCCGAAGCAACGTCCGCCACGTCCGGTTCGTCTTCTACGAGCAAGATATACTCGCGGGCACCGTTTGGATTTTTCAGCCGCGTTCCGGGCGGAACCCCGTTGCCGTTCGCTTTTGATATGGTTTTGGAATTTTCTAACTCGACATTCGCGCTTTTCTTTTCACCACTCCGGGAACCGCGAGCGGATTTCTCTTCCAATGTCGGTGGAGGCATGACTGTGAAACCCGCCTCGCTCTTGCGCGCGGCTGCGGATTTTTTCGCGGCGCCGGCGAGGATTTTCGTCGTTACATGGTCAAAAAGAGATTGCGCGGTTTTGGACGCGAGCTCCACGCGTTCACCGAGCAGATCAATGTAATTATGTTCGCCGCGATGTCTGCGCGCGAGGTCGGCGTAACGCGAGACCTGTTGCAGGATCGAGTTTAGATTCGTGGAGGTCGTCGCGATCCACTTCAAATCTTCTTGGTCCAGCATACGCTTTTTTTCTAGTCAGATCCTTCCAGATAAGCCCACCAAACGCTAAAAAGTATCGCACACATGACGACGCCAAAAGCAGCAAGGGTTAACATGAATCAAAACAAGTCTACCAGCACGGTTCATGCCCCCGCCGCCGCCGCCGGGGCCAATCGCAAGTTCGCCGCTATTTTCCTAACGCGTGCCGCAGTTCCTTCTTGGCGGCCTCGATCTCACGTTCAGTCTGGTTGCAGAGGAGAATCGCACGCAACTTGTCGCCCTGATAATACCGGGCGATGAATTTGCGCTTTGCATAAGTACCCCGAAGATCGACCCGAGTCGGCTGGATGCTGAAATCGCCGACGAAGTGCAGACGGAGATCGAACATTTCGGTCCAGAAATACGGGACTTGCTCGTAACGAATCCGTTTTTTGCCGGTCATGTTCGCGCCGGCGACAAGGCCCTGCCCGCGCGCGTTTTCCCAATGGGTCTGCCGTCGCACGCCACCCATGATCCGATCCGGATAAAATGCGAGATCGCCGACTGCGAAAATTCCTTTCTCTTCGGTTTCGAGATATTCGGTGACTGGCGAACCGTGCGGACCGGACAGTGGCGTGTTGCGAACAAGATCCAGGTTCGGCTCGGCGCCGCAGCAGACGACTGCCAATCCCGCGGGAACGCGGTTGCCGCTCTTGGTCTGAATATTTCGCAACACGGTTTTCCCTTCGAATCCATTCAGACTTTCGCCGATCAACATCGTGATGCCGTGCTTCGCGTAATACTCAGTCAACCACGGGCCCGTTTGCGAATCCAGGTAACGGTTCAGCAGATACGCGTTGCGATGCATCATTGTCACCTTCAATTTCATCATCCGCAGACTCGCCGCCGCTTCACACGCCAGCAGACCGCCGCCAATTACCGTCACCGTCTTTTCGATGTCGGCCATTTCGCGGAGCGCCAGCGCGTCCCGAACGCTTCGCAAATAAATGACATTCCCGAGATTCACGCCCGCGACCGGCGGACGCACCGGTCGGCTTCCGGTTGCCAGGCACGCTTTGTTAAACTCGATGCTTTCACCGTTGCCGAGCACCGCTAATCGCCGCTCAATGTTGAATTGCTTCACGACTGTCGCGAACCGCGTCTCGATCTTGTGCGAATCGAACCAGCGCTGGTCGAAGTAGCCCAACTTTTTGAGCGGTGCACTTTTCTCGCGCAGAAAATCTTTCGAGAGCATCCAGCGGTGATAAGTCGGCATAATCTCAGCGCCGACGATCGTCACCGAGCCACGCTTGTCGTGTTTGCGCACGCCTTCGCAGGCGCTCGCTCCACCGACGCCGGTCCCAATAATTAAGTAGTCACGCTGGATCATTCGGAAAAGATGCGACGATACGGAATTGGCACGCTCAATAGCGAGGAAAAATGATATCAGCCCCCGGCATATCGATCAAACTGAGTTTGTCGAATCCGTTGCCTGAGAGAGACTTACAGCACTGCCCGGCAAATAATTACCGAGGCAATAACGCCGGTCAGATCGGCTAGCAGTCCG
>Ga0210406_10004931_pt1 | contig 14108 bp, 13 predicted proteins | sample IncBWC30MmetaG_FD_155454 | JGI IMG/M metagenome (GOLD analysis project Ga0210406, IMG submission 155454) | Forest soil microbial communities from Barre Woods Harvard Forest LTER site, Petersham, Massachusetts, United States - Inc-BW-C-30-M | ecosystem: Environmental > Terrestrial > Soil >... | reverse complement strand
CCTTGTGATTTGAAGAGCGAATCCCAAGTCTCACGCGGTACTACTTCCACTCTCACTGGATGGCCCAGTAGACTAGCGAAGCTGGCAGCGATTTCCTTGGGGGTCACTCGACGCGGCCCTTCCAGCTCGACGACCCGGGACGACGGCGGTGGTAGCGGCAGCACTGCAGCTATGCTTGGTGTCGCCTTCGGCGCGCTTGCTATTGGTGCGTTCGCGGTTGCCCAACTGCCCCGCGAGGAGGTCGGGGCTTTGCAGTCATCGTGCCGTACGATTTACTTCGCTTGGAATTGAGAATTGGCAATCCAAATCCCAACATAGAGTTTTGTTCCTTCGTCCTGCTTCGATCGGCCGCCCGCCATCAGACAGCCGTGTTGCGTTGAAAATGCCGAAGATTTACGGAGATGTTGAGAAACATCACTCCAAAGAATGACTTGGAAACGAGCACAGAGATTTCCATCGAATTGAATTTCCGGCCTTTTGTCTCTGCCAGAATCTGCCCTACGCCCCTGCGTAAGATTTCTTGTCGTCCCCTGCCCATCAGCCTGGTTTCCTTGCCGCCACGCAACTGCAAGAATCTCCAATTGGTCTCCCTGATTTTTCGCTGCATGGAGTAATTGTCGAAGTTCTTGACGACTCGCCAACCCGGCACAAACGCCTCGCCTTCCGTCGGAAGGTTTGGGGGTAACTCGGCGCCATCTCTGACAAGAAGGATGGAGGGTTCGTGGGCGCTGGAAATGGAGTGGCGGTCGCTCAATTTGTAGTAGAGCTGATCCGTGAACCTGGCTTATGGCACCCTCGCATAAATGGTCCTGCCACTTGCCATGGCTCAAGGGAGTCGTCAGGGTGTCCCGACTGCTCTGGTAAACCTAAGCTGCTTCGATCGAAACCAGCCTGCCGTACTTTACTTACATTGTCAAGCTATTAAACTCTCGTATAAGTCAGTTTACTAAAACGGTTAATACGAAGGAGGCGCGACACCACAAGGAAGCGGCGAAGCACCACGAAGCTGGAAAACACGAGACCGCAGCACATCACGCGCATTTAGCTCGCGGTCACCACGAACACGCAATGCACCACGCTGCGGAAGCAGCCAAGGCACACATCGAAGATCACGGCAAGGCCATCGCGGCGCAAGCCTAGTTTGTTAAGGCGGAGCGCGCGCCCTCCGCCTCATTCCCTCGCAAATTCCTGTTGGGCTTGTTGATCCCCTCAAACGAGATGCAGAGACCGCCATCGGTTATCAGGTTGTCTCGCTGGAACTCAAGGACGGCAGATCAGTACTTTGCCGATCCATTCGTGGCTCCCGCATGGCGCGCTCAATGGGTCGAACGGATGGACACATGCTCTCGAGGCGCGAGAATTCGCCAACGACACCGCCATATGGGGTATCGTTACAGCGCATCCTCCGATGGAGGGACAAGAGGTGGATTGGAAACAGTTTGCGCTGCTGGGTAGCAGTGATTTGGAACCATATGCCATCCTGCTGGTACGCGTTTCGCTCGGGCTGTTCTTCGCCATCTCCGGGGCAAACAAATTGTTTGTCGCCGGCAGCACGCAAACTATGTACGAAACGCTCGTTGAGGCAAAAGTCCCGTTTTCCCACCTGATGACTTATTTCGTGTCGGGTGTCGAGTTCGTTGGCGGATCCTTGCTGACCGTGGGGTTTCTTTCGAGCCTGGCCTGCGTGGCTTTATTGGTCGATATGCTTGTCGCCATCCTGACCACCAAGTTTTCCGCCATGCCTAAAGGACTTTCGCCTCTTAACTGGCTCGACGATTTCCTCTACCTTCCGGAAGTCCTGTACGTGCTCTTTTTTATCTGGCTGATCTGCTCTGGTCCGGGAAAGTTCAGTGTCGATTACTGGCTCGCCGGCAAGTTACGGAGGTGAACATGATCGCGGCGATTCTAGTTGGAAGCATCCCCGATGACGGGTCCCGCGCTACGGTGGATGCGGAGAATTATCCGGGGTTTCGTAAGGCAGATTTCCGATCAGGCCATATTCTAGTTCCCGGCGATGCCCTTGTCCTGTAGGATCCTGACCACAACGCGCCTATTTTCTGCCTGGCCTGCTGCGGTTGTATCGGACTCAACCTGCTTGCTGGTGCCCATGGCACCCGGAACCAGGATGTTGGTTAGCGGAATGCCGCACTGCTGCACAAGGAAATTGGTTACGTTATCGGCACGCTGGGTGCTGAGTTTCTGATTCACGGCGGCAGAGCCCACCGCAGATGCATATCCTTTTATCTGAATCATGTAGCCATTGGTAGTTTTGGCTTTCTCGGCCAGCTGCAGCAACTGCGGTTTGTACTGCGGTTCAATCGCGACTTTGCCGTTGCCGAATAGCACCGTCAGCGCGTCCAGAGCGTTGTATTGTCCCATTTCGCTAAAGCGCTTATTGGTTGTGGCGATGGCCTCTTTGTTGGCGTCGATCTTGGCTTGAGCCGTCGTCAGCTCCTGTTGCTGTTGCTGGATGGCCTTTTGTTGCTGCTGCATCGCCGCCTGCTGTTCCTTTATTTGCTGCTCGCTCTGTTCGATGCGCAGTTGGTGTGCCTGGATTTGCTGCTCTTGCGGGACGATGCCAGCCTGAATGCTGTTGGCGGTTTTAAGATCGGCGCTTTTGAACCTGACACTCTCGGCCACCAGTTGGTTTTGAGCGTTGTAAGAGCCTTTCATTTGAACGGGTAAGCCTGGCACCAAGGCCTTCAGATCGAGCCGCTTCTTTCGCAGTTGGAATAGACCTTCTGTTTCCCGTATGTCCGTGTTGTCGCTAAGGAGGACGGCGACCATCCCGGCGTCCTGGGACTTGACCGTCACGGTGGCACCGCTGCTCCCGACGATCACTCCACTAACGTTTGCTTTTTGAGCAACAGCGGTATCACATAACGGCAGAACGGCTGCAAGCCAAAACGTTACTGCAAATGCAATTCTTGCGATTCTGGCCTCATTCATGAGCTTATTCCTCCTTAATTTATTCCTATGGCCAGGGCTCCAACACTTTGATCTGACAGCGCAGTTGCTTCGAGGAGAGGAACATATCGGAGTATCGAGCGCGGTCTCACCTGGACGGATCAGTACTTTATAGCGTACCGATTCGGGTTGATCGTGAGTTCTAAGTCCTTCCATCTGGTTAACGCTCTTCACGTGCATATGGGTTTCTAGTTTCCGAATAGCTGACTAAATCGAGCTGCTACGGCCCACAGAATGGACGTTCGGGTATGCATACTAAGGCTGTTGCTCAGCCTGGAACAATTGTCAAAAGTAACAAGTAGGCGTAGGATTTAGGGTAGGGTTCTACCCAACTGGTTGAGTCAGGTCCTGGTCAACGCCGCTCCCGTCAATGTGAAGTTTTGATTGCCTGTAGATTGCCTCGCGCTCGTGCGAGCAGGAGTTTTACGATGCCTGAAAACGTTGCCGTTAGGCAGATCAGCATCGGCGACTGGGTCACCGGCCTTGCCGCCATTCCGGAAAGGGATTTTAATCTCAAGACTGTCCAGGACTACGTCATCCGCCACCCCGTGCGTCCCGCAAGCCTGGACAACTATGTTTTCTTCTCGAAAGGGAGCTACACCCGCAATCTGATCTTCAAGAATGCTCTGTTCGAGTGCATGACTCTGTGTTGGGAAGTTGGCCAGCACAGCCGCATCCATAACCATCGCGATCAGAACTGCTGGATGTCTGCACCCATTGGCCGGCTGCACATTCGTAACTACCGCGTTGAAAAACTCGATCCCGCAACCGGCTATTGCAAAATTATTCCCACGGATAGTTATCAGTTGGATGGCACACATCCGACCTTTGTTAATCCCATGGAACCGGTTCATGAGGTCATGAACCTCGCCGAATTTGATCAGCTTGCCGTCAGCATCCACATCTATTCCAAACCCTTCGATAGCTGCGAAGTCTATTACCGCAACGAGAACAAATACGCCGACGTGCCGCTTTTCTTCACCAGCGAATACGGCAAGCTCAATCCTGCAGAAAAGCTTCTTTAGACTCCGACGCCAACCGGATTGCTGTCACACGCCGCCTTTCTCTCGGCCATTGGGGGCCGGCGGTGGGCTTCTACGGTGGCATTAACTATGGATTCGGTTACCGTGGCTCCGGGTTCTATGGTGGCCGCTGGAAAGGCGGCCAATACTTCTACAACACTCGCGTTACGAACGTGAACAGAACGATCATTCATAACGTTTACGACTCCAAAGTGACCAACCAGCGCGCATCCACCAATCGTCAGCTTCAACGGCGGACCACACGGCGTGAATGCTCGGGCAACTTCGTCGCAACTCTCCGCCGCTCGACAGCGACACGTTCCGATGACCTCCGAGCGGTTGCAACACCAACGAGCCGCTAGTACGAACAGAACGATGCTGGCCTCTCTGAATCACGGTCGACCTGATGTTGCCGTAAGCACACGGCCGGAACCGTTAGGCAATCGATCGGCCGCACCCGTCAACAGGGGTGCGAATAAGGAACGAGCTGCGATAAGTAAGCCAGCCCGCAGACCTGCGCCCGCTCCAAAGCCTGCACCTTCCCGAGCCGAGCATCACTCCTCAGTGGCTCCAAAGTCCGAGCCCTCTCGACCCGGGCGGACTCCTGCCCATCCGTCCACGCCGACACCTTCATCTCGACCAGCGCCTGCTAATCCAAATAACCGCCCGACACATCCCGCCGCTCCAGCTGCAAAGCCAGTGGCACCTCGATCAGAGAGATCTGCTACGCACAAGCAAACCTCCAACCCTGTTCGTCGTTCATCCAGCGGTCCAAGGTTAAACGAGCAACGTCCGAGCACCATACACGCTGCTCCGCGTCAATCTCAGCAACACGCGGTTCCGCCACGTCCATCGGCGCCCCGCGCAACTACGAATCAGCACCCCCAGCCAACTAAGCCCAAACAACCAGAGCCCTAGCGATACGCAATTGGGTTGTGGAGAACTTAACACCAGAGAAGTCGGCCCCGGCGCAATTCGTCCGGCCAATGCTGTTTCGTATAGACTACACCTCGGGCCTGGCTCCCGATTGGAACGATACTGGTCGGAGCACGGCACGGTTGGATTTTAATCGCAAAGCTATGGGCCACGAGTCCCGGATAGAACCATGGTCGCCACATTAGACCGCGGTCTGCTTTGCTGGTTTCGGAGCGGACGGGCTTCGTTGCCAAGACGTGATGCTCTGGTAGAGAAAACCCAAATCACTGGACAGAGGTGTCCAGCAACCGAATACGTGGCGCGGCAGTTCAGAACAGATCTTGCTCCATCAAGTGGGCTGCGAAGTAAGAAAAAGTCCGGCCATTGCAGGACTGTTTTTTTCCTTTTTATAGAGCAAATCGGGACCTAGCCCTTTCGACTCCCCTTTCGACTCGTTGCCAGATGCTATGATTGCGTGCGATGCGCAACCGGACCTGTTAGAAATATGACGCTGCTCCCATACCATCGTGGGACCGGACCTAGACAACGAGGCCCGGGAGGAACACGTCACCCTAGGATTCTGCTTGCGGCCCTCGCAGTCGTTTTTTTTCTGTCACAGCCGATTGGAGCGGAACCTCCAAAGGAAATCCGGCGGGTTCTGATTCTGAATGAAGTGGGCATTTCCTATCCCGGGATCGCCATCATCAATGCGGGAATCCAGGTTGCGCTGACTGATTCACCCTATCGCCTTGAATTCTATTCCGAGCACATGGATACCGGGTTGTTTCCCGATCCGGCCGACCAGCAGCAGTTTCGCGATTTCTACCTTCGCAAATATCAGAAACGCAAACCGCACGTGATTATCACGGTCGGGCCGTCTCCGCTCAAATTTATGCAAGAAGTGCATCAAAGAGCGTTTCCCGGCGTGCCGATCGTTTTCTGCCTGCCTGCTTTAGGAGCGCCGGGCGCTCCCGCATTAGATTCTGATTTTACGGGAGTCGAGAATGATATTTCCGTGGCGAAGACACTGGAGACAGCATTGCGGCTCCAGCCCGGCACAGAGCACGTGGTTGTGGTGAGCGGGGGCATAGCGAATTACGACAAACAGGAACTACGCAGCGTCAAGGAACAACTGAAAGCATTCACGGACCATCCCGACATTACCTATATGACGGGGCTGGCCATGCCGGATCTGCTGGAGCGTCTCAGGCACCTGCCAAGTCACACTCTCGTCCTGCTCACCTCGGTATCGCTGGATGCCGCAGGGACCCGGTTCACTTCACGCGACACCGGCCCAATGATCACCGCCGCAGCGAATGCACCGGTATTTAGCTTCTTCGATGTTTACCTAACTCATGGTGAGGTGGGGGGCTATCTTTCGAGCCTTAGCGAGCAAGGGAAGGTTGCGGGAGCCATGGCGCTGAAGCTGCTCAGTGGCGCAAAGCCGCAGGATATACCCAGGGTAGAAGGCGTGAACACCTACATGTTTGATTGGCGGGCGCTAAAGCGCTGGGGACTAAGGGAGAACGATCTTCCTCCCGGCAGCGTGGTGCTGTTCCGCGAAAGTTCAGTTTGGGAACGCACCAAACGGATCTGGGCCAGTGGACTACTGATAATTCTCGCTTTGTCTCTTCTTGCCACTTACCTGCAGTACAGCCGATCCGAACTGAAGAAGTCGCGAGACACCCAGGTGCAACTCAGCGGCCACCTAATCAAGGCGCAGGAGAAGGAGCGAAGCAGACTGGCGTCAGAACTACACGATGATTTTAGCCAACGTTTGGCGGTGCTTGCATTGGGATTGCAGAATACAGCGGAAACACCTCCTGATTCACCAGATACGCTGAAACAGACGCTGGACGAGTTCAGCCAGTCAGTTTGCGAGCTCGGTGAAGATCTTCATAGCTTATCCCATCGTTTGCATTCATCCACACTGGACACTTTGGGACTCGTCGCCGGGTTAAGCTCTTTGTGTGGAGAGTTTGGCGCTCGGCAAGGTATCGAGATCGATTTCACATCTGAGGATGTTCCACGCACCGTCAGACCGGAAGTTTCTTTATGTCTGTTTCGCATCACCCAGGAAGGACTTCAGAATTTGAAGAAACACAGCGGCGCGAAAAGGGCTCAGTTGAGTGTGCGGTATATGGGCGACAAATTATTTCTTTCTTTGTACGACGAGGGCATGGGATTCGATACGAAAAGGGTGGAAAAACCTGGGCTGGGAATACTCAGCATGCAAGGACGCGCACGCCTCTTAGGCGGAGAATTCGAGATTCATTCGAAGTCAGGCGAAGGAACGCGAATTGAGGCCTGGGTACCTCTCCAGCCGGTCGCGGATCAATTAAATGTTTGAGCTTGCGTGACTCCGTGTCAAATGCGGCGTTCGGGTTGCTGGCGCGATCACGCCGACTTACTAATCGGAGCATAATATAGATGACAGTTAGAAAATAATGTGCTAGTGTGTTGGGCATGGAAACGCAAGATGCTCGCTCACTGTCGGCCGAGGCTCAAGAAGATCTTCGTCGACGAGTCGTTGAAGCAGTTCAGAAGGGTCTTTCGCAAACGGAAGTGGCTCGAGTTTTCGGAGTAGCTCGAGGTACAGTGAACCGCTGGATAGGGATGGTGGAACGCGCGGGACAGCGGGCGCTGAAGGCCCGACGTCGAGGGCGGCCAGCGGTTTCGCGATTGAAACCGCATCAAGCAGCCACGACGGTGCGGCACATTTTGAGTGGATGCCCGGATCAATTGAGCTTGCCATTTGCCTTGTGGACCCGGGAAGCGGTGCAAGAGTTGCTGACGCGGAAGTTCGATGTCGAGGTTTCCGTGTGGACGGTCGGGCGCTATTTGCGGGCCTGGGGTTTGACACCGCAAAAACCGGTGCGCCGGGCGTACGAACAAAATCCGGCGGCGGTGCGGAAATGGTTGGAGCAGGAATATCCCTCGATTCGAGAACAGGCGCGCCAGTGGAAGGCGCAAATTCATTGGTTAGACGAGATGGGGCTGCGCTCAGACCATCAAGCGGGGCGCTGCTACGGACGGCGCGGACAGACGCCGGTGGTATTGGGAACGGGTCAGCGATTTCGCTGCAACATGATCTCTTCGATCACCAATCGGGGGCGGTTGGCCTTCATGATTTTCCGGCAACGTTTCACGGCACGGGTGTTCCTAAATTTTCTTGGCCGTCTCCTGCGCTTGACGCGCAAGACCAGGAAAAAGGTATTTCTCATTGTGGATGGGCACCCGGTACACAAGGCACGTTTGGTGAGTCGTTGGCTGGCCGAGCACCGTGAGCAGATCCGGGTTTTCTTTTTGCCGTCCTACAGTCCAGAACTGAATCCCGATGAACTGCTGAACCAGGATGTGAAAACAAACGCGCTCGGCCGTGTGCGCCCCGTAAATGTGCATGAAATGATGGACTACGTTCGCTCTTACCTCCGGATCACACAGGCGAGGCCTACGGTGGTGAAAAACTATTTTTGCGAACGCCACGTCCGATACGCCGCTACGTGAAAAGTGTCACTTATTAAGTGCTCGGAGTAATATATGACAGGCTAACTCCCGGTTGGTGGCGAAATCGCAGAAGTGAAGTAGCACTTCACGCATTGACGGGAACGGCGTTCATTGCTTTGACTGCGAATGGTCCTCTAACCACACGCGCTAACTGGTGAAACAGGGTAAGGTTACAGGCGAGTGTCGGGCTACTGTTTGGAGGGTGACACCTGGGAATACGCCGCCTGGAAGTGAGCGAGGCGGGCGGGTATGTCCGGGTTGTTCGGGTCGAGCACGGCGACTTGTTTTTCGATCTTGAGAGCTTCGAGGGGTTGACCGTTTAGCAGCAGTGCTTCGGCTAAGGTATCCAAGAACGCGGGGTTCGGAGTTGGCGACCCCTTTATGGCCTTTCGAGCCAGAGTCAGAGCTTCCGCGGCGTTACGTAGCTTTGGATCGTCCGCGGTGGCATAAATCCAAGCCAAGTCGTTCTGTGCGTCTGGGGAATCCGAGTCAAGCTCAAGGGCAAGCTTTAGCTCTTTAATTGCTCCCGCAGTGTCTTTGAGCTGGTCCAGCGCGTAAGCCAAGTCGATGTGCGCGCCGGCGTCTTTCGCGTTTTTATCAATGTATTGCTGAAACACATCCTTTGCTGCGCTCACATCACCCTCACCCTGTCGGCCAAGTGCTATGCCTAGATAAATCTCGGTGTGAGGTTCCGCGGGGTTCAAGTTCAATGCTCGGTGGAACTCTTCGATCGCCCCGTCGAACTTCTTTTGTTGGGAGAGACAAAGCCCAATATTGTGGTGCGCGGAAGATAGTTCCGGATTATAGCGGAGTGCAAGGTTGTATTCCGCAATCGCTTCGTCTAAACGGTGCTGATCCATCAGCACGTTCCCATAGTTGTTGTGTAAGTCCGGATTTTCTGGCTGGTATCGCAGGAGAAAGTGATATTGCTCAGCCGCGGCGTCGAATTGCCGAGTCTGCTTAAGCAGGTACCCGAGGCGATCCAAATCCCAGAATCGCATTTCGATGAACCGGGCTTCGTCGTTGTAGATCAGAGAAGTCGCCTTCAGCGATCTCTGCAACTCCTCGATTGCCGCTTTCGGGTCCTTATGCTTGAGGTAGAGTTCGACGAGGTCGCCACTGGTCTTAACGTCTCTCGGGCTGATCGCCAGAAGCTTCTTGAGTTCCGCGATGGCCTCTGGAGTTCGTCCGAATTCTTCGAGTTTGTTAGCAAGAACTTCGCGATGGTCATCATCAAAAGGAGCAATTTGAATGGTCGCGCTCAATTCCTGGATTCCGGCACTTTCGCGTTGATCAGAGAGATATAGGAAAGCCAGGCAGGTGTGGTTGACCGTGTTCTCTGGTTCGAGCCGGATAGCTTCCTTCAACTCGCGCTCGGCGTTCTCGACATCCTGCGCGAGAAAGTAGCTGTACGCTTGATTGCGGTGCGTGCTTGCGAGTTCGGGGTCGGGGGTGAATTCGCCGACGAGGTTGACCTTGGGGAGAACAGGTTGCGGGTCCACAGCAGGAGGTTTGGTGAGGAACTGATACGGATTCACCGTTCCAGCTTCTAATTCGCGGCTCGTCAAACGCTGAGGATCGAGGTCTTGGGCGCGTTTCAAAAACTCACTGTATTCTTTCTCTATCGCCCGTTCCTCATCCCAATTCGAAGCATCGGCCGGGGTCCTCGGAGTGGCGATGCGCAGTAATAAGTCTGCACTGATTAGCAATGGCCAGGGACTCGTGGCGTTTTCCTCGATGGACGCCCGGCACTCCGCCACTGCAGACTCCGTATCTGCGATGTGAACAAGTTCAGCACATTTGGCGAGATGCTCGACCGGTTTCTCCTCCAGCCCTGTTCCGACAGTTACTGAATTCAGCGAAGAAAGATGTTCGACGAGGACCCCGTCACCTCCGGCAGCTTTGACTTGTGTCAAAAAGGAATCGGTAATAGCGAAGTTGAGCCCACGCTCCCTAACCAAACGCGCAACGAAACTAGGCGATTCCCCCTTAGCAAGACGGCCAAGAATTTCGGCATGCGTGAGAGGTATAGTCTGGGGGCAAACTACAGACGCCAGCAAAAAAGGTGCGAGCACGAGCAAGAGAGGGCGTAGCTTCATAACTTGAAGAATTGGACACCGGGGGCCGACAACCAGTGCCATAAAATTGATTAGAACGGGTTATCTTGTTGCCGGGCAATGGACCGTGAGTACCATTGCCTTAGAGTTACCGGGGCGATTCATCTTATATCCTGTCGGGATGCACTCATCTCTCATCCGCGACGAGAACTCCGAGCCCACGCGTGGCCACGCATTGAAGTGCCGCCGAAGAGTTTACTTTGGACATGCTCGTGCGGTTCTGCTTTGCGCCTCAAGTCCCGGTTAGTCGCGAAATCCGAAACTTGGGTACCGGGACCCACCTCGACGGTTACCGCGTTTCAATTAGGCACTTGCCAGGTAAACGCGAACCATGTTTTGATGACGCGACGCTAATGGCTACTATGTTCACGGAATTGGTCGCCACGCTATTGGCGTTATTTTGGATTGGTGTGATAAGCGTCATTGAAATTCTTCCCCCCTGAAAGCGAGTCCTCATGCGCAAAAGACTTCGCCTCGTCGCACTGGTCCTTTTCGTTTTCTGCAGTGTCTCTCTGCTCTATCCGCAACAGAATGTACAGACGAAAGTCGTTCAGGATTTTGACCTCGAAGGCACGGCCTTGTTCCAGTGCGAGTGCACTGCCCACGCTTGCCCTTGCCAGAAAAATGGTGCACCGAATCATGGCACGTGTGAAGCTGCAGATTTTGTTCACGTTCACACTGGCCGCTACGGAAAGCTGCACCTCGACGGCCTCAACGCTGTCGTTGTCGGCAACCTAGTAGACAAAAACGCTGCTAGACTCTACGCCACCATTTATATCGACCAGAAAGCTGATACCGCTCAACGTGAGGCACTTACTGCCATCCTGCAATTCTTGAATGGCGCCTACGAAACATCACCACTCCAAGCGTCACAAGTCAAAGCCGTCCCGATAGTCTTCAGCGAATCCCCGGATAGAACGACTTACACATTGAACATCCCGGGAATTCTTGAGGAACGGGCTATTCTGCGCCGGGACGCTTCTGGCAAACCGCTCTCCAACGTCTCAGCTATGGACGATTGGAGCAACAGCGAACATTACGCAGACAACGAATTGTATAAGTACCACGACTCGGAGGTCCACAGAGACTGGGACCACTCGGGCGCATACGCAAATATCAAATTCTTTCGTCTCACGAAAGAAATGTACGACCAGAAAGAAATGCTTGGCCAGTTTGGCGATTTCTCCGGTCACTGGACCACGGAACAACTCGCAATCATCCGCAAGCAGGGCATAAAGGAATAGCGACATGGTCAGATCGAAGATTCCTACTCAGGAATCGTCATGTGCCAAGTCCTGATTTGTTCGCGAAATCGGAAAAGTACCCACTTCGGCGATTATGGTATTGACCAGACATGTGGATTACTTCGAGTGGTTCGTCACTCGACCGGCGGCGCTGGCCTGCTCCTTCCATCGTTGAACGTTCACGCCCATCACGAGAAGCCACAGGGTCAGCAATCCTTCCCCGAGGATGCCGGGGACTAGATTGTAGGGGGACAGATAGTTGGCGAGAGATGGAGAAAGGAAGGTGAGCCAACCCAAACCACCAAAGGCCATGAACACGCCGAAAATTCGAGGCAGGAAATTAGACTTGAAAATAAGATAGCCGACCAGGAGGCAATAGAATCCGAAGAAAACGAGATTGTTGATGTGAGGGGGAGCGAGATGAAAGGCGCCAAGAACGCCAATGGCGCATCCGACCAGACTGAAGAACGCGGCGAGCAAAGAGAGGCTTCTGTTCACCGGCTTAAAGATGTAATAGAAGAGCAGCGTCACAGCGATATAGCATGCGGCCGCGATGAGGTTTGCTGCGACACCCAATCTACCGCTTGCAGCGAGGGCGAGCGCTCCCGTCAGTATGTTGAATAAATAAAAGACACCGGCCATCCTGGCCTTGAAACGCGGCGACGCTTCTGCAATCCGTTCCTTCATTTCATAGCCTCCAGGAGAGACGGCTGAGGTTATGTTGTATCACCAAACTTCGGAAGTGCCGCTAACGCCTGGTAAGTCGCCAAATCGGAGAAGTAAAGTAGTCCTTCACATTGATGGGAACGGCGTTACTCGGGACTTAGTTTCGAAATGCGACAAATCCTACTTGTCAGTCATAAGTAAACACTACGCGACTCACTGGTTCCTCATCGGAGGCGGAGGTTCCATTTTTCGCCCCGGATGTGTCGCATTTTTACTATTGCGCGTCCTGAGGCTTCGCCTACCGTGTTAAATACAGGAGAATTGCCCGCGTTGTCCCAGGCAGGGTACGCTTCCGGAGAGTCCATCCCTGTAGCCTGGGGAAGCCTAACCTAGGTCTTCAACACCTGGCCGAGAACGCGAAGCGCGTTTCCTCCGACAACCTTGGCTAGATCAGCTTCGGACAGACCCTTGGACTGTAATCCGGTCACCCAGTCCGGCAGTTGCCGGTAACTAGAAAACACTGGTTGGAAATTTCCGTCCATATCGGTACCGAGACCGACGTGGTCCACGCCCACGGCATCTATGAGGCGCATGGTCTGACCCACGAAGTCAGCGAATGTGCGGTTGGCAAACCCAGAAGGCCAGGCGCCGATCAATCCGCCCGTCGAGGAGACCAAGCGCGCATGCTCGACGGTAATGAGGCGAGGATGTGGCGAGGTATCGCTTTGCAGATGCGAGTGCGACAGCATTATCGGAGCAGTAGTGGTCTCAACCGTGGCTTTGACCGTAGCGAACGACGCGTGCGCAACGTCCACAACCATCCCAAGGCGGTTCAGCTGTCGCACCACATCGCGGCCGAAGGCGGACAGCCCGTTGTAAACGGGGGGTAGAGTCTGCACATCGCCCAGGGTGTTTTGGGCGTAATGCACCAACTGAAGGCTTCGTACGCCGCGCGCGTAGAGATGATCGAGACGGTCGAGTCTTCCCTCGAGTCCATGCCCTCCTTCGCAGGAGAGGAACGCTGCGATCTGACCACGCTTGCGCAGTTGCTGTATCTGGACAGTGCTGGTGGCAAGACCGATGTTTTCGCGTTTCGCCAGTTCATCGAAGGCATTCAACTGCTTCTCACCATCGGCCCAAGCTTCGCCTTCTGACAGCTTCCGATTGGATACAACTACTCCTTTGGCATCACGACTCAGAAGATTGGCGTCCCCGACGATACTGAAGAATGCCGCCGTCAGATCGCCAGCGCGCATCTCGGATGTGGTCTTTGCGAAGGCCTGATCGCCGGGGTAGTTTGGCATGCCACGATGATGGAACTCGCCGGGATGGCAGTGGAGGTCGAAGGACGGATGCTGGCTTAGAAAAGACGTCGCTTCAGTCGGCTGTCTGAGAAGCGACGCGACCACTGCAGGGAATACACCCAGACGCTGCAAGGCTTGTCGACGGTTCATGCGGGGCCCCTCGCCTCCGTTTGTTGGAATCGGCTCAGATCAATCGGCCAAGTCTCATCAATATACCAGTTCCGGACGATTCACGACTTACTCGGAAGTAATTCCACTTGCCTGGTTAGTGGCGTACTCGGAAATCTCTAACAATGTCGGCCCTGTCAAGTCCTTTTTTTGTTTTTTTTCCGCATTTTTGTCACTTTTTTTCTTTTTCGAACACAC
>Ga0210406_10004930_pt1 | contig 14112 bp, 10 predicted proteins | sample IncBWC30MmetaG_FD_155454 | JGI IMG/M metagenome (GOLD analysis project Ga0210406, IMG submission 155454) | Forest soil microbial communities from Barre Woods Harvard Forest LTER site, Petersham, Massachusetts, United States - Inc-BW-C-30-M | ecosystem: Environmental > Terrestrial > Soil >... | reverse complement strand
GACCACCTACGCGAGCGATCCGTCGGTGGTGGGTTCGACGTTCGTTGTGGAGGGGCACCCGTTTACGGTGATTGGAGTCGCTCCCCCGGGATTTTTCGGCGAAACGCTGGAAAGCGATCCACCGGACATTTGGGTCCCACTGCAACAGGAACCTTTGGTATCTGGTGGAAGCAACCTGCTGCATCAGTCGATTTCTGCATGGCTGCGAATGATCGGCCGATTGCGGCCGGGAGCTTCGACGGGTGGAATGGCGCCGCGCCTTACCGGAGTGTTGCGGCAGTGGCTGCAGAACGATTCTGGATATCCCGCCAACTGGATGGCCGAATTGATCCCACTGTTACCCAAGCAGGTGCTGGACGTGATACCCGCGGGAGCAGGCGTAGGAGTGATGAAAGAAGAGTACGGGCGTAGCTTGCAGATTTTGCTGTCGGTGTGCGGCTTGGTGCTTCTGATCGCGTGCGCCAACGTGGCGAATCTACTGCTGGCTCGCCGTGTTGCGCGGCGAGGGCAAACTGCGGTGTGGCTGGCGCTGGGTGCGACGCCACGGCAAATTGTTACCGAGGCGCTTACGGAGAGTGTGTTGCTTGCGATTGGCGGAGGAATCGCCGGCCTGGTGGTGGCCGTGGCAGCGGCGCGATTGCTGCTGGCACTGGCGTTCCACAACGCGCATTTTCTGCCGATTAGTGTCGCGCCTTCGCTGGTGGTGTTGGCCTTTGCGTTGGGGTTGGCGCTGGTGACGGGAATCATTTTTGGGGCGGCTCCTGCGTGGCTTGCCACGCGCACCGACCCGGCGGAAGCGCTGCGCGGTTCCGGCCGCGGAACTCGGGATCGGTCTTCCTTCGCACGCAAGGCGCTGCTGGTGGTACAGGCGACGCTGTCCGTTGTGCTGGTGGCCGGCGCGACGATGTTGGCGCGAAGCCTGAACAAGCTGGAGCATCAGGACTTCGGATATCAGGTGCACGGGCGCGTGGTGGTGAATATGAACACTCCACCAGCGACCTACACGCAGCCGCAGTTGCAGGCGCTGTACCGGCAACTGGAAGAACAACTCAATCGCTTGCCCGGAGTAAAGGGAAGCGGGTTGGCGATGTATAACCCGCTTACCGACAACTGGGGCGAACTGATCATGGTGGCGGGTCATCCGCCAGCCAAGTTTAACGAAGAATCGGGAGCGTCCTGGGACCGGGTGAGCGCGAACTATCTGCAGAACTGGGGCATGCCGATTTTACGGGGACGCGGATTTACGCCAGCGGACAACGAAACCACGGCGCCAGTGGCTATTGTGAACGAGGCGTTCGTGAAGCGCTTTTTCAAGAGCAGCGAAGACCCGTTGGGGCAGCACTTTGGGTTGGACGTGCCCGAATATGCCGGTACATTCACCATCGTGGGGGTGGTGCGCGATGCGAAGTTCGCGGGCTGGGGGCTAAGCCGGCCGGCGCGTCGGATGTTCTACGTGCCGCTGGCACAAACCGTGAACTACCCGGACGACTTGATGAAGAGACTGGAGCTGCGCTCGCACTTTGTCGGCGGAATTATGCTGGTGACCAACATGGCGCCGGGCGCTCTGGAGCCGCTGATCACGAGAATGCTGGCGGAGCTGGATCCCAACCTGACGGTCAACAGCATCCGGACTATGCAACAGCAAGTAGAACTTTCCTTCGATCAGGAGCGGGCGGTTGCCAGCCTCGCCGGCTTGTTCGGGATTGTGGCTCTGGTACTGGCGGCCGTTGGACTGTACGGCGTCACGGCCTATACCGTCGCGCAGAGAACCAATGAAATCGGCATTCGCATGGCGCTTGGCGCTGACCGGCCGAAAGTGATTCAACTCGTGCTGAGCGGGGCATTCAAGCGCGTGTTGGTGGGACTGATCCTGGGGTTGCCCCTGGCGGTTGGCGCCGGGCGGCTGATTTCAGCGCAGCTGTACGGCGTTTCCTCGTGGGACCCTCTCGCACTGAGCGTGGCTGCTGGGGCGCTTGCGATCTGCTCATTTTTCGCGGCCATAATTCCCGCAAACCGAGCAGCCTCTATTTCGCCCATGAACGCGCTGAGAATTGAGTAGCGGGAGCGCCAGGCGGCAATCAACACAAAGGGAAGGGCGCGCGCCAGCATGAGCCCCGCCTTCGCTTTGGCACAGGGCAAGCAGGGTGAATTTGAAAGTCGGGGGCTTCCACCCTCAGCGACTGAGGCCTTGTTCCTCCTGCGGGTTCTACGGCACGGCTGAAGCCGTGCCCTGACGCAAAACGGTCGCGACGCGTTACTCTGCTCCGGCCCTGCAAGTTCAAAACCGAGGAGAGATTCATCGCTCGCGGAGGGCGCGAGGCGATGGGGCGGCGGTCCACTTGTCCGCCATGCGCGTTTATCGGGCACCGGAACCTACGTAAAGCTGCGAAAAGCACCGAAAATTCGTATTGCCTTAGACAGTAAACGCTAGTAGTTTTCTTCTGCTATGTCATTTCTCCGGACACCGTGAATCCTCGTCGTCGATGACAGCGCCGCGGTGCGCGGCGCCATCTCCAGCTTCATCGACAGGGCTACTCCTTTCAAGGCCTGCTGCGAGGCTGAAGATGGGGTCGCTGCCATCGAGAAAGCCAAGGAGCACGCACCGGCCCTGGTGATCCTGGACCTAAGCATGCCGAGGATGAATGGAGTAGAGGCAGCATCGGTACTGCGCGGCATGCTGCCCGACACGAAGATCATCGGCTTCACGACGTTCGACGAAGAGTTCCGTAGGTCCCTTCTCGCGGCCACTTCCTTCGACATGATCCTCTCCAAGCATGAGGGGCTCGCAAAGCTGGCGGAGGCGATCAACACGCTGCTGCCGGCTCCCGACCCCCTTAAAACTTAGAGGATACAAACTCCTGGCGAGTCGACTTACCGGACATCTGCCGAGCCGGGCGACGCTCCAGCAGAAGCATAGGGCGTTCCAAGCAGCCCGAGACGTGACCGTCCTATCGGAATATGAGGTTAGATCTGGGGGAAATGAATATTCAGCTTAAGGCAAATGAAGAGAACCAGGATCGCGCCCAGTGTGGAAAAAATGAGACCGGCGGGATGATATCGTTCGTTTGTGGGGCGTGAAAAAATGTGGGTAACGCCGCCGCCGATGATCCCTCCGATGATGCCGAGCACGACCGTCCAGAAAATCGTTATGTGCACGTGCATGACGTCTTTCGCGATAACCCCCGAGATCAGCCCAATAAGAACGTACCAGAGCAAGTGAAACATATTTTTTCCTCCATCGTTTGCCTTGAGAAAGTCGTCGAGTCTAAGCCAGGTTTTGGCAATTAACCCGGAGTTTCCGATTTGGACCTTTGGTCACGCGCATCGTACGCCCCTCCTGCCCTTGGACACAACGAATTTGCCACAAGAGCAAGCCTGCCGAAGTCGCGTCTAACGAACACCTCGATTACATTGCCGCCCTCCTAAACGATATATTCCCACGCCGCTTCCGCGCCGCACCCGCTAGCAATGCGGACTCCGGTCTGGTAGAACTGCTTTAGAGGCGTCCAGTGCCCCGAATCGTTCGCAACCAAATCTTCCGCTTCATGGCAATGATCCCTGCCATCCTCCTGCTCGCCTCACTTTCCCCGGCTCTAGCGCAGCAAAAAAGCGATGCATCGCGTGCCGGTTGGATCAGTGACGAGAGTTGCGGAGCCCAACACACGAAGCCCGGCCGCGCGGATTGCGTGCAGAAATGCTGGCGTGGAGGTGCTTCGGTGGGGCACCCGGAATGGAAACCGCAACGGGCCGTCTTTGTAGCAGACGATGATCAAGGAATCTGGATTGTCGAAAATCCTGAAGCCGTTAGGAACTTCCCTGCCGCGCATGTGGTGCTGGCGGGCAAATTCGATTCCGCGCAGAAGACGATTCGCGTGGAGAAGATCGCACTCGCTCCCCAGTAAGGGGTCCGAACAACTACCGGGTGTGGGTTAACGGTTCTTCTCGCAAACGCGATGTTGTTTGCGCCCTTCTGAGGAGTTTCCTGTGAGATGCACGAAAACAGCTAGGCCAAGACTCTGGTTGCCAGGTTTCGTTCTATTAGCAGCGCTCGGCTCGTCGTCACCGGTGACCTCGTCCACCGCTGAAATCGCTTCTCCCGATCTGAACCAGATCCTGCAACGCGTGGAGGACACGCAGCACCAGGACCCCGCGCAAGCTCGACCCTATGAGGTGATTCGAGAATACAAAGTGTTGCGCGGCAATAATACGAAACCCAACTCCGAGATCACGGCGCAGATCAATTTCGTTCCTCCCGACGCGAAGTCCTACAAGATTATTCAGGCGAAAGGTGACTCACGGGGAGAAAGAATGGTTCGCGAGCTTTTGGACCGGGAAACGGACTCGGCGAAGAAAGTACACAGTGACGAGATCACCAGGGCGAACTATGACTTTGTTTTTCTGAGGCGAGAGAACTTCGGCGTGGTTCCTGAGTACGTTTTGGGGATCCTCCCGAAGCGGAAGGATAAATACCTCTTGCGCGGGCAAATCTGGGTAGATGCGAGCACCTTCCGTATCCGACGACTGCAAGGAGTACCCGCCAAGAGCCCCTCCTTTTGGATCACGACCATTCATATCACAATGCAATTTGCGCAACTGAGCGGTATGTGGGTACCGGTTTCCTTCGACGCTATCGCGACGATCCGCTTCTTGGGGGACTACACACTCGCCGGCCTCAATAGGCCATCCTCCGAGTCCCCATCCACTGTGCCGAAATAGCCAGGTGCGATAGCGTCTGGATTGACGGCTACGCGGCGCTCATACACGGCGCTAGGCGATGGGGCGTCAGTCCACAAAACCATCCCCAGCGGGAAAAAGCAGGTTCCTCGGGCGAACGCCGCCCTCGGAATGACACGCTCGTTACGCTCGGACTGGGTCGTGCCCTTCGTTGCTCTGGATGAACTAAAGCACGACCCTACATTTGTGAGGTGAAAACGAAGCGGCAGGGCGTCGGTGCGGGCGCCCTGCCGTTGTTATTGGCCGTGTTCTATTTTTTCTATTGTTGCGGTGGATTGTGATTCTGGGGGTTCTGGTCTGGGGCTTGCGCATGGGCCGCTACCGGTGTGACGGTGGCTTCGCCGGCTGCCGCCAGCTCGGACGGCTTGTATTTCGGGGCGCTGACGTAGCCGTGTACCAGGTTTTTGTCGACGCGGTTCACGACTACCTGGACTGGCTGGGAGTCATTCTCGGTGTGGATCCAAATCGGTTCATAGAGATTGACGTGCTTCTTGGTGAGTTGATTGTCGTCGACGATCATTTGCACGTCGTAATTCTTGTGTTTCGTGTCCGTGTGGCGCAGCGAGAGGGTGAGCGGCCCGACGCGCTGGAACTGCTTGGACTTTGTCAGGTCGAATTCGAAATAGCTGCGCTCTCCGCGCTTGGCGAGGGCCACCAATTCCTCGTGGGTCTTGGCTATCGAGCCGTTGAGCTCATCGCGCGTGGAATTGAGATTTCCTTCCAGATCTGTCCGATTCTTGGCCACTTCGTCTTGCGTCTGGCTCAACAGCTTTTGTTGTTCATCCAGGCGGGCGCGAAGCTCTTTGAGTTGTTTGCTCGAGGTGGTGCCGCCGCTGGCGGATTTTGCTCCCGGCGTACCCGCATGTCCCGCCGACGCCTTCTTTTGTGCCGCGGCTTCGGCCGCAGCCTGTTGCGCGGCGGACATGTCATTCAGCTTGGCAGTCAACGTGGTGAGCTGCCCCTGCATGTTGTTGATGGTGGCGTTCGCCGCAGACTCCTGCGCCGTCAGGTGGCCGACCAAGATTTGCTGCCGGTATCCATAGCCGAAGGCAGCCGCGGCAATTACCAGCAGCACCCCGGCTGCAACTACCAGCCAGCGGTTTATTATACTTGGCGACGGTTCTGCTTCGTTACCGTGGTGATTCACTTCTCGGAATTCCTCCATGATCTTTCTCCTTGATATCGAGTCAGCTTCAGCCGGACTCGTCGTAGCACTCCTCGGTTTGCTGGTGGCCGGGAACGAGTCTCGACCTCAAGGGTTGCTTCACCGCTGGCGTGCGTCTCCGCGTAATTTGAGGGCACGATGAATGCCGCACGCGGAAAATCGCGCTTGGCGGCTAACCCTTGTGTTGGCAATGACTAGGCCGTCCGTGCAGGAAGATCCATATTGGGGTTGGCGGTACTAGTCCTGGTATTTTTTTACCGGCTAGGGCCTGGACCCCGTGCGTTCGGTCAGGATTGTGTTGGTTTTCCGTGATGCTCAGAAGAGGCGGGAGATGTATTCGCGCATTTGGTGCTTCCAGTACGGCCAGTCGTGGCCGCCTTCAGGGCCCCAGTTGTCGAGGGAGTGGCGGATGCCTTTGGCGGCGAGGACTTCGGAGAGGCGGTAGGACGGGCCGGAGTTTTCCCACTGGCCGGTGCCGGTGGCGATGTGAATGTCGCAGGAAGCGACCTGCTCGAACACCCAGGGATCGCTGAGGTTGGCCAGGTAGTCGACCGGATTGTTGAAGTAAAAGTTGTCGTCGTACATCCCGTCCATGAAATTTTTCAGGTCGTAGACGCCGGACATGGCGAAGCAGCGCTTGATGACGTCAGGATGCTTGAAGAGCGAATTGGCCGCGTGATACGCGCCGAAGGACATGCCCATGGTGGAGATGCCGATTTGCGACTGGCAATTGCTCCAGATGAAGGGCACGACTTCTTCGCGCAGATAGGAATCGAAGACGGACTGCACGTAGCTGCGATGAAAGGGATGCGCGGACTTGTCGTAGAACGAAAGGCCGTTGATGGAATTGACGCTGAAGAATTTCACTTTGCCGGCGTCGATGAAGTCTGCGAGCGCGCCGATCATGCCCTGGCCTTCGAGTTCCCATTCGTCGCCGGCGCTGGTGGGAAAGCCGACGAGCGGCGGTCCATAATGCCCGTAAACCACGACGCCCAGTTCCATGCCCAGACGCGGCGAATGCCATCGGTGATATTCGCGCTTCATGCTTGTGAGCCTCTTAGCAGCGCAAGCCTGTCTGCCACAGGCAGGCTTGAGCCTGTTCTTCTCGTTGCGGGGTGAGGCAGTATGCCAGCAGTGGCGCGATGGGAGCAATCTTTTTTGGCGGGGCCACGTGTAGAATAGACGGACTTACGAGCGACGGAGGAATTGAATGGCGACACCATCTACGGCAAACCGGCCCACGCCGGAAAGAATTTTCAACACGCTGAACGCGTTCGAGCAAACGGCGGCGTTGCGCACGGCCATTGAACTCGACGTATTCACGGCGATCGGAGCCGGCGCCAATACTGCCGCCGCAATTGCGGCAAAGGCCGGTGCGGCGGAAAAAGGCGCGCGCTCTCTCTGCGACTACTTGACCATTCATGGATTCCTGACCAAAGACGAGGGGAAGTACGCGCTGACGCAGGAATCGGCAATTTTTCTGGACCGCAAATCGCCGGCGTGCCTGGCCTCGATGGCGGGATTCTTAGGCACGGAGCGCGCACGCAGCATCTTTGATTCGTTGACGCTGGCGGTGCGCAACGGCGGGTCGGTTTGGTCCGGGGGCGACAACACCAAACCCAATGACGAATTCTGGGTAGCGTTTGCGCGTTCCATGGCCCCGCTCACCAAGGCTTCCTCCGAATTTATCGCTGGACTGCTGCACGCCGCGGACGGCCAGCCCACCAAGGTGCTGGACATTGCGGCCGGACACGGCATGTATGGAATCACGGTGGCGCGGAAAAATCCGAAGGCGGAGATTGTCGCGGTGGACTGGCCGGCGGTGCTTGCGGTGGCGCAAGAGAACGCGAAGAAATTCGGCGTCGCGGATCGATTCAGCGTACGCGAAGGCAGCGCGTTCGAGACGGAGCTGGGCATTGGCTACGATTACGTGCTGCTGACCAACATTTTTCATCACTTCGATATGCCCACGTGCGAGAAGCTGATGCGGCGGGTGCATGCGGCGTTGAAGTCGGGCGGCAAGGCCATCACCCTGGAATTCGTGCCTAACGAAGACCGCGTGACGCCGCCGACCGCGGCCGCCTTCAGCCTGATCATGCTGGCGAATACGGATTCCGGCGATGCTTATACGCTCGCCGAGTATGAGAAGATGTTCCGCAACACGGGATTTGCGAAGACAACCCTGCATCCCGTGCCGGACATGCCCCAGCAGGTGCTGGTCTCGGAGAAATCGGCTTGAAGAAAAAGAAGACAGTAAAAAAAGCGGCCGTTAAGGCGAAGAAGAGCTCGGGCAGAAAAAGCTCCAGCGCGAGCGGCGACGCATCGCTCCGCAAACATTTAATCGATGTGCTGAAGGGCGGGGCGGCGCACGTGCACTTTATGGACGCGCTGGAGCAATTCCCGGAGAACAAACGCGGCACGTTTGCGCCGGGCCTGCCGCACACCGGTTGGCAACTGCTGGAGCACTCGCGCATCGCGCAGTGGGACATCCTGGAATTCAGCCGCAACCCCAAGCACGTTTCGCCGGGATTTCCGGAGGGTTACTGGCCAAAGACGCCGGGTCCACCGACCGAGGCCGAGTGGGACAAGAGCGTGCAGTCGTTCCAGCGGGATTTGGCGGGGATGATGGACCTGGTCAAGAATCCTCGCACGGATCTCTTCGCGAAAATACCGCACGGCGATGGGCAAACAATTTTGCGCCAAGCGCTGGTGCTCGCGGATCACAATTCGTATCACCTGGGCCAGCTCGTCGATTTGCGCCGGGCGTTGGGCGCCTGGCCGCACGACTAAGAAATCGTTTGCAGGCAGGGGTTTGGCGGTAGGATAGGTCTGAAGACGCTATAAATCCGGGGGCGCACATGATCTCCATTGAAAATGTCAGCCGGCGTGGATTCCTGAAGGGCGTTGTGGGCACAAGCGCGTTTGTGCTCGGCGTGCGCCTGATGCCGGTGGAGTTGCTGGCGAGCGGCGAGGTCGGCACGCTCGATCCGGCCGCGCCGATGAACAGCGCGCCGCTGCATCCCAGCGTTTATGTGGCGATCGATACGGATGGGACGGCGTACATCGTGGCGCACCGCTCGGAAATGGGAAACGGCGTGCGCACGGCGCTGCCGCGAATTGTCGCGGACGAATTGGACGCGGACTGGGCGCGCGTGAAGGTGGTGCAAGCGACCGGCGATGAAAAATACGGCGATCAGGATACGGATGGGTCGCACTCGGTGGTGAGCTTCTTTGTACCGCTGCGCGAAGCGGGAGCGACGGCGCGATTGATGCTGGTGCGGGCGGCGGCGGTGCAGTGGAACGTTCCGGCGGCGGAATGCTCGACGGAATTGCACACCGTGGTGCACAAGAAATCCGGGAAGAAGCTGGGATATGGAGCGTTGGCGGAAGCGGCGTCGAAACTGGAAGTGCCGAAGAAAGAAGAATTGAAACTCAAGGCGCGCAGCGACTGGCGCTACATCGGGAAAGATGCTTCAGGCTACGACTTGAAAGATGTGTGCACGGGCAAAGGAGTTTACGGGCAGGACACGCGGATGGAAGGGATGCTCTACGCCACGGTGATGCATCCGCCCGTGATGGGTAGCACGGTGAAGTCGGTGGATAACAAAGAGGCGCTGGCGGTGAGCGGCGTGAAAGGGACGGAAACGATTCCCACGTTCAAGCCTCCAGTGAATATGCAGGCGCTGGGCGGCGTGGCGGTGCTGGCGGACAGCACGTGGTCGGCGATGCAGGGACGCAAGAAGCTGAAAGTGGAATGGGACGAGAGCGCGAACAAGGTTTTTAACTCCGGGCCGTACCGCAAGGAGTTGGAAGAGACGGCGCGGAAGCCAGGGAAAGTGGTGCGTGAAGTCGGGAATGTGGACGCAGCGTTTGCGAAAGGCGGAAAAGTGATCGAGGCGGAATACTATGCGCCGCTGCTGGCGCACGCTTCGATGGAGCCGCCGGCGGCGCTGGCGGTGTACCGCGACGGAAAAGTGGAAGCGTGGGTGCCCACGCAGAACCCGCAAGGCGCGCGGGATGCGATCGCCGAGGCGGTGGGAGCAAAGAAAGAAGATGTAACTGTGAATGTGACGCTTCTGGGCGGCGCGTTTGGGCGGAAATCGTTTCCGGATTTTGCGGTGGAAGCTGCGGTGTTGTCGAAGAAAACCGGGAAGCCGGTGAAAGTGGTATGGACGCGCGAGGACGACATTCGCTTTGACACGTACCATTCGGTTTCCGCGATGTACATGAAGGCGGCAGTGGGAACGGACGGGAAGCCGACAGCCTGGCTGCAGCGCACGGTGTTTCCGCCGATCGGATCGACATTCGACGCGAGTGCTGTGTATTCGTCGGCCGATGAATTAGGGCTGGGTTTCACGGATTTGCCGTACGCGATTCCGAATCACCGCTCGGAGAATGGGCCGGCTACGGCGCACGTGCGCATCGGCTGGCTGAGGTCGGTGGCGAACATTTACCATGCGTTCGCGATACAGTCATTTACGGACGAGCTGGCGCACGCGGCGGGCAAGGATCCGCTGGAATACACTCTGGCGCTGCTGGGGCCGGACCGCATTGTGCCCAAGACGGAGCTGCCGAAGGATTACACGAATTACGGCGGCGATTACGAGCAGTATCCGATCGATACCGGGAGATTCAAGCGCGTGGTACAGCTGGCGGCGGAGAAGTCGGGCTGGGGCAAGAAGAAAAACGGAAACGGATTTGGCATGGGCATCGCGATGCACCGCAGCTTTTTGACGTATGCGGCTTCCGTGGCGCAAGTGCAGGTCAATGACGCGGGTAAAGTGCAGATCACGCGCGTGGATTCGGCGCTGGATGCGGGGACGGTGGTGAATCCGGAAATGGCGCGCAACCAGTTCGAGGGCGCGGCGGTGATGGGGACCAGTATTGCGCTGTGGGGAGAAATTACCGCGGCTAACGGAGCGATCGAGCAATCGAACTTCGATACCTTCCCGGTGGCGCGCATGAATTCGGCGCCACGCGAGACGCACGTGCACATCGTGGAGAGCGATGCGGCTCCCGGCGGAATCGGCGAACCGGGATTGCCGGCGATCGCGCCGGCGATTTGCAACGCGATTTTCGCGGCGACGGGCAAGCGCATCCGGGAGTTGCCGCTGACGAAGGCAGGGCTGGCCTGAGCACAGCCATCAGCCTTCAACTTTCAGCGATCCGTTTTTAGCCCCCTTCATGCCGAATCGACTCAAGACATTTTTATTTGCATTGCTTAGCGTGGCTTCCCTGCAACCGGCGGCGGCACAACGCCGGCCGGTGCTGCAGCAGATTGACCTGCCGCATCCTTATTACTTTCGGGAAATGTATTTGCCGCAGTTGACAAGCGGGCCGAGCAGCATGGCTTGGTCGCCTGATTCCAGTGAGTTGGTGTATTCGATGGGCGGTTCGCTGTGGCTGCAGAGAATTGATTCGAACGAGGCGCAGCAGCTCACCGACGGACCCGGTTACGACTATCAGCCGGACTGGTCGCCGGACGGGAAGAGCGTTGTTTACGTTTCGTACCAGAAGGACGCGATGGAATTGTGGCTTCTGGACCTGGAGACCGGGAAGACGCAGCAGATCACGAGCGGCGGAGCCGTGAATGTGGAACCGCGATGGTCACCGGATGGAAAGCGGATTGTTTTTGTTTCGACGGCGTACAACAAACGATTTCATATTTTCCGGGCGGAGGTGCTCGACGGAAAACTGGAAAATGTGGTGCGGCTCACGGGGGAGACGAAAAGTTCGCTGCCGCGGTATTACTACAGCGCCTTCGACATGGAGATCAGCCCAGTGTGGACGCGCGACGGCGCGGAGATTCTGTTTGTCTCCAATCGCGGGCACATCCACGGGACGGGCGGATTCTGGCGGATGAAGGCGGAGCCGGGAGCCAAGGCGCGGGAAATTCATTATGAGGAGACGAACTGGAAAGCGCGGCCGGATTTTTCGCCGGATGGGTCGCGGATGGTTTACAGCTCGTACTTGGGAGGGCAGTGGCACAACCTGTGGCTGATGCCGGCAAACGGCGGCGACGCTTTCCCTCTGACCTATGGCGACTTCGATAGCACCAGTGCTCGCTGGTCGCCGGACGGCCAACATATTGCGTGTATCGTGAATTCCGCGGGGAATACGGCACTCCGTCTGGTGAGCATTCCCGGCGGCACCTCACAAACCCTGAAAGTTCTTCCAAAATATCTTAGGCCAATCGGATTCCTAAAGGTCCTGGTGCAGGATGAGAAGGGGCGTCCGACTTACGCTCGCGTCTCGATGACAGACTCTGGCGGGCGAGGTTGCATTCCCCGGAAGCAAGTGATGCACGCAGACGATGCGTTTGATCGCTCCGAACGGGCTTTTGAAGCCCATTACGTGGAAACCACGGGCGACGAGAACTTCGCTGCGCCCGCTGGCAAAGTGGAATTGGAAGTGATGAAAGGCTTTGAATATGGAGTCCAGCGGCCCAGCGTCGAGGTAAAAGCCGGCATTCAGCAGCAAGTTGTTGTGCGCCTGAGCCGGCTTCCCGCGGTGCATCCCGAAGGAGAGCGTTGGGTAAGCAGCGACCTTCATGTGCACATGAACTATGGCGGCACGTACAACAATGCTTCCATTGATCTGGTGCGGGCAGCGGAATCGGAAAATCTGCAGATCGTAAACAATTTGATCGTCAACAAGGAGCAGCGGTTCCCGGATATCGACCTTAGCGGGGCGGGCCTGGATCCAGCTTCCACCGCACAGCAGCTTGTCTTGCACGGACAGGAATTTCACACCAGCTATTGGGGACATCGCGGGTTGCTGGGGATTCGAGGGCATATTTTGCTGCCGGGGTATGCGGGGTATCCGAACACGGCGGCGGCGAGTTTGTATCCGATGAACGCGGATGTGTATGACATGGCGCATGCGCAGGGAGCCGTGGTCGGAGCGGTACATCCGTTCGATGAAGCACCCGATCCGTTTGCGAAGCACGCGCAACGGATTACGGATGAGTTGCCGGTGGACGCGGCGCTGGGAAAACTGGATTACATGGAGATCGTGGGGTTCAGCGATCACCGCGCGACCGCAGCAGTCTGGTACCGGTTGCTGAATCTGGGTTTCCGAATTCCAGCGGGTGCGGGGACCGATGCGATGGCGAATTTTGCTTCGCTGCGCGGGCCAATCGGGATGAATCGGGTTTATGCGCGGGTGGCGGCGGGGCCGGTGACGATTGAGAGGTTTCTCGATGCGCTAAAGAGCGGCCGGACGTTCGCTACGAACGGGCCACTGCTGGATTTTTCGCTGGGCGACGTGGAGGCTGGCGGGGAGTTGAGTTTTGACGAACCACACGAGAATGTTCCATTTCGGGCGCAGTTGCAATCGATCGTGCCGGTGGATCATGTCGAAGTGGTTTGCAACGGAGCGGTGGTGAAGTCCCTGACTGCCGAGGACAGCGGCGATGGGCCGACGGATAAGGTCTATGTCAGCGGCTCAGTTCCGCTGAAGGAGAGTGGGTGGTGCGTGCTGCGGGCCTCGAGCGACAAAGCGGAATATCCGGTGCTGGATAATTATGTGTACGCGACAACTAGCCCGATTTACGTGACGATTGGCGGGAAGAAGCCGACTTCGCCCGAGGACGCAAAATATTTTGTGGCGTGGATAGAGCGGGTGATGCAGGAGACGGGGCGGTATCCGGACTGGAACTCGGCGGGGGAGAAAGAGTACGTGATGGGGAAGTTAGAGGAGGGGAAGCGGGTATTTGAGGAGTTGCGGTAAGGGACTGAGAGTGCTCACACATTCGCGCCAGCTTGCCGAGCGGCTGAGTCTTCAGCCCGGCAAACTACGCCGGGCTTCAGGATGTCACACCATTACTTTCGCGCCGCCTGGTAAAGAAAACCCTCTTTAGGTTGTCGAGGCGAGTTCGTACAGGTACTCGACGTAGGAGCGGGTCGCCCCGTCGAGGCCCTGGACTTTGGGATTCGCGGATTCGATCACGTAGTATTCGTCGGGCGCGTGGGCGCCGCTGCCGTGGCCGAGGCCGAAATGGCCGGCGGGGAGATGGAGCGGGTCGCCGGTGAAGACGTAGCCGGGCCAGGAGCCGGCGAGGCGGGGCATCATTACGGGATCTATGCCGTGATGTTTGTAGACAGCAGTGGCGGCGCGAATGAGCGCGGCGTCAGCGGGCGTGCTGGTGGGATCGTATCCGCCGCTCATGTTGACTTCGATATCGGCGAAACCTTTTTTGGCGAGATGCGCTT
>Ga0210406_10004929_pt1 | contig 14114 bp, 5 predicted proteins | sample IncBWC30MmetaG_FD_155454 | JGI IMG/M metagenome (GOLD analysis project Ga0210406, IMG submission 155454) | Forest soil microbial communities from Barre Woods Harvard Forest LTER site, Petersham, Massachusetts, United States - Inc-BW-C-30-M | ecosystem: Environmental > Terrestrial > Soil >... | reverse complement strand
TATAGTAGCAAACATAGCTAATAATAATATAACACTTAATGTTATTAATAACACAGCACCATATGTATATAGACCGTGACCTAAAACTTCTATTTGTTCGAATTCAGTTATTATAACATCAGAAACTGATGATAAAAAATAATTATTTACAATAGAATTAATCAAATTAATAGATACAATTTTAGAATTAGATAATATACTATTTAAATATGTAATTTTATCTAATAAAACGGATAATGCTGGAACATTATTAAAATTGAAAGGTATAATTGTAAAAATAATAAAAATAAATAAAGATCCAATAGCAATAGCTAAAGGTAAATTTTTAGTATATTGATTCCCAGTTTCTAAAATATCTGTTAATTTAATATTTATCATCATAATTACAAATAGAAATAATACTGCAATAGCTCCAACATATATAACTATATAAGAGATACCTACAAAATTAATACCTATAAGAATTAAGTATAAAGCTGCTTGAACAAAAGTAGAAATTAAAAAAATTACTGAAATAACAGGATTTTTAGATGTAATAGAAAAGACACTTGATAATAATGTACCGAAAGCTAAAATATTTATAAAAAGAGTTGTCATTGTTAAATAAATTTTTATTGTATAGCCTGCGTATATATCTTTTTATCTCTCCTTGCTCTACCTTAGCCTAGACTTGCTACAATCGGCTATTGGAGCCGTTCCTCTCTTCATCCCTTCCTACCTACCAAAAGGGTACGGACCTTTACAGTCCCTCTCCTTTACACCTTACTTATCTTGCGACCCTGCAAGAGAACCTCCTTTTACCTCTATCTGCGTAGCCCTAGCACCCTATCTCCCGGGCGGGTCCCTTTAGGGCTGGTGGATCGGTATCAGGCTATTTAGGTAGATCTAAGGTAAAAGGGTCCCTACTACGAAACGATTATGGTAGAGGCTTTGGCACCTTACCGTTAGCACCCCTACAATATAAGTACTAGGTAAAGGAGTTGTTACGCTAGGCTATGGGGGCCCTTCCTTTTAAACCTTTATGGGCTATTGCCTCTGGCGTCTCGTAGGGGAGGGGGAAGTACGGGCTATGAGGGAGAGGATAAAAGGTAAATAGGCAAAAGGAAAAATATACAGGATGGAAAGAGAGGAAGTTAGGAAGGGTAAGGGTTCGGAGCAAAGATTATATTTTACACTCTATTATTTTTTTACAGAATACTTATCAAATTAAAATTTTAAATATTAAATATATTTCTTAAATTTGAAACATAGAATAATATATAAATACATATAAAATAAGCAATTTATTCTGTATTATATAATTGATTAAAGACTTTAAAACAAGAATTTTTTTATAATACTATCATAATACTATTCTAACTTTTTTATATAATCTTTTTTTTGCCCTCTACACCCCTCCATATCTAAAAGTAAAACCATAAAGGGAAAGAGGGCCCTGACGGTTTAGGGGAGTACGGGCTCTTGCTATTAGAGCGTAGCACACCCGAACCCGTCACCCTCCTGCCCCTTTCCTAACTAGTGTACGGGTTTAAGAGGATGTGTTCCGTACTTATCTAGCGGAAGAGGGAGAAGGCTCCACTAATCGTCAGATGTCTTGGAAGGAGGAGATGTTGTCTACTGTCTTTAAGGTTTATCTTATTTATTAATATAGATAAGATATTCTACGGATACTTAAAAAATAATACCTTTTTTTAGTAGTAAGACGAAAACAAAGGACTAAAAATATTACAAAAAGCTGTAGGTTTAACCTAGAAAAATTGACCTTTAAATTTTATAAAAATAAGGCAGGATGACTTTACATTCTATTGTTTTATTACAAACCCGTACTCACCAATCCCTCCCTCCCTTGCCCCATACTTATCTTGAGGAGCAGTGTAGAGGTAGGAATAGCAAACTCTTCCCCCCCCCCCTCCAATTTTGGTGTACGGGCTCCCTCCCCTTTGCCTTGTACGGCGGGGTGTACTCCTTCCCCTTTTTTAGCAAAGAAGGACTGCTACTTCTGATAAGCTACTTCTGATAAGCTACTTCTTATAAGCTACGCAGGGAAAGGGAGGGTTGCGTTTTTTTTATTTTTATATAGTTATAATTTTTAAATATAATTTTTTTATTATATAATATTTATTATTTATTAAACAATAAATAAGAATAAAAATAAGAATTTTAATATTAAATTATCTAAGTAATTACTTAGGTTTTACAAATTAATGTAAGAATACGAGCCCTTCCAGATTCGAACTGGGACCACCCTAATCGACAACTAGGTACTCTACCAATTAAGCTAAGGGCCCTTTAATAAATTTTCTTATACTTCTTTTAAAAAATTTTATAAAATAGTCACATAACTATATAAAATTACAAATATGAAATACTTTATTCTATTTGTACTATTTCTGTTTACTCTACTTTTAGTTTTATCCTTATACCTCTCCCTTCTTGATCTTGCCTTTATTTTTTCTAGTGAGCGGTGCCATAACTCTATCGGACGGTTTCGGTTTTGTGTCCCTCCCTGCCCTGCGTAGTATATTATGTAACGCTCGTACCCTCCAATATCTTTAGGGCCCCGTACAGGGCATTGTACCTTTTACGACCGTACGGGTGGGATAGGGAGATAAGGAAGGGAAACAGGAAATAGATTGCTACGCTCTCTCCAATCCCTCCCTATAAATCCCCGTACGGTAGTATTCCCTTGAATATGTACAGGACAGAGGCCCTTGCTGAGACAAGAACCAGTACTCCCCTTTAACCCGTTAGGGCCTTTGAAATAGGCAATAGGTGTGCCTTACCTCCCCATCCCAGCAAGAGCCCCTAGCTGGAGAGAGGCTCTTGCAGGGTCGCTAGGGCCCGTACGGGGTTTAAGGGGCTAAGGGAAACGGGTGAGGAGTAAGGGATAGATAGCGAAAAATAAATAAGAATAGGAAAAAATATAAAGTTTACTTCCTTATGTTTATATTAAAAGAGTATTAAAAATAATATATATAAAAATAATTTTTTTAATCCCGTTTCCCTTAGCCCACCCCCTAGCACGTTCGGACACTTCTGTAAGAATAATAATCAAGGGAGTACAGGTTTCCTCCTTTTTAAGGGGTATAGGAAGGGTAAAAAAGGAGGACTAGAAAAATAAATTTTAATATGTTATACACTATCCAAATATATTATATATATTATATGTTAGCAGCAGCAAAATACATTGGAGCAGGTTTAGCTTGTTCAGGTTTAATTGGAGCAGGTGCAGGTATTGGAACAGTTTTCGGTTCATTAATTTTAGCTACAGCTAGAAACCCTCAACTTAGAGCACAATTATTCACTTACGCTATTTTAGGATTCGCTTTAGCAGAAGCTACAGGGCTATTCGCTCTGATGATGGCATTCCTATTATTATATTCATAATTTATTATTTATATTTTATAAATTATAAAATTAAATCTAAATTTAAATTATCCCCTCTTAAATCTTTATAATAAAATATTTTATAATACTATATTATTAACAAATAGTTAATTAGTACAAATAAAAAAAGCAATAGCTAAAAGAAGGGCAGGTGATCCGATTGGTAATGGTGGTTCTCTGTAAAAGAATTGGTTAATAACCGTAAAAGGTTCGATTCCTTTACTGCTCAAAAAATAAAAAAAAAAGGTCCATCCCCTCCCTCCCTTCAATAACCCGTTACCCCTTAAAAGGGAGGGGTCCCGTAGGGAGGGAGGCGTAACCTTCCTACCCTCTTACCCTATAGCCACCTGCCCTATACAAGATTAAGGGGCTCTTGTCCACTTTACCCCGTACGGGGTCTTGCTATAGGTGCCCCGTACTTATCTACAATAGGTGTGCGTAGCGTGCGTAGCGCCTCCTCCTCGGAAAAATACCTCTTAGGGATAGGGAGGTGCGGGGGAGATTCAATCATAAAAAATATACCTACAAGATTGTTTAAGTCCTTTAAAATTTTAAATATAACTATTAAACCTACAATTATAACTATAAAAAATACTGGTTCCTCCCTCCCCTTTGTACACCTTACACCCACCCGTACGGGGTAAAGGGGAGGCACTACGGCTACGCTGAGAAGGATACAAAGGGGAAGAGATTATTTAATAATAACTATATTCCTATAAATATTATTAATTTTAATCATACTTTAGATAATAGAACCTTATTCATAAAAATGAAATCTAGAATTTAAGATTTATAATAAATTTTTTAACATTAACCCCTCCCTCCCCCCCCTAAAGGGGAGTACGGGGTCTTTCCCTCCCTTTTTAATCCAGAGACCGTACGGTGCACTAGAGCCCTTAGAGGGCAAAGGGGGGTACAGGGTATTTTAGGATTAACCAGAATTGAACTAATAATTTATGCTTGGATTAAGAAGAAGCATATGTTATACCAAAATTAACTATAATCCTTTAAATAAGATAGATTATACTTTTAAATTTTTAATTAAATAAGTAAAAAAATTATAAAAGAAGTAAAAGTTGGAATAATTTAAAAGGTTAAAACTAAATTTTCCTATCAGACCCAATCCCTTAGGATAAGGGAGAGAGATAGAAAAGGTAAATTTAATATTGGTTCAAATCCAATTTTATTCAGTAGGCTGCAAGATTCGTTAATGTATCACATAGCAGTTTGTGATTATTTGTTCTAGCTTGTCTACCTACTTTTTTGGTTATCTTTCCCTCCCCTTTTTACACTAGACACAGTACGGGCTAAAGGGGAGGGAGAGGTTTACAAAGTAAAAAGTAGGAGGGGAGTATTGGATGGCCTGAATCCCTTTTCTATCGTACGCTTCAGTACGGGACCGCAAGGGGCTCTTGCATCCTGTAGGGGGAGAGAGAGGGAAGGAAGAGATACGAGATACTATATAATAGTTTATGTTCCGTACTCCCCTAGCCTCGTACCGGAGGATTGGGACAGCTACAAAGATAAACATACAAAAATTTTTATTTGTCTATACTTATATAAATTTTTATAATTTATATAGATTTTTATAAATTTTATAAATTTTAATTATTTTATAAAAGAGATGACAAACATTGGACCCTTCGATGCGTCCTTCCCTCTCCTCCCTTAGCCAGTAAAGGCTAAGGGTACGGGTAAATGGCACCGCTTACAGTACGGGGCGGGAGAGAGGGGCTTTGGCCCCCTTCCCTCTACCGCAAGGGTGTTTTGGCTCTGGGAGGTAGACGGTCTATTGTATTCCTCCCCCACCTCTCTATCCTAAGGGGCTCTTGCAGGGTTGCTAGAGCCCCTACAAAAGACCGAACGGGAAAAAAGGGAGGGGCTAATGCTCCTGTACAAGGGGTAAATGGGAGGGACCCCTTCTGATTCTTAAGTAGCACTAACGGGAGACGGGGGAGAAAGGGTAAACAAGAAAGTCAGAATCTTACCACAAAGATAACAATAGTGATTAATTTAAGTTATTTATCCCGTATGGGGTAGGTAATAAAATTTTTAAATAAATTTAAATTTATTAAGTAAAACTATTGCGATTTAATCTTAAATAAAATCATAACCAAATTAGCAATGAGAACCTGGGTTGGAGTTATTTATTTATTTATTTGTATGTTTTTTATTAGTTTTTTAATTAATTTTTTTTTATTAATTCTTAATTTTTGGGATACTACTTTTTGTATTCATTCTTTTGACATGCCTAATGCTAACCCATCTAAAATAGGTGATTCGGATCCGAGTGATCCTGTGAGATGGTGGCCTTCTTGGTTCCCGCAAAGTCTTACAGTAATAGGTACTTCCTTATGAGTGTTTACTGCATTAGGAAAAATGGCTGGTTGTAGTCCTAGATTAAGAGTTATAGCATCCTTAGGAGCAGCAGGAGTAAGTAGTGGAACTATGGTTTATCATAGTAGTATTGAAAATCCTTTAGGGTTTCATCGGTTTATGTATAGTGTTACAGAATATTCTAGAACAGGTCTTTGGCCTACTTTATCTGAGACACAAAATGCTCCCGTTATAGATGTGAATCGTCTATTTGATAAAGCAGTTCAACAATTGGATGCAAATAGAACCGATGAAATACTCAAAAACGTAGTAGCTAGAATAGAGAAAGGTGACAAATTTTTAGGAGATGATTATACTAATTTAGTAAATCAATTTATAGACAAAATGTTCACTTCAATCATGAATCTGCTTCAACCTACCTTTGTGGAAGGTTTTTTAGATGATTTGATCGGTCAACAGCTAATTATCCATATTATATTATTTTTTATCTTAATAAGTCTAATTTTATTAATTATAACTTACTTTATTAATATATTAATTTTATTTAATAAGGATTTTATTTTGAATAAGTTTAAGAATAAATATATTAGATTATTTATAAATTACGAATCTTTTTTAACTAAATTAACTTTAATTATTCTACCATTTTTTATTATTTTAGGATTAATAATATTATTCCATGGTTTTTATTTTTTGATCAGTCATCAAATACCTTATCATAATTTAGGTATTGATTTACATGTTTATGTGAGTTCTCCAGTATCTCATCCTCCCTTGCTCCCGTTAGAGACTCTTGCTCTTGATGGAGTGACAGAAACACCAGATTTAATTAAAAAATAATAACACAAGCGGTATTTAAGAATCAAAATTTAACCCCTATTTATAACCGTAAAATAATTTTGATTAATAACTTCTATTATATTATGATGTATCCCTCCCACCTCTTGCCTCTGGCAGAGCCCTTTTAAACCGTTAGGGCTCTTGTCCCCTTTGCCTCCTGTACTTGTCCCTACGGGGTCAGCTATAGAAGGGTGAGGGTGTACTGATCTGAACAAAAGGCCCAAGGCTTTTGCTTACTAGTCCTACCAAACAACATTCACCCAATTCCGTTACATTCAATCCTACCTCTTTTACCTACAAGGTAGAGGTAGTGTTCGAGCAAGAGCTCCTCTCCCCCAAATGTCTTACAATTAAGCAAGGGACACTTGTCACTTGCAGAGGCCAGAATGGGAGGAAACGGTCCCGCCTCTAACGAGCCGTACTTTCCTGCTATAGCTCCTCTCAATCACAAGAAAAGTACGAGGCTAAAGGATCCAGAGCCCTTCGGGCTCTGCCAGATGTGCCCCTTCCCCTTTACCTTTTTGTCACGTATCAGTCTTACGTAGGTAAGGGTTACGGGCGATTCTTGTCTTTTCCTCTACATACAAAGCCCATACGGGTGCAAGGGGAGGGAGACGGGAGGAGAAGATTAAATGATTAAGGGAGGGAGAGATGTACAGAATAAGAAGAGGGTTGTTGAAAAAAGGATTAAAGATGTAGAGGCAAAGGGGTTAATTTTTTTATTTCTTTTTAATTTACTTAAACTTTAGCCCTTTTGCTCCGTACGGTCTCTATCATAGGATGGAGAAGGAGATAAAACTAAAACTAAAGAAGCAAAGTAAATAATAATTAATCTGATTTCAGAAAACATAGAAGTATCTATTAAAACAGGAGCAAAGATAGTAAACCTATTGTAATATATAGTGAATAAGTAGTTATAATTCCTGTATCTAATTTAGCAATATTAATACCAGTATTTATGAAAGTATTAGTTAAACCATAAGGTCCTAATAATTCTATAGCACCTCTATCTATTTCTTTAGAAATTTTATAACCAACTCTTAAACCTTGTGATACAACATAATGGTTATAAATTACATCAAAATAATATTTTCCATTTAAGAAACTATATAATTTTCTTCCTAATTTATTTTCTGTTAAATTAATAAGTATTTCAGGTGTTTTATGATACATAAAAATAGCTAATATTGCACCAGTAAAACTAAAAATAACAGGTAATAATTTAATAATAGGGTTAAGTGAGAATTCTGCTTCAATAATAGAAATATGGTTAGGGTGTATAAATAAAGAATTTCCAAAGAAATCTGAACCTAGTCCTACAAATAAATCTGAGAAAATATAACCAAAGAATATACTAAATAAAGCTAATACTAATAAAGGTATTATTACAGCTAAATTTGATTCATGCGAATTTAAATAAGATTCTTTTTGTCCATTTGCTGTAGTTAAGAATACTAAACTAATTAATCTAAAACTATAAAAAGCTGTTATTCCTGCAGTAATTGAACCTAAAATAAAAGCATATAGACCACTAAAACTATAAGAACCATAAGCTAATTCTAATATTAAATCTTTACTATAAAATCCTGTTAAGAAAGGTGTAGCTAATAAACTAAGAGATCCTACTAACATTACTGAATAAGTAAATGGTAAAAATTTAATTAAACCTCCCATTCTTCTAACATCTTGTTGATCTGCAAAAGAATGTATTACGGCTCCAGCACCTAAAAATAGTAAAGCTTTAAAAAAGGCATGATTTACTGTATGCATTAATGCTACATTATATTGACTTAAACCTATAGCCATCATCATATAACCTAATTGAGAGATAGTACTAAAAGCAATTATTCGTTTTAAATCATTTGCTAATAAACCACAAGTTGCAGCAAAAAATGCAGTACTTGAACCTATTAAAGTTATAATTAATAATACTGTAGGAGTAAATTCTAATATTGGAGAACATCTTAATAATAAATATATACCAGCTGTTACTAGAGTAGCTGCATGCAATAAGGCACTAACTGGTGTAGGTGCTTCCATACTTCCAGGTAACCAAGAATGTAGTGGTATATTCGCACTTTTAGCTAAAGCTCCTCCTAATAAAAATAATGCTATTAAAGAAATAGCTGTTTCATTCATATAAGGTACTAATGAAAAGACTGAAGCATAATTTAAAGAACCAAAAACTGCAAATATTGCAAAAAATCCTATACTCATTAACATATCACCACTTCTATTCATAGTGAAGGCTAACATTGCTGCTTTATTCGCTTGTATTCTTGTAAAGTAAAAATTAATTAATAAATATGAAACTACTCCAATTGCTTCCCAACCTACAAACATTACAAAGAAATTTCCACCACAAATTAATATTAACATACCACCAGTAAAAGCTGATAAATATGAAAAAAATCTTTGATTATGAGGATCTGTAGATAAATAATCAATACTATAAATATGTATTAAAGTAGAACAATATAATACTGCTAAACCTAAAGAGACAGTTAATTGATCAAAATAAAATTCCCAAGAGATTAACATTAACTCTGAATCTACCCAAGAACCTAAATTAATATTAACTGGACTATTTGAAATACCTACTTCATAAAAAGCTATAGTCATTAGTAAAGAAGATAAAAATAAACAACTACAAGTGATAAATTGTGAGCCTGTTACACCTACTTTTCTACCCATGAAACCTGAAACAATTGATCCTAATAAAGGTAAAATAATTATTGATAAATACATTATGTTCTTAATGAAATAGTTCCTCTTAAACGATAGTAAGCTACTAAAATACTTAAACCTATTACAGATTCAGCACCAGCAATAGATATAATGTATATACTAAAAGTTTGACCAATATTATCATCAAAACCAATAGAGCTAATTAATACTAATAGCGTTACAGCTAATAACATTATTTCTATGGCAATAATCATAAGGATAATATTTTTTCTATTTAATATAAAACCTAATATACCTATTAAAAATAAGAATAATGAAAGATTCATAATTTTTGTTTTAATTTTCTTTTTAGTGACGATTAATAAATGATATTTTTTTTTACACATTAACAACTCATATTAAACATTAAACCGATTCTTCCACTCTCTTCTGTTTCCCTCCCTCCCCCTTAAAAACCCCGTAAAGGTAAAGGGGTTTACGGAGCGTGGCACTATCTCTTTAGCCACAAACCCGTCAGGGGTCTACAAGAGGTGTGCTTAGCGCCTCCCTTCTCCCGCAAGAGGCGCTAACAGGGAAAGAGCCCTTAAGGATGGGAGGGAGATAAGGTACGGTACCGCACCCCATTAGAGTACTAGCTTCAAGAGCTAGTACTCTTCTAAGGCGCCACACGAGCCTTACAGGAGAGGATGGAGAGGTGCGCTTTGTTTACATATATTTATACAAATTATTACATATAAAAATATAAATATAATAAAAGTTTATTATATTTATTTTGATATTAAAAATAGGTGGGTTTTTTTGTTATTCTTATAAGTTTTTATTAGTTTAAATAAAGTTTATACCCTCCCTGCTGGTACAATAACCCGTTACCCCTTAAAAGGGAGGGTAGGGACCGTAGCAGTCTCGTTACCCTTTTAAAAGGGAGGGTCCCGTAGGGAAGGGAGCGTCTCACTCCCCCTACCTAAAGACCACTAGAGCCCTTTGCGACCAGAGCCCGTAGAGGCTCTGGTGGTAAAAGAAAAGGGAGAGCTGTAGCAGATCCCCTAATGGGATAAAGAAAATAAAGGTACAGCCCCCCGCTCCCAGACCCCTTACTAGACTGGGATGGGTAGAGACTTAACGGTCGCGTACTTATCTTTTGTCCCGTACTTCTCTAGGATACATCGCTAAATGAAAGGCTTTGACTACTACCCTTCGACAAAAGCCTGTACGGAGGGGTACTGGTTTTGTAAAAAGGAGAAAAGGTAAAGGGCGCTACGCTCTTTCCTCTGCCCCTCAACCTTAAGGGTAAGGACGCTACGTAGGCTACCGAGAGAGGGTTGGACACCATTACCTTACCTTATTTAGGTCAGAAATAGCCTTCCTCTTACCCTTTGTAAGAGGAGTATAAAGGCTACGAATTTTTAACCTCCTCCTTCGAAGATCTGTTACTCTATACGGTCTCTTGCGCTAAGAATAACTAATTAAAAGGAAAGGGGAAAGTAAGACCCCCACGCCACCTAGATACTGTCCGGATAAATAAAAGGAAGGGCTACGCTTCTACGAAGTAAAAGGATTAAAAGGCAGGGTAGCTTTTTCGTGTAGAGTTTGCTGATGTAGAGAGGCGCGACGCTCTATAGAGAGAGGTAGTTCGTATACTTCGAAGCATAGAGAAGATAATAAAGGAAGTACGCGTTTATTTATTTTATATTAGGAATAAAGGTGATTCGAACACCTAAGGGGATTAACCCGAACAATTAGCAATTGTCTTATCTTACCAATGAAAATTATTCCCCTTTGCCTTTCCTCCACCTTCTCTTACCTACGGTTTATCAAGGAACTACGGTCCTGTACAATCTTTGTGTTACAATCTCCTTTGTCCTGTACTGATTTTTTTGTCTCTGCAATAGTCCCTACGGGTGCAAGAGCTCATCTCTCCCGAACCCGTAAGGGGCTATTGCAGAGACACCCCACTAGAGGAGGTAGACGGGCTATTGTGTATCCCGTACGGGAGCCCAGACCCTTACGGGGCAAAAGGGAGTACAGGCTCTGCAAGAGGTAAAAGTAAAAAGGGGAGGAGGAAGTAGCTACGTGATACGCAGGAATATATTAAAATCTTTAATAAAATATTGTTTTAAATATAAAATTAATATTGATCCTTATCAGATTTGAACTGATCCTAGCTCCGTGAAGGGGAGCTGTACGAACCACTATACTAAAGGACCTTTCATTGTTATTTATTTGTTAATACGAACAAAGAGACTCGAACTCTTAAGGGATACCTCCCACTTCTGCTTAAGAGAAGATTGTTTACCAAATTTCAACATGTTCGCTATAATTATTTAAATATTAACCGTATTATTCTTATATTTATAATTAAATAAGCGACTACTATTTCTACTAAGACAAAGACTTAGAAGCCTGCGGGACAGACAGTCCCTATTTCCCTTCCTTTCTCTTGTAAACTTAAAGCCCTTTCCTGCAAGAACCTATAAAGGGTTCGGGAGTGCTACGCATTTATCCCTCTCGTACGGGCTCTAGCTATTGTCCCTGTCCTTAAAGGGAGAGGGTTTTTAGCTAGGAATACTCCCCTTTATCCTGTTAGGCCTCTGGTGGTTTAGGAAAAAATAGGGGCTCTGGCATCCCTCTCTCTCACAACAATAGCCCGTACGGGTTATTGTGTCAGACAGGACGGATAGGGGGAGTACGAGACTCCTCTTCTTTTATTTTTTCCTGTCCTGCTGGCTCTTTTATCCCGTTTCCGTATTGGTTACAGGATAAAAAGGGTGGGATGGATGGGATAGGGATAAAGAGATCAAAGGGTGCTACACATCCTGTACTTCACCAAAAGAATTCATTAAGTGTAAAGGCAAATGCCTGTACTCCTCTTTGCCCTGTACGGGCTCTTGTGTACAAAGGGAAGGAGAGGTAGGGTTTTATGCTAGAGCCCCTCTACAATAGCCCGTACTTGCTTCAATTACCTTTACGGGCGGGAAGACGGAAAAGGGAAAAAACGAAGAACTGCTACACGATAAAAAGAAAGAAAGATGTAATTAATTTAAATTAAAACATCATATAAACAGTATACTATATTAAATATTTATTTTATAGGCCTTAAGAGGGTTCGAACCCCTGTAGAAAGTATTAACAGTACCTCGCTTAAACCACTCAGCCATAAGACCTTAAATTAGTTAATAAATTATATTTTAATAATATCTAATAATTTTTTTAATGTTTTTTTCTTTCCTCTTTTATCCATTTTATTTTTTATTAGCGTACGGGCTCTTCCTATGGGCAATTGGTGCCCCTTCCCTCCCTATAGGGGAGTAAAAAGATAAGGGCTCTGGAGCCTTTTGGTTTTAGGTAGGGAAGCATAGCACCTGTGAGAAAAAGAAGAAGACAAGAGCCCATACGGGCTCTTCTAAAATTTTAAGTATAAGTAGTACTAACAGGCTCTGCAATAGGTAGTGTCCTCTTTGCCTCCTGTACTTTACTTTTCCGTACTTATCTACATTAGGGGATAGGTGTCCTCCCTCCCCCCTCTATCCTTAAAGGAAGGACGCAAAGCCCGGCACCGTAGGGTGTCCTGTCCGGGCTCTTGTTATAAGGTAGGCGCTATGCACACTCTTGCTCTTGTAGAGCCCTTAGGGCTAAAGGGGACTACGGGATGAGGACCCCTACGAAAAACAGGCTATTGGAGGGAGGGGTAATACAGGAAGGAGATGCTGAACGTTTATATTTTTATTCTACCTTTTTTTTAGTATTCATAATATTTTTAGTAAAAAATTATAAATTAAAAAGTCTAATTCTAAATAAAATTAAATTAAAAAAGATATTTTAAACCATTTAAATTTTATTTTTTAGTTTAAACACTTTTTATATGGTAACACGGTAGGCGCGACTCGAACGCGCAATATCTCTCCTACCCAAAAGGAGCGACTGGCCAATTTGTCATCCACCGTCAAAATTTTTTTATAAACTATTCTCTCTCCCCCTCCCTCTCCATTAGCCCTCCCGTATGGAGGTATGGACTCTTGTGTCCTGTAAACATCTACAGGAAAGGGTGGCTGTACGGTACTATTCCTTACCTAGCCTTAAAGTAGATGAGCTATTGCTCCCGTAGCCTCTTTGGGTCTTTTTCTTCCACCGTACGGGGTATAGGCTATTGTAGAGGGACAAAAGGGAAGAAGAGGGAGGTACAGGAAGAAGGAGAAGTACACGCTTATTTTTTTTTTAACGGGCACTGTGAGATTCGAACTCACGACTTTTTGTAAAGTAATCGTTTTCAAGACGAACGCCATAAACCAGACTCGACCAAATGCCCTTTTAATTCTTTTTTCTATCGAATAATCAGTAGCGACCCTAGCGCTTTTTGTTATTAATCATAAATTAATGTTTAATTATTTTATATCTCCACTTTTAAGTTAAATTAATATCTATTTCTCCCGTTTCCTCCCTCTCTCCTCTTCACCTGACGGGATTAGGATAGTACGGATCAGTACAGGAGACAAAAAGAGATAGCTACTCTGGGATACGTGGTATTTTATCCTATTCCTCTCTCCCGATTCCGTGACTCCCAACCCCGTACTTATTTTGTGCCTTACCTCTCCCCCAACACCATACAGGCTCTTGCGTCCCTGCAAGAGCCCCTCTCTCCCGATTCCGTAAAGGGCTATTGCAGGAACACCGTACAGTGACGCCCCTTGTAGTGGAGGATAGGGGGGGGGAGGGAGGTAAGAAGCACATCACCTCGTTTGCGTTAGGGGAGGGATGCGCAGCGCCATACATCTCACCCTTTCAGTAAAGGGCATAAATTTAGTTAGGGTTGCAGGGTTTTTATAAAGGGAATGTGTACAGGGCAAACAAAAAAGGTTTAAGTTTAA
>Ga0210406_10004928_pt1 | contig 14115 bp, 16 predicted proteins | sample IncBWC30MmetaG_FD_155454 | JGI IMG/M metagenome (GOLD analysis project Ga0210406, IMG submission 155454) | Forest soil microbial communities from Barre Woods Harvard Forest LTER site, Petersham, Massachusetts, United States - Inc-BW-C-30-M | ecosystem: Environmental > Terrestrial > Soil >... | reverse complement strand
GGAGCGGTTCACTTGCCTGCGACGATATCGGTGATCAGTCCCCCAAGAGGCTTACGCGACCACTCCGAACTTTTTCCGGCGTGTTCGCGCCAAGCCCCAGTCAGCTCCCCCGAGAACGCCAGTGCGAGCAGGCGCTGCTTGTATTGGGAAATGAGAGATGGAACACGATCTAACTCTTTGCGGGCACGGGTGGTGCGGGCGGTCAGGCTGTCGATCTTCGCAACGATCCGCTTCTGCTCGGGTAGCGGCGGCAGTGCAATTTTTTGGGAAGATATAACCCTCAACGTCAGGCGTCGAATGGCGGTTCCCGTCATTTTCCCAACCAATGCTTCGAGCGTATCTGGCGAATTGAGCGAATACTTCAAGAAAGAAGGGTCGAGAACGTCGCGCAAAGGCTTAAGTAACGCGACACTTGAAAGTAGAGAGAACGGTTCGTTCAAGTGATTGATCGTAGCTAGCCCTGTTGTTGCACCGTCTTTGATATATAGTACGTCGCCCTGTTCGACAGGGCATCGCTTATAGATCTCACGATGGACATCAGCGGTAACATAGGTGACGTCAGAAAGATCTAAGCCCCAAGGACGAATATTCTTCGCAGTCACATACACATAATCGCCAGAAGGCAGGTTCTCTGGCGAGTGGTGTGTTCCATCGGTGATTTTTGAGGTTACCTTGGATAGTTCTACCGAAGTCCATCCTTTGGGTAACTCACCCATGTCGCGCCCCCCCGTTGATGGCGTGGGCCTGCTGCCACTCGTGATGGCTTTGTTTTGATCGCTTCACCTTCCATTCAATCGGGCCGCTGCTGTCGCGGTCCAACGCGACGGCCATGGACGGGCTGGAAAAAGCATAGGGCTGAGCGCAAATCATCAAGTCATGACTGGCGGGCACTAGCAAACCCTTGGCCATCAGCTCCTGCGTTACGCTAGAGTAATTTACCTGGACAAAGCCGTGATGAACGCCCGCGAGCCTTCGCGCGCGATCATGGCCGCCCCCGCAGGGGATCATCTCAAGCAGGCGCGGGAGCGTGCCGCCGACGAGAAATAGCGGGACCGTGCCGAAGGTTTCCGGGGCCGTCACTATTCGTCCTCTGGAGCTTCGATTAGTTCATCAGACACCGCCTCGATCTCGCTGAGCGCGGCGCGCAGATGGCCGAGTATGGCGGCGGCGATGTCCTCGGGCTCGGTCAAGGTCTCTTCAGCCTTGGCCTCCTCGTCGCGCAACCACGATAGGTCGAGATTGTCGCCGCGCTTTGCGATTTCGGCGCGCGTGAAAGGGCGGAACCGGCCAGATTTCCCCTCATCTTTCCGGGATGCCTTGCCTTCGGGATCGGCGCCGAAAGCAGCGACAAAGAGCGCGAAGTCCTCGCGGGTTAGCGGACGGGTCTTGCCGAAGCTCGGCATCTGCGCGCGCATGTCATAGACCCATACAGCCTTGGTTGCGCCAACGTCCTTGTCTGCATGGCGGGTGAGGAACATGACGTTCGTCTTAACGCCCTGGGCGTAGAAGATGCCGGTCGGCAACCGGAGAATCGTGTGCAGGTCACACTGGCCCATCAACCAGGTTCGCAATTGCCGGCCCGTGTTGTCTTCGAAGAGAACGTTGTCGGGGACGACGATCGCCGCCGCGTCCTCCCACTTTCAGGCCGTGCACCACGTGCTCAACAAACGACAAAGGTCCCTTCGCGGCACCAGCCGTGAAGATAAAGTCGCTGCGCGTGACACGTTCCGGAAACTTGTTGAAGGGGGGGGTTAGTCAGAATCAAATCTGCGGGTTCGAGTTGCTCGCCATCCGACGACATGTGTCGATGCACATCAGCGGCGCTTCGATGCCGTGCAGCAGCAGGTTCATTGTGTTTAGGCGGTGAGTTCCGGTAATCAACTCAGCACCTTGATACGCGCGGTTCCTCTGGAAGAAGGCTTCCGATGGCGTCAGCGACATGAGTTGTCCGTCGTCAGATGATTTGAGGCAGTTTGCCTGCTTCTGGAAGGGAGGCTCTGGATCATCTGCAGTTGAGATTATGCAGCATGCAGTTGGTGCTGCAAGCGACGATTGGCGATGGTCTGTCGTTTGATCCTTTCGCGTTCGAGGAGGATGGTCTCAGCCCGTCCGAAGTAGACATCGGCCGGCGTGAGATTGGCCAGGCTCTCGTGGTGTCGCGCATGGTTGTATTGCGCCACGAAGGCGGCGACCTGGCGTTCGAGATCGCCGGGCCGGTAATAGTGCTCAAGCAGGATGCGGTTCTTGAGCGTCTGATGCCAGCGCTCGATCTTGCCCTGTGTCTGAGGGTGATAAGGGGCGCTGCGGACGTGTTCCATTTTCTGCTGATCCAGCCATTGTGCGAGATCCTCTGCGACGTATGACGCTCCGTTATCCGACAGCAGACGCGGTCGGTGAACGACGGTCATTTGATCAAGACCCGAGGCCGCCAACGCCAGATCGAGCGTGGCGGTCACATCCTGCGCTTTCATTGTTGCGCAGAGCTTCCAGGCGACAATGAAGCGCGAGAAGTCGTCGAGCACGGTGGAGAGATAGTACCAACCCCACCCCGTGATCTTGAGATAGGTGAAGTCGGTCTGCCAGAGCTGGTTGGGCGCCGTGGTTTTGTCCTTGAACTCTTCGGCCGCCTTGATGACGATGTAGGCCGGGCTGGCAATGAGATCGTGCGCCTTTAGAAGCCGATAAACCGAAGCCTCTGAGACAAAGTATTTTTCCTCGTCCGTGAAGCGCACCGCCAGTTCCCGGGGGCTCAGTTCCGGCTGATCCAGCGCCAGGTTGACAATCTGGTGGCGGATCGCCCCCGGGATTCGGTTCCAAATCCGATCCGGCCGTGAGGGGCGATCCGCGAGGGCTTCTGGTCCGCCGCGCTGATAGCGATCATACCAGCGGTAGAAAGACGATCTGGGATGCCGAGTTTCTCCAGCGTGCGTCGAGCCGGCCAAGGCGATTGCTCGACCAGCCGGATGATCTGTGTCTTATCAGATGCGCAATATCTCATGCCTCGTCTCCCCCATCCCCGATCATGCTTTTTTTGAGCAGTCGGTTTTCGAGGGTGAGGTCGGCCACCACCTCTTTCAGCGCCTGCGCCTCCCGACGGAGATCCTTCACCTCGTCAGAGGTCGCAGCGCGCGCCGTGTCGCCGGCAAGCCGTCTCTTGCCGGCTTCCAGGAACTCTTTCGACCAGCCATAGTACATCGACGAGGCGATGCCCTCGCGGCGACACAGTTCGGCAATGCTCTCCTCGCCGCGGAGCCCTTCCAGCACGACGCGGATCTTCTCCTCGGCCGAAAAGTGTCGACGCGTCGCCCGTCGGATGTCCTTGATTGCATCTTCCGCCGGCTGCTTTTCCGGCCCGGATTTCCGTCTCATCTTCGCTCCTTGCGGCTACGATGATCCAGAAATCCTCCCTAGGTGAAAACCGCGCGCTGTCTCAAAGGCGCTGACGGCAAACAATTGTGGTAAGGGCGAGTGTTCTCCTGAAGAGCCGCGGCGCAAGCGATCCCGCGACCGAAAAATCCGGATACCCGCGACACGTCTCGCGTGAGGCCTTCCATTGGTCGGGTTCGGTGGGTCTCCGTCGAACCCCACTGCCGCCTGCCCCGCAGCGATCACCTCGCCCCCGCGCCAATCGGAAGCCTCGCCCAAACAAAAACTTGACACAGCAGCCTATATCGCTTCAGGTGTCGTGAATCGTTTCATAAGGGAGGAGGCAAGCGGGCTCGCGCGCTTCGATGTGTGACCCGCGACAGGTCAATGATTGACGCCTCTCCAATCGTGAATCGGTTCGTGGATGCTCGGCTTCCTAAGGAGCCGACAATCAACGACATCGCGCAGCTCGCGCGCGTGTCGCTTGGAACCGTCTCCAACGTCCTCAACGGTCGTCAGAGCGTCAGAGAAGATCTGGCGCTGAGGGTGACCGTCGCTGCCAGCAAACTTGGCTACCGACGGAATCTCAACGCTGCCAGCCTGCGATCCAATCAGACGGACACGATTGCCGTCGCCGTGCCCAATCTGGAAAATGCGTTCTTCGCGGAAATTGTTTCGATATTGGAGCATTTGGGCGCAGCTGATCATCGCGCCGTGATGTTTCTAACGACAGGCGAAGACGAAGAACGAGCGCGCCGGCAAATTTACAATCTCATTTCCCGGCGAATCGACGGCTTGATTCTCGTTCCGTCCTTCGACTTTCAACCGGTTCTGCCGGAACTTCGCACTTACGACGTTCCTGTCGTTCTCCTCGATCGCGTTGAGGCAAAAAATCCGCTTCCCACCGTCGCCGTCGACAACCGTCAAGCGGGAAGGCTGGGCGGCGATCACCTGTTCGGAGGCGGATACAGAGAGGTCGCGTTCTTTGGGCACGCCCACGAGCATTGGATACTCAATCAACGCCGCGAAGGATTTCTCGACGCCGCAAGGGCCTCCGGTGGTCTGGACCTTTGCTCCTCCTACGAGCTGTCGCTCGATCCAGTCGAGATCCGCGAGACCGCCGCCCGCGTCCTCGTTGGCTCGTCACGCCCGGAGGCGATATTTGCAGCCAGCAACATCGCCGCCAAGGGCGTCATCCCTGCCATTCAGAGTGTCGGCCTCCGCATCCCAGAGGATATCGCTTTGCTCGTCATGGATGACTTCGAGGCGCTAAGCCTACTGAACCCGGCGATCAGCGTCATAGCGCAGCCGAGCGCCCAGATCGCGGAAGTCGGCTGGCGTATGTTGAGCCGGTTGATTGCGGACGAAGGGCTTGAACCTGAGCACGTGCGCTTGCCGGCGACACTGATCGTGCGAGGCTCGACGCCGCCGGTTCCCCGCAACCGGAAGAGACGATGACGGCAGTCACCTCGCCAGTTCCCTTGTCCTTCGGCCGGTATCGCGCGAGAACCGTCGTCGTTGCTCTGATTGTCGCGCTTGTCCTCGGGCTTCTTTGGGTATTCGCGCCGAATTTCTTCAAGATCAATAATCTCATCAACATCCTTGTTCAGGCCGCCACCCTCGCGGTGATGGCAGTCGGGATGTCGGTCGTGATGATTGGCGGGGGAATCGATTTATCGCTGCCCTTCAGCGCCGCGGTAAGCGCCGTTTTAGGCGCGATGTATATGCGCGCGACGGGCGACGTTATCGTCGGCTCCCTGATCATGCTCGCCGCGGCGACCGCAATCGGCCTCTTTAACGGAGCCGCCGTCGGCTATCTCGGCATGATTCCGTTCGTCGTTACTCTGGCGATGATGTCGATCACCGCCGGATCGGCGGTGTGGCTCACGAATTCGATTAGCATCTCTCACCTCCCAGCTGAATTCATATCTTTCTTTCGTATGCGGCCAGCCGGGCTGCCAATCCCAGTGATCGTGGGGGCGTCCGTTTGCGCGATCGCAGCGTTCCTGATGAGTCGGTCTGTCTTCGCGCGCCAGCTTTATGCTGTCGGCAGCAATGCGCGTGCTGCAACAATCGCGCGAATTCCCACCAATCGCGTGATCGTCATCAGTTATGTCGTGGCAGGAATTTCGGCGGGGCTTACTGCGATCATGTTGACCGGTCGATTGGCCTCCGCGTCGGCCAACCTTGCAAGCCCTTCGACGGTGCTCGACGTCGTAAGCGCCTGCGTCGTCGGCGGCGTCAGTATTTATGGCGGCGCCGGGAAAGTCTGGGGAGCGGCGCTCGGCGCCGTCTTTATCACTCTTCTGAGCAATGCGCTCAACGCCGCGGAGGTGAGCCTCTATGTCAGCCAGATGATCCGCGGCGCCATCATTATCGCCTTTGTCGCCTTCGACCGCTTTTCGATGAAGGGAGGGTGAGATAGACGGCGCATTCCTTCACATGCGGGCGATCTGCAAGGCCTTCCCAGGGGTCGTCGCGCTGGATCGAGCCGAGCTCACGGCGTATTTTGGCCGGGTCACCGCGTTGGTCGGCGCGAACGGCGCCGGCAAGTCGACCTTAATGAACATTCTCGGCGGCATTGTCGCTCGAGACACCGGCGAGATTATTGTAGCTGGCCGACAGGTTGCGCTGCGAACCCCCATCGAATCCCTGCAGGCCGGAATCGGCTTCGTGCAGCAGGAGCTCAACTCGCTGCCGACAATGTCCATCAGCGAAAACATTTTCATCGACGCGTTTCCCCGTAAGTTCGGCGGAATCGATTACCAAGAGTGCAATCGTCGGTCGCAGGTTCTTCTGCAACGCTTAGGATGCGATTTGAATCCCTCGGCAATCGTCGGCAACCTCAGCGTCGGCGATCGTCAACTCGTCGAGATCGCGCGGGCTCTGCGACGGGACCCCAAGCTCTTGATCTTCGACGAACCCACTTCTTCATTGTCAAGGCGGGAGCGGGAGCGGCTCTTTGAAGTCATTCGTGGCCTGAGGGTGGAAGGCGTCGCCATTATTTACATCAGTCATTTTCTCGATGAGATTTTTGAAATCAGCGACGATTTGGCGGTGATGCGAAACGGCCGCACCGTGTTTCGCGGCGAGATCGGTTCGCTCAACGAAAGAGACCTCATTCGTCACATGATGGGTGCACGCGAGAACGAGGCGCCGTTTCAGAGGCGTCGACCGGCCGACTCGAGCGAGCTTCTACGAATCGAAGGCCTCAGCCGAGGAGACGCCCTCAAGGATGTGACCCTTACGCTCAAAGCCGGTGAGGTCGTAGGGTTGTGGGGCTTACTCGGAGCGGGTCGGACGGAACTGCTGCGCGCACTTATCGGCCTCGATCCGGTCGACGAGGGTGCTCTGTCATGGTGCGAGCGAGGCCGGACGATCCCCATCACTCCGTCGGAGCTTTATCGGCACGCCGGCTTCGTCACCGAGGATCGGCGCGGCGAGGGCCTCTTCCTGAACATGTCGGTCGGCGACAACATTGTCATGCCCAACCTGGGGGCTCTCTCGCGCCTCGGGCTGGTGCGTGGGGGCGAGCAGCGCCGGGCGGCGGGAGCAATGATCACGCGCCTTGGCATCAAGGTCAGCGGGCAGGAGCAGAGAGTCGCAACGCTGTCGGGAGGCAATCAACAGAAGGTCGTGTTCGCGCGCTGGCTCGCAAGCGCTCCGAAACTACTGCTGCTCGACGAGCCGACGCGAGGTCTTGACGTCGACGCAAAGACAGAGATTTTGCGGCTGGTGAACGAACTCGCGGACGCCGGAACTGCGGTGCTGATGGTTTCGTCCGAACTCGAAGAGCTGACCCGAGCTTGCGATCGGTATCTCGTGATGGTCCGTGGTCGGATCGTTTCTGAGCTCCCGTCGAGCGCGACGCGTGAGGAGCTCGTGAACGCCCTCTCTTTGACGACCGAGCGGGATGCCGCCGCATGACTCAAGCGTTAGCCACACTGCGCAACTCTGGGGCCCTGATCGTCCTCGTCGTGACGTACGTTGTGTTCTCGGTCGCGGCCCCGAGCTTTTTTGGCGTTCAGAACTTGCTCGATATCGTTCATGTCATTTCGCCGATGATGATCGTTGCGACCGGCATGGCGCTCGTGGTGATGAGCGGCAAACTCGACATCTCCGTCGGGTCCATCGCCTATGTCGCGTCCGCCCTTTTTGCCTTGATCATGCGGAACGGGAGTCTTTCGTTTCCAGCCGCCGTTGCGATCTCTATCACGGCTGGACTCGCTCTCGGCTGCGTCAATGCAGCCATTGTGGTCGGTCTCCGAGTCAATTCATTGATCGCTACGCTCGGAACAATGATCGCCTTTCGGGGCCTTGGGCTGTTTATGACGGACGGCGGCCTCGTCGTGCTGCCGGAACGCATAAAGGCTCTCGGGAACGTTGCGATTGGTCCTCTCTATGTCGACACCATCATCGCCCTCGTCTTTCTTGTCGCGGTTCAATTGCTGCACCGTCGGACGACCTTCGGACGACAGCTCACCGCAATCGGAAACAATGAGGACGTTGCTCGAAGAGTAGGTATTCCCGTTGACCGACGGACCTTCGCAACTTTGCTCATCTCTGGTGGGTTCGCGGCGATTGCAGGCGTCATCTACACGTTGCAGGTCGGGGTGAACACCGCCAAGATCGGCGACGGCATGGAGTTCACCGCCGTCGCCGCCGTCGTCGTTGGCGGCGTCTCGTTGTTCGGCGGGCGCGGAAACATACTCACGTCCGTCATCTTGGGCTCTTTGATCTTCCAGATCATCCGTAGCGGTCTCCAGCAAGTCGGCGCCAATCCCTACTCGTACAGGCTCGTCGAGGGCGTCGTTATCTTCATCGCGATGTACCGCGGACGCATTGAAGACAGGACACATTGGTTCTGGCGGAGGTCGGCTCTTCAGGAAGGGCTGATTTCAGTGCGCGGCGGGCCGAGACAAAAGGAGTGGAGGAAATGATGAAACGATTCATTGCAGCGTTGGCCTTGATAGCGGCTGCGGCCCCCGCCGTCGCGAAAGACGTCACGATCGGACTGAGCTGGGACGCGCGTGAGAGCGCCCTCAACCAGGCCTGGGAAGACTATATGCGCGCCGAGGCCAAAAAAGTCGGCGACGCCGACGGGATGAACGTCAAGTGGGTTGTCAACATGGCGAATAACGACGCCAGTCGTCAGGCCTCGAATATTGAGGACCTCATCAATAGCGGCGTCGACATCATCATCGCGCGGCCTCTTGATTCGGCGGCCATTGGAGCGTCGATTCATGCGGCCAAAGACGCAAACATTCCGTTCGTGACCTTCGACAGATCTTCGAGCGGAGATAAGCCGACTGCCCATGTGGGGGGCGATTCCGCCGATCAAGCGAAGGTGCTGGGCGAAGCGTTCGAGAAACTTCTCAAAGCAAACCACGTCAAGGCGCAATGCATAGAGGTGCAGGGATCGCTCATCGACCTCAACGCCGTCAATCGGACGAACGCGTTCAAGAAGCTCGCCGACGAGAGCGGCGGCGAGATTACAATCATCGCTAGAATCCCGAGCGAATGGAACCCGGAGATCGTGCTGTCGGGGCTGACCGACGCGTTTCGTGCGCATCCGGAGGCCAATTGCCTTCTGCTCGCGTCCGACTGGGCGATCGATGCGGTGCAGGCCGCCGCCCAGAAGTTCGACAAGTGGCATCCCGAAGGAGACCCGAAACATGTCTGGATTGCCTCGAACGATCTGCTGACGAGCGCTATCCCGGCTATGGAGAACGGCTATATCGACGTTTCCGTGACCTGGGACGCGCAGTCGCACGCGAAGGAAGCGGTCCGCGTCATGTTCGATGTCCTGCAGGGCAAGGATCCGCAGTGCGGGCCGAATGGCTGTCTGGCGAAAGGCTCGCTCGCGACGCCCGCGACCGTCAAAGGCATGACCGACTATTGGGCCCGAAAATACAAGTAGCAGCCACCTTAGGCGACGGCGATTCTCGCCGTCGCCGGGTCTTCAAAGAACTGGTGGACGATGCGGGCCCTTAAGGGAAAGTCAGTGCTCGTTACCGGCGCGAGCTCGGGTATCGGACGGGCGAGCGCAAAGGCCTTCGCTAAAGAGGGCATGAGAGTTGCGGTAAGCGCAAGATCAACGGATCGGTTGCGCGAGCTCGTCAAGGAGCTCGGGTCGGATGCGATCATGTTGCCAGCGGATCTGACAAGCGCGGCGGAGACGGATGAGTTGATCCGTCAGGCCATTGCCAAGCTTGGAAGGCTCGACGTCCTCTTTGCCAACGCGGGAGTCTACATTGCCGGTCAGGTCGCCGACGGCGATCCGGCGGAGTGGGACAAGCTTCTGGCTTTGAACGTTGGTTCCGTGTTCCGCTCCATCAATCGGGTCATCCCCCACATGCGGGCCCATGGCGGTGGAGATATTCTCGTCTCGAGTTCAATTTCGGCTTACCAGGCGATTCATTTCGAGCCGGTCTACAGCGCGTCGAAGCACGCCTTGAATGCGTTCCTCTACGGAGTGAGACGGCAAGTGATCCAGGATAAAATCCGCGTCGGCGTAATCGCTCCGGCGACCGTTCTCAATGAGCTATGGGGCTATACGGATCCGGGGAGCATCGACAAGAAGGTTGCCTCGCGAGAGGGATTGCGGTCGGAGGATGTGGCCGAGGCGGCGGTGTTCATGCTTAGCCGGCCCCCCCATGTCGCAATTCGTGACTTGGTGATGCTGCCTCAGGCGCTTGATATTTGATCGTCCGAAGCGGATGTCCGTAATACCCAACTCGCTGGGCGAAGGCGGGGTCTGTTGTTCGCGACCCGCGGTGATGGCGAGGACTTCTCCAGAATCGGAAACGACACGCTTCTGGTGACTGGACCGTGGGCCTGCGAACCTCCCTGCGGTAGTCGACGTTCGAAACGAGGCATCCGAGGCTCCGGCCCTTTGGGTGCCCCTCGCGAAACTTACGCTTTCATGTCCATGAATCCGCATGGCCGAGAAGTCTTTGCGGTTGCCCGATGGCATGGAATGTGCTGAGGTTAGTGCGTGTCCCGCACATACTACGTTTCACCAGGGAGATTGACTGATGCCAAATCGCTTCAGAAGCGCGGCTGCGACGCTAGTTATGCTCTGGGCGACTTCCACCTGGGCTAAGGACAATCTCAACATTGGCATCGTGACCTTTTCGACCTCGGATCTGCACACGAACCAGATGGTCGACACGATGTCCGCTGAAGCGAAGTCGAAGGGTTGGACCGTCGACAACCTGAACGCTAATGGCGATCCCTCTCAAGCGATCGCGCAGATCAAACAGCTTGTGACAAAGAAGGCGGACGCGATCATCGTGACCGTCTTCGACTCGACTGGTTTAGCCGCAGGCTTGCAGGCAGCTGCTGACGCCAAGATTCCGGTTTTGTCGGCTGGCGGCGGCATGGCGCCCGGAATTGCTCTCGCAGCCTCCACAGGCGCCGCTCAGCCGCTGGTCGACCTGATGATCAAGAATCTTAACGGGGCCGGAACACTTCTCGACCTCAGTTATCACCCAGGCATTCCGTGTCGCGAGCGGGCAGACGCCTTCGACGCAGCCGTAAAGGTCCATTCCGGCCTCAAGGCGACGACGCACGAGATCACGATTCCTGGCGCTGCGGAGTCAGCTCAAGCTGCAACGAATGCGTGGCTCAGCGCTAACGCCAGCGCAAAGGGCCCCTTCGCGATCTTCAACTGCTACGACGACGACGCGATGGGCGCGATTGCTGCTCTGAAGCAAAACGGCAGGACCGATGTGCAGGTGTATTCTTTCAACGCCACCGCCCCAGCTGTTCAGGCCGTTAAGGACGGCACGATGACCGCGACGCTCGGTGTCGACCTTACGTCGGCGGGAAAGGAACTGATCGATCAGATTCCAGATGTCATCAAGGGGGGCGACGCCTGGCAGCCAAAGTCCTTTATCCCCGGCTACACGATCGTCAGCAAGGACAACGTCGATCAGGTTCTGAAGAACCCTCCGCAATAGGCCGGTCGGAAGGCGCGCCTCCCGCCCTCTCACAGCGGTTGAAGTGGCTAAGCTCGTGGTCGACAGCCGTACGATGGCGAACCCGCATGTGAAGCAGGGGAGACTTCGCGATCACTGCCGCTCAGTCATGGCCCGCGTGCGTGGCTCCGTATGACAGGGACTTATCGATCGATCCTTCTTCGGCTCCTAGGAACGTATGGCACGATCGTCGTTCTCGTTTTTATGCTGGTCACGTTCTCGCTTGTTGAGCCGAGCACGTTCGCGACAATCGGAAACTTCCGGAACATTCTGAACGACATGGCCATCGGGACCATCGTGGCCGGTGGTCTCACCGTCCCTCTCGTCGCGGGCGATTTTGATCTCAGCATCGGCTACGTGGCGAGCTTCTGCGGGCTGCTGCTGGTGGGGCTTTTGAGCTTTAATCAGCTCCCGATCCCTCTCGCGATTCTGATGGTCGTGGCGATCGGCGCCGTGATCGGCGTCATCAACGGCGTGGTCGTCTCGAAACTCGGCGTAAACGCGTTCATCGCCACGCTTGGTACGGGCACCCTTGTTGTCGGATTGAACTATGCTTACTCGGGCGGCATTCCTCTGCAGCTGACCCACTCCCGGGAGTTCACCGATGTCGCCATCGGTCGGTTTTGGGGCGTGCCGCACCTCGTCGTGATCATGGCGACCCTCTTGCTCATCCTCTGGGTCTTCCTGAACCGGACCGTCCAGGGCCAGCATATCAAGGCCATAGGCATCAACGCGGAATCCGCTCGACGGGCAGGTGTTGCAGTCGACCACAGTCGGATTGTTGCATTCGCATGCGCGAGCACCTGTGCGGCGATTGGAGGCGTGCTCATGGCGTCCAATCTCGGATCGGGACAGGTCACCGCCGGTGACGGCTTCATGCTCACATCCTTCTCGGCAGCGTTCCTTGGGTCAGCCGCGCTTAAGGAGGGACAGTTCCATATCCTAGGCACATTGATCGGCGTACTGACGGTCGCTGTTGGAAACAACGGGCTTGCCATGATCGGCGCTCCCATCTTCACCCAGTTTCTTTTCGCTGGCTTGCTGCTTGTCGTGGCCGTTGCGCTGAGCAGCATCGGGCGACGTTATGGAAGGGACTCTTGAATGGCGGAGGCAGGGGCAATTTCGCCTCCGCAGACGCCGTTCGTAAGCGTCAGAGGGGTCAAGAAGACGTTCGGGGGCGTGCACGCGCTCGAGGACGTATCGTTTGATCTCTGCACCCGGGATATCGTTGGCCTCGTCGGCGACAACGGCGCCGGCAAGTCGACCCTTATCAAAATCCTCTCGGGGGCCCTCGCTGCTACGCATAGCGAGATCGAGGTCGATGGTCGGCCAGTCTCGCTTGCCCCGCCCGCTGAAGCCCAGCGGCTTGGCGTCGAAACGGTTTATCAGGACTTGTCATTGATTAGCGGCTTCACCGCAGCCGAAAATGTCTTCCTGGGACGCGAGCTGTCTTCGGGACGTGGCCCGTCCATGTTTCGATTGATGCGGCGGAAGGCCATGGCGAACGCCACGGCTCAAGGGCTTGACGACCTGCACATTGAGATCCCTGGCCTGCGGACGAGATCGGTCGAACGGATGTCCGGCGGTCAACGGCAACTGGTGGCCATTGCGCGCGCCGCTTTCTGGGGCGGCAAACTTCTGCTTCTCGACGAACCGACTGCGGCGCTTGGGGTGCGCGAGTCGCGTGAGGTGCTCGAGCTGATCAAACGTCTTGGCGCTCGCGGACTCACGATCGTCATGGTCACTCACAACCTCGAGCACCTTTGGCAGGTGTGCAACAGAGTCATTGTCATGCGTCGTGGCCGCAAAGTCGCCGATATGAGGAGCCTCGAGACGAGCCTTGAGGAAGTGGTGGCCTACATCACCGGGGCGAAGGAGCCGTCTTTGACCATGCCTTCCGCAACGGCGGTCCTCGAGTGAGTCCAGCCGGCGCAACGCACCTGTTCCTATATGGGCTGACCGGCCAGGAAATTGAGCCGAGTGGCTAAATCAATTGAGACGCGCTGCTTGAGAGGATGCGATGAGTCCGACTAATCCGATCGACTTGTGCTTTCTGCCCGCCACGGAACTCGCAGCGCGTATACGCCGACGCGACATCTCCCCCGTCGAGGTCGTCGAGACCTATCTGCGTCGGATCGAAGAACGCAATCCGGCGATAAATGCATTCACGCTGGTGCTCGGCGAGCAGGCAGTGGAAGCCGCGCGGGCCGCTGAGGCAGCCGTCATGGCGGGACAACCTTTGGGCTCCCTCCACGGCGTGCCGGTCGCGATCAAGGACCTCGACGATGTCGCTGGCGTCCCGACGTCAATGGGGTCGCTAGCGGTCCAGAATCGCGTCCCTAAAACCAGCGCAGCTGCCGTCGAAAGATTGCTCAATGCGGGCGCCATTGTACTCGGCAAGACCAACAGCCCGGAATTCGGTCACAAAGGAATTACGGACAACTTACGCTTTGGCCCGACAAGCACGCCGTGGAAGGTCGGGTACAATTCCGGCGGCTCGTCGGGTGGGAGCGCGGCCGCGGTAGCGGATGGTATGGCTACTCTCGGCCAGGGGACCGATGGTGGCGGCTCAGTGCGGATCCCCGCATCTTTCAGTGGCGCGGTTGGGTTTAACTGAGCGTTGACGAAGTCGCCTTGCCCTGATTCCGTCAGGTCATTGGAGATTCGCGGCGGGCGGCGACGATGGCGATGGGACTAGAGGGCGAGGTTCAAGGCGACCTTGTCGTGACGTGGGCTGAGATGCCGCGCTCGCCGGGCCACGTGTTTT
>Ga0210406_10004925_pt1 | contig 14117 bp, 12 predicted proteins | sample IncBWC30MmetaG_FD_155454 | JGI IMG/M metagenome (GOLD analysis project Ga0210406, IMG submission 155454) | Forest soil microbial communities from Barre Woods Harvard Forest LTER site, Petersham, Massachusetts, United States - Inc-BW-C-30-M | ecosystem: Environmental > Terrestrial > Soil >... | reverse complement strand
CCCGTGGCTCAGTGCAGGATCGATTTCCATGAAATGGAAGCGCCCAATTCATGCAAAAATACCTGAACAACCAGAAGAATCGCCCGACGTACGAAGCTGCGATCGACCGAGGCTTGCTATGAGAGTATCCAAACTCAAGCAAACGCGATCGCCAACGCAAACGCCACGAACAGAGACCACAACGCCCATCTCTCCGATCACCGGAGAAGTCCCAGGCCACGTTTCAAATACCGACGCATTCGGATCTTCGCCGTTGTTCAACGGCATCGTTGATCAGAGAAATCCAACGTCGGCCGGAATCGCGCGGCCTCATCGAAGCAATCGCAGAATCCCAACGGTCTTAGGTTCCGAAGAGCAGCGGTGGCCCGTCGGTCTGCTCATAGCAACTTCACCCACTTAACCGACGAGCACGGCCCCGCACGTATAACTCGAACGGACGAGTTGTGTGCTGTGCCACAAAGTCCCACCAAGCCTCGACGCTTGATGCCCTCCTTAGGCATCGGGGTTTGCATGGGCGAATGAGTTTTATCAAAAGAACCAAGGAGCCAAAGAGATGGCCAGGATGAGAGGAGAACTAAAGTGGGATCGAGCACGAAATCGACAACTTTTCGGGCAATCGTCGAAAACTAGGCCGAGGGGACGAGGTGATTTTGGAAAGAACGCACTCGCGGTAGATATCACGATCGTAAACGGCAACCTGGGACGGGAACTGGAAGGACTCGACGGTGGTAAACCGGACAACGGTCGTCTCACAGAGGGTTGCGCAATAGCTTTAGGAATACTGGCAGGTGAAAAAAATGGCAGGTTGGGAAGCTCGCTCACGGCCCCTTGCGGGACCGCTGTCCCCGCGCGCCCCCAACCCACCGTATCCATCGTAAGTAGGTCAAATGAAGGCCCTCCATGGACCGCTAGCCACATCCGAAGGGGTACCGTTGTTTAGTACGGATGCGCTATGGGTTAGCCTACAGGTACATCGCTCGGGAGCTTCCGAAGGAATGGTGCCTAGCAACGAACTTGTTCGCGCGGTCCATATGATTTTTGACGCTCTAGCCCAGATGTAAGTCAAGAACGGCGAGACAAGGAATACCCTCCGGTCCCAGCCCTCCATCCGTCTAATATCGCTCTTTCTCGCAGTCCAGAGTTGCATCTTAGAAATTGTCGAGGGAGGGTGCTGAACACTTTTGAACATCCAACCTATGTGTAAACGGCAGGCAGGAGCAGCTGGAGGTAGCAGTACGGCAGGCATTTCCCTCCAAGTTCGCGACGCCAACCGGTCGAAAACCGGTCGAATCGAAATTAGTGAAACCTAAAAACCGTAAAATAGCCAACAAAAACGCACAAAAGTAGATGGTGGAGGCGGGGGGAGTTGGAATATTCAGGGGTATTGAAAACACGTAACTTATTGATTTTTCGAAACGCAAAAAACGCAGAAAACTGTCAAATTGCGCTTAACTGGAACGTATCTGGAACGTGGGATTTTCAGTCCGCCGAACGAATTTCTTGAGGAGGATCGCGATACTCCGGCAACTGAGGCAACAGAGGGCGCGCGCTTGCAGGTGTCATTTGGAGAGAGAGGATGAACATAGGGGGCGCATCAGCCGGGCGTTTAGGACGTAACAATGTTACATGCGCTGTGGTTACCCGAAATAACAATTCGCCAGGGACAAGCGCAGCTCGGCCAGCTCGGTTTGAACGCCGGCAGTAGTCTCCCCTTCATGCGGTGAGATGAGCACGACAACCGAGCAGGTGGTTAGCATCTGGTGAAGCTTCGCTCGATCGACGTCGGCCTCTCGACCAACACCGCTATTTACCCAGCTCCAGTCCTCATACTCAAATGCAAACAGCCCGTGCTGCTCGAGCACGTCTTTCAATGCAAACGCAACTTTGGCTTCTCCAGGGCGCGATTTGGAAAAACAGATGAATACATCCCGAGTGCGGGCCGTGTTCTCTGTCAGCATTTGTATATTGTCCACGAATTGTCGTCGGTGATGAGCAGCGAAGTGCTGTTCAGAATCGCTCAGCAAAACTGGTAAATTAGGGCCAATTGTTAGAAAGGCGAGTTTGTTAGAAATTGCAGTTGCGAGTCGCACAATACAAATTGGATTGGTAGGGGCGGTGGGGATCGAACCCAACGTCCTTTGCGCCGTTTTTTCGGATTCCTCATTGACTCCAACAAGAAACTCAAAAAATCCAAGTTGTAGTTCGCCAAATCGTCGTGCACCACATTAAAAGGATTTCTCTCTCCTTGGCGGAGGTTCTTCGGTTTGGGATTGCATGCTGATTCGTCGATCCGCGAAATGCTCGCAGAGAACGTGGACTGTGCCTCGCCGGGTTTCAAAAAAGAATTTGGCTCTCAGAAAAACAGCTCTTGAATCTACGCTGCCACCGCATAACGATGGTGCAGGCCACCGAGTCTAGGAAAGGATTGAATCTTCCTTTCACGCGCAGAGCGAATTTCTGTAGGCCGACTTGCTGGCGTGTCCTTGGCGAGTCCGAGATGCGTCCGGTCCTCGTGATAATAGAGCAGGTAGGAAGACATCAGCCGTTTGAGATGCCGCTCATTCAGGATGATCACATGGTCCAGCAAGTTGCCACGGACTGCGAAAGGCCGTTCGAGTTGGCTCGCTTCCCATGTCCCTCACCGCCGAAAGCACCTCGGCTGCAAACTTTGCGTCGTGGTCGAGTAGCAAGAATCGGTGCGGCTGTTGGTAGGCCCATGCTTCTCGCAATTGCTGTACAACCCAAAGTGCATGGGGATTTCGCGTCACATGAAATGCAGGATCTTCCGCCGGTCGTGGCCGATGACGAAAAAGCAGTACAGAACACCAAACGTGAGCGTTGGGACGATGAAGAAATCCATTGCCGCAATGGCCTCGCGATGGTTTCTGAGGAACGCCAGCCAGCGCTTCACGGAATCAGGATCTCTCGGAGCTCGCCGGATCCATCGGGAGACACTCCTTTCTGAGAGCTCGAAACCCAGCTTGAGCAGTTTGCCGTGAATGCGCGGTGCTCCTCGGCGGGAGTCATCGAAACAATGGGCTTGCTCAAGTCTACTATCGTTGCAGGCTTACCCTTGAACGTCAGGCCCAATCTTTTGGCGTGGCTGAAACTCATTGCGTTTCCTTTGTACACCCGTTTTCGTTCGTCAGGCAATCAATTTTGTGCTGGTCACCGCTTCGCCGGGCCGCCTTGGGACGCCCCTTTCAGGAGAGACTCTTCACATAGCTTCGCGGACTAGTTGCGCTGCGGTTCGATCCAGCCGATCCGCCAGGGCTCTCAGAGATGCCCACTTCTTTTCGTCAATCCATTAGCGGTGTTGATTTTCTTCGGCTGTGACATGGTTCGCAGCTTACCACGATCATCTGGTTTCCAAGGGCTCGTACCTGTACAAAATGGAACAGCGCCCAAACTTGGACAGGCTGCATTATGTGTCTATGAGACGGCGTACCTTACGGCTACGCCGTCACACTGTTCGCGCAGTAGGAGGATTCAATGTCATTTTTAACGTGGATGGTTCTCGGGCTCATTTCAGGTTTCATCGCCAGTAAAATCGTCAACAAGTCTGGCGAAGGCCCTTTAATCGACATTGTGTTAGGAATCGTCGGGGCCGTTGTGGGCGGATGGCTCTTCAACACCTTTGGCCACATGGGCGTGACTGGCGTGAATCTTTACAGCATCCTGGTCGCCGTAGTCGGCGCAGTCATCGTTCTGTTCATCTACCACGCCGTGTCCCGCAGGACCGCCCACGTGTAATACTGATGGCGAGCAGCACCCGCACAAAACGTTCGTCGGGCGCTTTGAGCAGGGATTTTGCCTTCCTCGGATATTGGATTACGAAACGCGGCGTGACCAGCGTCGCGCCTTCGGCTTGGCAAGCATTTCGAGAACGGGTTGCCCAGCTTTATGAGTAAAATGCGCCACGGGGGGAAATCCTGTGGAGCAACACGTTCTTCGCTGGAAGCGGTGGGTGCTCAGCAGTGTACGCGGATTTGTCACAGTAATAGGTGCGTCCAACTGGCCTTTGGAAGGCGCCGACCTATACGCTTCCGCATCACAAACACCAACCCGATCCCCAGCAGCATGAAGGCGACGGAACTCGGCTCAGGCGTGGCTACGGCCGACGCAGGTTCGAAAGCGGCAGTGCTGCCGACTACGTCGTCGATCACATTCACATTGCCTGTCTTGAAGTCTTTCGCATCCGTTTTGAGACTGGAAGCCTCTGCCTCGTCCAGTCGTCGAGTGCATCAAAGTGCTGGGAGTTTGTGTCGCGAAAGAATCCGGTTTTGATCAGTAAAAATTTTGTTCGGCTAGATCAAGGAGAAGCGGCATTTTCCACTCAGGAAGGCAAACGTCGAGGCAACCGGCTTGCTCCGGCTAAGCGGCGCGTCGCTGATATCGGTGGTGTAATCCCCCGACCTGTGGAATCGCTACCACGCGCCCCTGTTCCGGTGGTTCCACCGCCCTGGACTCGGGGGCGTCTTTGCCCAAGGCCAAATGCTTACGTGACCACTGATAGTAGGCAAAATAGTTGTGCAGCGTTCGCCGCAACGAGCTCTCATTCCACACGATCACGTGGTCTAGGCGCTCGCGTCGGATGGAGCCCACCAGTCGTTCCGCAAACGGATTTTGCCAGGGGGATCGCGGAGCAGTAAGTACTTCCTAATGCCAGGCGAAAGCTTTGCGGTGCCAACGGATGACCGCGTCGGGCTGAACCATCGCGCATAGCAGAGCTTGGACCAACCTTGAAGAGCAATCGGCCTTGTTTCAGATTTTCCGGGGACTATTGAATGACCGCTGGGACGGTAATACTTTAATTCAAAACGTTAGGTGCAGAAGCTGGACATATAGGTAAGACATGAAATTTTCTCCGTTTTCTTGCCCCATTTTCCTGGGGCACCCAAAAGCGAGAGGCCGCTGCTCCCAAGGCGAGCGGGTGCTTTATGGGAGGGACCTGTGCCCTTCGGGAGGAGCCGGGAAAGCAGAAGCCGTGAAGCTGCCGGGCGCAGGAATTGGCCCGAAGCAGTGACCAGGAAAACGTGCGGCAGAAAAAGTGCGCTAACTGAACACGGTGACAATCAGAGGACGGGCTCGGGGCTCGAAATAGCGCGCGTCACTCGTAACGCAAGGCGACTAGCGGATCGACACGCATCGCCCGTCGCGCAGGGATGTAGCACGCCAAAACAGCAATTGCTGTCAACAGCGTAGAAACCGCAATAAATGTAAGCGGGTCGCTCGCTTTAACTCCGTAGAGCAAGTTTGCGAAGGTCACGAGTACGCGCGTCAGAACGAGCGCCGCCCCTGCCCCAATCACGAGGCCAGCTAGCGCCAGCCGCAAGCCCTGCGCGATTATCATTCGGAAGATATTCTGCTTCTCGGCACCAAGGGCCATCCGAATTCCAATCTCGTGTACACGCTGCGTCACGGAATAGGAAATCACACCGTAAACTCCGACCGACGCCAGAAGCAACGCCAATGCCGCGAAGGCTCCAAGCAAAATCATTGGAAAGCGCTGCGCCGACATCGACTCTGAAGCGATTTCTTCCATGCTTTCGACGTTGTAGATCGGCTGATCTTTGCCAATTTCGTATAGAACATTTTTGATGGCTGGTATCACTGCCGCGGCTGGAAGCGGCGTGCGAACGATAATCGTTGTGGCGGGAAAACCTTCAGAGGCCATCACCCACTGATCTGGAATTTGATACAGCGGATAGTAGGCTTGAGCTTGTGTGTACGAGCTTTCGTTACCCAGACCCCAATGCCGCACATGGCCCACTACGCCGACGATGCGGCAAGGGCCCCACGGGGGAGTCCAGCCAAAGGTTATGGTTTGGCCCAGTGGATCTTGCCCGCGGAAATAAGTGCTGGCGAGGACGTCGTCGATTGCTGCGACGCATGGGGATTTGGTAGTGTCGTCCTCCGTAAAAAAACGGCCGCGAAGAAGCGGGATGCTCATTGCCCGAAGATAATCGGGGCCCGTGTCGAATACCATCATTCGCGGAGCCGCCCGAACGACGGCAGGCATTTGAGAGCCGATCCAGAAAGGCGCGACGTTGTCCCTGGACTTGAGCGGAACGATATAAGTGAAATCCGCAGCCTGCACGCCCGGAAGCGTGCGGAGGCGTTCGAGCAACTGGCGATAGGCAGTTCGCATGCCAGAGGCCGTCTTGGTCGCCGAAGGCGAGAGGCCGACTTTAAAAGTGATGACGTGCTGCGTGTCGAAGCCGGGATTGGTGTCCGACATTCGGTGAATGGTACGGAAGAGCAGGCCCGCACCCACCAGTAACATAAGTGTGAGGGCCATTTGCAAGATTACCAGGCTGTTCTGCACGCCGTGACGTGCCGTTGTCGCGCCCCGGCCCCCCTCTTTGAGCGCGGATTGCAGGTCGGTTTTGGAATCTTTCAGCGCGGGCGCGAGGCCGAACAGAACCGCGACGGCAATGGAAACAAACAATGTAAAAAGAAGGACAGATGTGTTCACGCGAATGTTTTCGCTACGTGGCAAGCTTCCCGTCATGCCGGTCAGCACCGGACGGACCCCCCAATTGGCGATTGTCAGTCCAAGTGCCGCGCCGCCCAACGAGAGTAGCGCGCTTTCCGTAAGCAACTGCCGGACAGTGCGTGAGCGGCTTGCGCCCAGCGCGGCGCGAATTGCAAATTCGCGGGTGCGTCCGACCGAACGCGCCAGCAAGAGATTCGCGACATTCGCGCAAGCGATTAGCAGGACCAAGCCCACAGCGCCAAATAGGACCAGCAACGTTCCGCTTACGTCGCCAATGAGCACTTGCCGGAGCGGCACCACCGATGTTCCCAAGCCCTTATTCGCATCTGGATAGAGCTGGACTAGATGGTCCTGAATGGCGCTCATCTCCTCTTGCGCCTGAGCCATGCTGACGCCCGAATTTAATCTCGCGATGGATACGATTGCGGTCGCGCCGCGCGGGTCGAGCATGAGAGGGTCGCCCTGCGCGAGCGGAGTGTAGACATCTACTCGCTCATCGCCGAAATGGAAACGCGGCGGAAGAATTCCAATGACCGTGTAATCGACTCCGTTTAAGGTGACTGCCTTGCCCGGTGCTTGTGGATCGCCGGCGAAACGATTTCTCCAGAGGTCGTTGCTGATGATTACGACGGGCGCTCCGCCGCGCTGGTCTTCCTGCGAAGAGAAATTGCGACCGACAGGCAACTTGACGTCCAGGGTGTCGAGGAATCTGGAGGAGATTCCCGCGCCAAGGAGATGTTCAGGGCTGCCGGGACTTGTTAAATCGTAATACCGCCACCTTACGGCCGCCATTCGCTGGAATGAGCGAGCGCTGCGTTCCCAATCCTTGAAATTAGGATACGAGGGCCAAACGACCTGCTTGAAATGCAGGTTGTTCTCCCAGACGACAACGAGCCGATCCGGATGACTGTAAGGAAGCGGCGCTAACAGAACGCCCTCGACGACGCTGAACATGGCCGTGTTTGCACCTATGCCGAGGGCGAGAGTGAGAACGGCGACGGTAGTGAAACCCGGAGACTTGCGGAGCATGCGAGCGGCGAAGCGCAAATCCTGCCACAACGTCTCGACAACGGATTCCCAGCCGGCAGAGCGGACGACTTCCTTCGTAACTTCGAGATTCCCCCGCTCCAAGCGCACGGCGCGCAGCGCGTCTTTGCGGCTCATCCCGTCCTTCATCTTTTCGTCGGCGGCCATCTCCTGGTAGGCGCGAAGTTCTTCATCCAACTCCTGATCGACCTGCTCCTTTCGGAACAATGACCGGAGGCCGCTTGTAATGTTCCGTAAGATGGACATGCGTAGCCCTACTCGTAACGCAAGGCGACCAAAGGATCGACGCGCGTGGCGCGGCGCGCCGGGATGTAGGCCGCAACGATGGCGCACCCAGCAAGCACAAGGGCAGCCACACCAAAAATCATTGGGTCATAGCTCTTGATACCGTAGAGCTGGCTCGCGAGCAGATTGCCTCCCGCCAACGCAGCCGGTATGCCGATGGCCAGTCCCAATCCGAGCTGGAATATCGCAGCGCGCAACACTAAACCGAGCACATTCCGACGGTCGGCGCCGAGCGCCATGCGTATCCCGATTTCGTTGGTTCGCCGCGCCACGCCATAAGCGGTTACGCCGTACAGGCCGACGCAAGCCAGGATGAGCGCTAGCGCACCGAACAGTTCCGTAAGCCGCGCGATGAGCCGTTCTTGATTGAAGTTGCGCGCCACCTGCTCCCCAAAACTCATCAGGTTGAGAACGATGAGATGCGGAGCGACATTGGCGATGGCCTTTCGGACGGCCGGCTCGAGATTTTCCGGTTTGCCCGCGACATGCAACTCGATAGCCCTGACCCAACCATTCAGGGATTCTCCGGGCGGGACTTGCAGCAAGGTCAAAAAGAACGTGGCATAAGCAGGGCCACGTGTGTCTTGATATTTGGCGTCCTCGACAACGCCGACGACTTCATAGTCACCGCTATGACTCGCGTCGCCCATCCCGAAGTGCTGGCCGATGGGGTTCTCGTTTGGAAAGAATCTGCGCGCGAACGTCTCGTTGATCACTGCAACATGGGGGGCACCGGGGGTATCGCGCTCGTCGATCACTCGTCCTTCCAGCAGCCGCGTGCCGATGGTCTCAAAGTAATGCGGGCCGACGCGGTCCCAGGAGGGCGCTGTCCCGCGATAATCCTGCGTTTTGCCTTCAATAAACACCCATTCGTTCCAGTTGCTTCCTCCCAACGGGCTGTAACACGACAGACTGGCGCTCACTACGCCGGGGATTTGCGGCAACGCCTCCTGCAACCGCTGATAGAGGCCGGGAAGCTTGTCCTCCGTGTAGCCTGACAGCCCCGGTTCGATATTCACGATCAGCCGGCTCACGGTCATGAACCCGAAGTTCTGGTCTTCGAGGTTGCGCAGACTTTGCGTGACCAGTCCGGCCCCGATCAACAACACAATCGAGAACGCCACTTGCGCGATGAGCAGAGGCTTCTGGACCGTCGAAAATCGATCACTGCCGGAGCGGCCTGCTCCGCGGAGGGCGCCTGCGGGATCGCACCGCGACGCCATCCAAGCCGGCGCAATCCCGAACACGATTCCTGCCCCGAGCGATACAAGCAGAGCGAAGCCAAGTACGGGGAGGGAAGGACGCGCGTCTATAGGAACGTATTGAGTCCCGCGAAACGCAAGCAGCAGAATAGCGTGGGCTCCCACATACGCTACGTAGAGTCCAGCCAAACCGCCCGCTATCGCTAGTAGCAGACTTTCGGTCAACATCTGCCGTATCAACCTCTTTCGCGCGGCGCCCAGAGCCAGCCGGACTGCGATCTGCGGACGATTAGCCGAGCCGCGCGCCAGCAGCAGGTTGGCGATGTTCGCGCAACCGATCAGCAGGAGCAAACCGGACAGCGTCAATAACAGCTGCAGGCCGGTTGCATAGTCTGTCTGCATTTGCTGGACACCGCCGGCTGCAGGCGTCAGGTGAATGTGCTGTTGAGGAATGTCTTTCTGGTCTCGGTCGGGAATAACTTCGCGATGGCTGCTGAGCCATTGTTGTAATTCGACGGTGAGCCGAGCTTGCACAGAGTCAGGCGTGAAGCCGGACTTCAGCCGCCCAATCGCGTAAAGAGACTCGGTGGCCGCGTTTTGCAGCCGCCAACTTTCCGGGTCGCCGGCCAAGGGCAGCCAGAAATCAGGAGGGTCGCTGCGAAGCGTGTCGCCGTAGAAACCACGCGGTGTCACGCCTGCAATCGTACAAGCCACACCGTTGATATTGACCGTCGAGCCGACCACAGATGGATCTGAGCCAAAACGCCGCTGCCAAGTGTGATAGCTCACCACGACCGCCGGAGGCGCGCCAGGTGAATCATCCGCTGGCCCGAGCACTCGGCCCGCGAAAGGCTCTATGCCGAACATCGGGAAATAATTCGCGGAGACGTATTCGCCCTTGTAGGGCTGGGCGGCAGAGCCAGCACGGCGAACGTTCAAATCCGATGTCCAGGGCTCAAAAGCGGCGAGCTCGCTGAATTCAGGTGTGTGGTCGCGAAGCTCCTTGTAAAGCGCATAAGAGTAAAGAACAAAACTGCCGCCGTTTTGCGTGCCCTCCATGACGCAGCAATTGTTGTTGTCGCCGAGACGATAGAGCTGCCCGGGGTTCGCTACGGGCAGCGACTTCAGCATCACCGCGTCAGTGAGCGTGAAGATCGCGATGTTTGCACCAATACCTAGAGTCAGTGTGAGCACAACAGCTGCTGTGAACCCCGGTGACTTGCGCAGCGTGCGTATTGCGTAGCGCAAATCTTGCCAGCACGTCTCAATGAAAAATTCCCAGCCGCCAGCGCGAACGATTTCCTTGCTGACTTCTAGGCTTCCTCGCTCCAAGCGGACTTCGCGAAGGGCTTGTTTGGGGCTCATCCCGTCTTTCATCTTTTCCTCGGCGGCCATTGCCTGGTAGGCGCGAAGCTCCTCATCCAACTCCCGGTCGACTTGTTCTTTTCGGAACAGTGATCGTAGTCCAGTCGTTATATTTCGCAGTAAGGACATGAGTTGCTCCTTATTCGTAGCGGAGGGCCACAATGGGATCGAGCGCGGCAGCGCGGCGCGCGGGGATGATTGAAGCCGCGAGCGCAACAACAATTACGCCGAACAATGCGAGCAGAAATGAAATCGTATCGCCGGGCTGGACGCCAAAGAGCATCGAGCGCATCAGTCGGCTACCACCGATGGCCAAGGGTACGCCAGCGAGAATGGCCACTCCAGTGACGAAGAAGCTTTCGCGCAGAATCATCCACAGCACTTGCTGGCGTTGCGCGCCGAGGGCCATGCGCACTCCGATTTCCGAAGTGCGGCGGCCGATGCGATAGGCAAGCGTGCCGTAGAGGCCGGTAGTAACGAGCAATACAGCGATCACGGCGAAAAAGATCGAGAGGCGGGCAAAGAGGCGGGCCTGCGAGTAAGACTCGTCGAATTGGGCGCGTTGAGTCATAGGCTTCTGCATAGGAAGATTGGGATCGAGGTCGTGCAGAACCGCGCTGACGCTGGGAATGAGAGCTTCGGGATTGCCGGCGGTGCGCAACTCGACTTGCATGTTGGAAACCGAGTTGAGTTGCGCGTAAGGGAAGTAAAGAGTGGGCTTCGTTTTTTCGTCGGCACGCTTATACTTGCTGTCGCCAATGACGCCAACGATGGTGAAGCTGTTTTCTGGTTTGTTTTGTTCTCCGACCGAATGGCCCAGCGCGTCTCCCTTGGGAAAAAAGCGTTTCGAGAAGGTTTCGTTGACGAGAACGACCTTGGGTGCGGTACGGCTGTCGGCCTCCGTGATGTCGCGGCCGCGGAGAACGGGAATGCCGAGCGTGTGGCAGAAATCGGAGCCGGCGTCGTTCGCGCTCATGCTTTCAGAAAAAGGCTCTTGTGGCTCAACGCCATCGATGGCCCAAACGCTATTCCAACCCCAGCCGGAACCTGGGCGGTGCCCGACGAGCGTAGCGGACTCAACACCGGGCACCCCACGCAAGCGGGCGAGCAGATTTTGATAAAAATACTCCTTTTCCTCGTCGCTGTGCACTGAGAAGGGATCCGTGCCGAACACGAGAAGCCCGTCCACGCGAAGGCCCAAAGGCAAAGTCTGATAGTTGCGTAGAGAACGCACGAGCAGTCCCGAGCCAATCAGCAAGATGAGGCATAAGGCCATCTGCGAGGCGACGACAACTTTTCCCGACCAGGAGCTCTTCTGGTCGCAATAGGCGGTGGCCTTGGAGGTCTTGAGCGTAACTCCCACGGGGACGCTGACAGCGCTACGCAGCGGGGCCAGCCCGAAGACAATGGCGCAGCCGATCGAGATTGCCAAAGTGAAGAACAAAACTCGCCAATCGAGTGCGAAGGGAATTTCCACGCCTGACCAGGCAGCCAGAGACCGACTTCCTGAAATCGCAAACATCCAACCCAACGCTGTGCCACCTCCAACCAGAAGGAAGCTTTCCGTCAACATCTGGCGCAAAAGGCTACCGCGGCCAGCGCCGAGGGCCATGCGCACAGAAAATTCGCGGGCGCGCGTGGAGTTGCGGGCGACGAGAAGCAAAGATACGTTGGCACAAGCAATCGCAAGAACGAGTCCAACCATGGCCAAGAGAATTTGGATGGGCTTTTGATAGTCGTCGCGCAGACCTTGAATACCCTGCGTGGAACTGAAGGCCAGAATGTTTTTCTTTGCTTTTGGATCGGGAGTGCCCAGGCCGATAAGGGCGGCGCTTTGGAACGGCAGATCGAGGATGCCGAGGCCTTGAGCCTCAGTCACGTCGGGAGCGAGGCGGCCGATCAGCTGAATGCACCACCACTTCGGACTGCCGTAAAGAGTGTTCTGCGAGGGCGAGTTGTCCCATGCAGTGAGTTCGGGGCGATTCTGCAGCGGAATCCAAAAATCGGTGGAAGAGCCCGGCTCGAGGCCGTAGAAGCCCTGGGCGGTCACGCCGATCACGGTGAAGGGAACGCTTTTTACGTAGATGGTTTGACCGATGGCGGAGGGACTGCGGCCGAAGCGCGTGGTCCAGTAGGAATAGCTGAGAACGGCGATGCTGGCGTGCGCGGTCTCGTCTTCGAGCGTGAACCCGTGGCCGCGCGTGAAGGAAACGCCAAGCCCGGAAAAGAAGTTGCCGCTGACCATGTCGCCTTCCGCTTCTTCGGGATCTTCGCCGATGCGCACGGCCACTTTGTCGACGGCTAAAGGCACATAGGCCATCAAGTCAGAAAAAACGGCGTGCTCTTTGCGAAGCGCTTCAAACACCGCGTAGGAGAAGGACCTGTCGCCGTCACCGCTGCTGCCCACGCCTTCGGGCGTCGCATTGGGAAGGCGCAAGAATACGAGTTGCTGAGGGTTGGGCAAAGGAGGGTAACGAAGCAGAACGGTGTTCATGACGCTGAAGACCGCAGTGTTAGCGCCGATGCCGAGGGCGAGAGTGAGCATCGCGACGAGCGTGAAGCCGGGGCTTTTGCGCAGCATGCGGGCGGCGAAGAGCAGATCCCGCCAAAACGTGTCCACTACGGACTCCCAGCCGCCAGAGCGGACGATTTCTTTCGTGATTTCGAGATTGCCTCGCTCCAAGCGCACGGCGCGAAGCGCATCCTGGCGGCTCATGCCCTGCTTCATCTTTTCGTTGGCGGCCATTTCGAGGTATTCGCCCAGTTCTTCATCTAACTCCCGGTTCACCTGCTCCTTTCGGAAAAGGGACCGCAGCCCGCTTCCAAGATTTCGCAACAAGGACATAAGCTCACCCCCTACGATGCCTCGAGAATCCTGGCGATGGCTGCCGCCTGGCGACCCCATTCTCGCGTTTCGATACTGAGTCTCTGTCGTCCCTTCTTAGTTAGAACGTAGTACTTCGCGCGGCGGTTGTTCTCGGTTGCCTTCCATTCGCCACCGATGAGTCCGTCGCGTTGTAGCCGCTGAATTGCGAGAAATAACGACCCTGCATTGGGGCGAAAAACGCCCTTGCTCATCTGTTCGATGCGGGCAGATATCCCGTATCCATGCATCGGTTCCAGCGCGAGCGTCTTCAGAACAAGCATGTCCAAAGTCCCCTGAACGACATCGCTTGACTTATCCGGCATAAGAGTTCTCTCTTCCTACTGGCATCCAACTGGAGCATACGCTTCTCCCACTGGTTGTCAAGAGGAGCGCCACGGTAGTCTCAAACTTTCGGAGACAATAGGTAGTGCGACGGCCACTCCCTCCACTGCGGCCTTAACGCGCCGCCTACGGAGTCGCAGGCCTCCGTTCCGGCAGTGGCCGGTGCATACCGAGAATTCCGTCCGTATCAACCAGCATACTTGTGGCACGTTAATCGCAGATCTCGTCGATGCACTTTCCTTGTTGGCCAGCACATCTCAGTCTGAAGACTGGAAGTCTCTGCCTCGTCCCAGTCGCGAGTGCATCAAAGTACTGGGAGTTCGTGTCGCGAAAGAATCCGGTTTTGATCAGCAAAAATTTTGTTCGGCTAGATCCAGGAGAAGCGGCATTTCCACTCAGGAAGGCAACGTCGAGGCAACCGGCTTGCTCCGGCTAAGCGGCGCGTCGCTGATATCGGTGGTGTAATCCCCCGACCTGTGGAATCGCTACCACGCGCTCCTGTTCCGGTGGT
>Ga0210406_10004924_pt1 | contig 14120 bp, 10 predicted proteins | sample IncBWC30MmetaG_FD_155454 | JGI IMG/M metagenome (GOLD analysis project Ga0210406, IMG submission 155454) | Forest soil microbial communities from Barre Woods Harvard Forest LTER site, Petersham, Massachusetts, United States - Inc-BW-C-30-M | ecosystem: Environmental > Terrestrial > Soil >... | reverse complement strand
CAAACCCATTAAAGATCTTGCGGATGAAGTCAGCGCGTGGAATGAGCGCAGCTTGATCGATGCGCTGCGGCGCCAGGCGCGGCATCAGGAGTCAACGCGCTGGGATACCATCGAATTCAAGCTCGACTGAACCAGCACAGCACTGTGAATTTGAACGGTTCGTGATGGCCTGGGGGTGGGAAGGCTTCAAGGTAACGAGGAGAAGATAAGTTACCTTGAAGCCTTCCCACCCCCAGGCTTTTCGCGCTGGACCGCTCAACATCACCGTGCAGAAGGAGGAGTTTCGAGCTCGGCCGTGTGGCCTCATCCGCACTCGTCGGCCGGAAAATCGCTTTTCGTCCAACACCCGCCGCTAGCATCGGCATCGTGATGTTAATCGGTTGGAGAATTCGTCCGGAGGTGTGAAAGCGTCAAGGTAACTTTTCTTCGTTACCTTGACGCTTTCACACCTCCGGGCGGGCACTACCCCAACCGGTTATAATCGCAGTGCAGAGGTACTAATTGCTGGCGACCAATGCCGGCGCGGCGAATTCTTCCGCGCTGCGTTCCACGGAATGCAATTGAACCACGCTGGTCGAGCGCGTCGCAGTGTGGTGCGTCTTGCACATCATCCCGAAGATCTCCACGATCTGCGCGGCGCAGTCATCGGCTTCCTGGTTCGACATCTTGCGCACCGATGCCGCCACGGCATCTTCGCCGCGCAGGGGTGCAACCCCGCACAGACTGCGCATCACGTGCGCGTAACTCTCGCGAGCCTCGCTGGGAATATCACTTTCCTGCAAAGAGGCCAGATGCCTGCGATAGGCACAAACGAGGCGCTGCTTGATTGGGCTGGAGCGCACCAATTCGAGAGTGGCAAAGTGGAAACATTCCCAAGCACTGATCATAAAGCCCCACGGTGAACAAAGACGCAAACCTAAAGTGGTTTCGAGGCTGCTACCTCCCGGGGAGTCTTGTTAAATCAAGACTCTGCGATCGGAATATACAAGACATTCGCAGAAAGGCAACGCGGATTTTCTCAAAGGTTTGAACCACGTCCGCGCGGCGACTGCGGGGCGGCAGCGGCACTGATTCTAGTAGTTAGCTGATATAGTGCTTATATCTTATTGAAAAAAAACAATAAATACTCGCCAACTTCGGCGCGCGACCGTTTACGCAGCGCGCGACCCGTCAGGTTGTCCCGCGGAATCGCTCACCGTCTCGTCGACGTTGGCAGAGTGGTCGGCCCCAATCAGCATGTACACGCCGGGGACGACGAACAGCGTGAACAGCGTTCCAATGGCCAGACCGGTTGAGATCACCAAGCCGATCGAAAAACGCGAGGCGGCGCCCGCACCGCTCGCGAATACCAGCGGCACCACACCCAGCACCATCGCCGCCGTCGTCATCAGAATCGGCCGCAGCCGCACCGTCGCCGCCGCGACGATTGCCGCTGCCTTGGATTTCCCGCCGTGCTGTTCTTCATTGGCCACCTCGACGATCAGGATGCCGTGTTTGCTGATCAGTCCGATCAGCGTCACCAGTCCGACCTGGGTGTAGATGTTCAAACTTGCGCCATGAATACCCAGCGCGATGAATATCAACGCACCCGCGATCGACAAGGGCACGGAGATCAAAATGACCAGCGGATCGCGAAAGCTTTCGAATAACGCGGCCAGGGCCAGAAAGACGATGACGATGGCAAAGCCGAATGTGCCCAAGACGCCCGTGGATTCCTGAAGGTACTGGCGCATCAGGCCGCCGGTGTCGACGCTGTACCCTTGAGGCAGGGTCCGCGCCGCGAGGTCCTGAAGGTACTTCACCACATCCGCCTGCGAGACGCCCTGGGACGGTACGCCGGACAAGGTTGCGGCATTCAACTGCTGAAAATGATTCAGCGTTTCCGGCACGGTTTCGGACCGTATTGTCGCGATGGTCGACAACGGCACCGGCACTCCGCCGATCATGGCGATGGGATAATCCAGCAATTGATCTGCATTCAGCCGCGAGGCGCGTTCGACCTGGGGGATGACCTTGTATGAGCGCGTCTGCATGCTGAAGTAATTCACATAGCCGCCGCCGAGCAGGGCGCCGAGCGACTGACCCACTTGACTCATGGTCAGGCCGATATGCGCAGCCTTGTCGCGGTCGATCTCGATGACGGATTGCGGTGAATCGATCTTCAGATCGCTGTCGACGAACATGAACATACCGCTCTGACTCAAGGTCTTGAGGAACGCCTGTGAGACCTCATTCAAGCGCGCGGCGGGTTCGGTGGTCTTGATCGCGAATTGCACCGGGTACCCGCGCGCCCCCGGCAGTGAGGGCTGTTGGAATACGCCGAATTTTTGCGCAGGCAGCGTGTTTAATTTCGCCTGCAGCGCATATTGGATCTCGGTGGCGCCGAGCTTGCGCTGGTCGCGCGGCACCAGGGGCACACCGGCGATGGACTGGCCGGGCGCGTCGATTTGAAATATCGCCCTCTGTCCCTCTTGGGCTTTTAGAATCGAATACGCTTGCGTGGAATAGAGCATTTTTCGCTGCAGCGTGGAGTCAGGCGCGTAAGTCGCCTGCGCCAGCACGAAACCTTGGTCCTCTTGCGGGGCCAGTTCGCTCTTCGAGCTTCGATACAGCAAGAAAATGCTGCCCATGATGACGATCACGAACACCGCCGTCACCGGTGTGTATCTCAGGCTGCTTTCCAGCCGCCGCTGGTAGCCGGTACGCAACCGATCAAAGCGGGTGTCGATAAATTGTATGACCCGGGTTTCCCAGTTCACCTTATCGGCTCGATGCGGGCGCAACAATCGAGAGCACATCATGGGCGAGAGCGTCAGCGCGATGACGGCCGACACCGTCACGGCGCCCGCCACCGTGAACGCAAATTCCGTGAACAAGGCGCCGGTCAGGCCGCCCTGAAACCCGATGGGTATGTATACGGCGAGCAATACCACCGTCATGGCGATGATGGGGTTGGCGAGTTCCCGCGCGGCCTGCATGGCTGCGGCCACGGGCGGCGTCCCGGCCTCCAGGTGCCGATTGACATTTTCCACGACGATAATGGCATCGTCGACCACCAAGCCGATGGAAAGCACCAAGGCCAGGAGGGTCAAGAGGTTGATGGAGAATCCCAACGCCAGCATGATGGCCAGCGTGCCCACCAGGGAAAGCGGGATGGCCACGACCGGAATCAATACCGAACGCGGCGACCCCAAGAAAGCGAAAATGACGAGCATGACGATGACCAGCGCTTCAATCAGCGTCACCACCACTTCTTTGATGGAGCCGTTGACGAAGTCGGTCGAATCGTAAGCCACCAAAACGGCCATACCCTGCGGCAGCTGTGATTGAATCTCCGGGATGTTGGCTTTGACGCCGTTGACGACTTTCAGCAGATTCGCGCTGGGCGCGATTTGAATGCCGATAAAGACCCCGTTGTTGCCGTCGAAGCGCACCGCGGCTTCATAGCTATCCGCACCCAAAGTCACTTGCGCCACATCGCTCAAACGAATGATGCCGCCGTTCACCTGCTTGACGATCATGTTGCGAAATTCAGTCAGGGAATGCAGATTGCTGCTGGAAGTCAGCGTGACCTGAACCATCTGCCCCTTGGTGTTGCCGACGGCGGAAATAAAATCATTGCTCGCAAGCGCCGTGTAAACGTCCGTTGCGGTGAGTCCGTAGGAAGCCAGTTTTTTCGGATCCATCCAGGCGCGCAGGGAAAATGTCTGTGAGCCGAGCAATTCTGCCTGCTGCACGCCCGGGACAGCCTGAAATTTCGGTACCACCACCCGGGTCAAATAATCAGTGATTTGATTCGATGCCAGAGTATCGCTGCGAAACGCGATGTACATGGCATCGAGCGTCTGGCCGACCTGCACCGTGATCGTCGGCTGCAGAGCACCGATCGGCAACTGATTCAGGATGGAGTTGACCTTGATGTTGATTTCGCTGGCCGCTTTGGAGGTGTCGTAGTTCTGGCGAAGATTGACGGTAACAACGCTGACGCTGTTTTGGCTTACCGACGTCATGTAATCAATGCCGTTCGCCTGCGCAACGGCGGTCTCGATCGGTGTCGTGATGAATCCGGCGATGGACTCCGGATCGGCGCCGGGGTAGGAGGTGGAAATCGTCACGACGCCGTTCTCGGTTTTCGGGTACGCGAGTACCTGCAGCGACGTGAACGACCTCAAACCGACCACGAGAATGGCAAGGCTGACCACGGAGGCCAGCACGGGACGGCGCACAAAAATATCAGTGAAATTCATGCGGCCTTTGATGCTATTCGTTGGGCGGATTCGGACTGATGGCATTGGCCGGCAGCACGTCATTGTTGACAGCCACCGGGACGCCGTTGCGAAGTTTGATCTGGCCGGCAGTCACGATGACCTCGCCCGGCTTGATGCCGCTCTCCACGGCGATTTGATCGCCGCGGGTGGCGCCCAATTTGACGAAACGCTGTTGAACCTGCAATCGCGGATGACCCTTATCGTCGACGCCGTTCTGCTCCACGACGTACACCGTATCGCCGTACGGGTTATAGGTCACCGCGGTCTGCGGCAAGGTTATGGGGTTGCGCTTGGCGCCATACTCGATGCGCACACTGGCAAACATCCCGGGAAGCAGTCGCCGATCGGCATTGGGCAAGGCTGCGCGTACCTGCACATTGCGGCTTGCGGTGTCGACTTTGGAATTGAGGGACTCGACGATTCCCTTGAAGGGTTCTCCGGGATAGGTATCGATCATCGCCGTCACCGTCTGACCGATTCTTACCTGCGACAGCGCCTGCTGCGGCAGGTAGAAATCGATGAGAATGGGATCGAGCGCCTGCAGGGTGACGATGGCGGTCCCGGCCGTCAGGTACTGGCCGAGATCGACTTGGCGGATGCCTAAGCGCCCGGCGAACGGCGCCTTGACGATTTTCTCCTCGATCAATGCCTGTTGCGCAGATACCTGCGCATGGGCCGATTTTTGCGTCGAAACATCGGTGTCGATATTGGCCTGACTGATGGCTTGGGCCGCGAATTGTTCCTGATCGCGCTTCAAGGTTTGATCCGCCAGTTCTGCCGCTGCCTGCAGCTGTTGAAGTTTCGCATAGTCATCGTTCGGATTCAGCCGCAGCAGCACCTTGCCCGCGGGAACCTCGTTTCCGGAATCAAATGCGATCTGCTCCACGACGCCCGCTGCTTGCGCGGATAAATCCGCGCCGCGCACCGCGCGCGCGGTTCCCGTGGATTGGTAGTAGGGCTGCCACTCGGCCGTGGCGGCCACGGTGGTCGACACCGTCTGCGGGGCCGAAGCCGCGGCCGCCATGAATTTTTTGCCGAAGCCGGCGATGAAGTGCTGCCAGCCGAAGACGCCGCCCAGCACCACTGCGACGGCGATGGCCATGATGATGATCGGCGTGATCATGGCTCGGGGCTTGACGGTATCGGTGGTGCTCACAGTGGACTCTTTGCGGGTTGGTTTGAATTGGCGGCGACGTCCGAACGGTTCCACCAGCCGCCGCCCAGCGCCTGAAAAAGTGCGGCCGTATCGGCATAGCGCTGCGCCCGTGCCTTGATGAGTGCGACCGTGGCGGATTGATAGCTTTGCTCCGAACTCAAGACTTGCAGGTAGTTCGCCGCACCGCTCTTGAACTGCACCCGTACCAGTCCGAGACTTTCCGCAGCGGTGTTCTGCGCGGCAGCTTCCGCTGCCACGGCTTCGGCATCGCCCTGCAATGCGTGCAGCGTGTCGGACACATTTTGAAAGGCGGTGATGACGGTCGCCCGGTAGTTGGCTTCGGCTTGCTCGGCGGCGGCAACGGCGGCGCGGCGCTGATGCGTCAATTGACCACCCTTGAAAATGGGTTGGGTAACCGACGCCGCCACGCTCCATATGACGGAGGCGGGAGAAAAAACATTCGAAAAACTCGTTGCCTCGCCGCCGTAGCTGCCGCTGAGAGTAATTTGCGGCAGCATGTTGGCCGTGGCGACGCCGATCTGGGCGGTGGCCGCATGCAGCAACGCGGAAAATTCGCGCACGTCCGGCCGCTGCTCGACAAACTTCGAGGGCAGACTCACGGGCAGATCAACCGGCAGTGCCAATGACTCGAGGCTGAATGGCGGGCCGGTGTAGTCCGCGGGCAGCGAGCCGACATACGCCGCCAGCAGATTGCGCTCCTGCGCGAGCTGGATACGCAGCGCCGGCAGGGTGGCAAGCGTGTTCTGCACAAGGGTCTGCTGCTGCAGAACATCCACGCGCGAGGCGCCGCCGGCCCCCAGTCGGCGCTGTGTGATGTCGAGCTGCCTTTGCTGGGACTGCGCGATGTCTTCCGTCGCCGTGATTTGGGCACGCAGCGATGCCTCCGTGACGGCTGCGGTCACGATGTTTGAGGTTAGACTGAGGTAGGCAGCCTCGAGCAAAAATTTCTGGTATTCGGCCTGCGCACCCAATACCTCGACCTGGCGCCGGATGCCGCCAAACGCGTCCAACGTGTACGAGACGTTCACTGCGGCGTTGTTCAACGTATAGATTAACGAGCCGGCCTGCGGCGCGCCGAATGACACGCCGGGAACCTTCTGCCGCTGCGCGCCGAGCGTCCCAGAGACGCTGGGGTAGAAGGCGCCGCGTTGCGCGAGGAAGGTTTCATTCGCTTGACGCAATGCTGCTGTCGCGGCCTCGAGCGTTGGACTATTGGCAAGACCGCGCTCGATCAGCGCGTTCAGTTGGGGCGATTGAAAGAGGGTCCACCATTGCCCTTGGATGTCGAGGTCTTCGACAAAGCGCTGGGGCTGATCGTCCGGCGCGGGCGCGGCGCTGATCTGCGCGGGCAACTGACCGGGCGCAACGAATCCGGGCGTCTGCGGGGCCGGCGGCGCTTTGAAATTCGGGCCAACCGCGCAGGCCGCGAGGAGCCACGCGCTCAGCGCCGCAGTGCATCCCGTGTAACTAAGTCGAGTCATGCAGTCCTTGCGATCTCGGCGCCCCTACCGGCAGCAGCCACCGCCTGGCGGATTTGGGCGTCAGCCATGCTCGGAAAACGACATGTGTCGCATTTCGGCGCCCAACTATTTACGGAGTAGATATTCACTTGCTAAAATATATATTAGTGAATAGTTAGTATGCAAATGAATAATACTGCATCGCAATTCGAGCTGGTCGAGGCAAATCTCGTCAATCTCAGCAGGCGCGTACCCGAATTGCCGGTATCGGGCATTCTGCTGTGCCGGCTGTTGATGCACATCGGGCGCGAGATGGCGGTGATGTTCGAGCAGCAAATCAGACCCTTCGGGGTTGCCGAAGCGGAGTTTCGGGTACTCACCACCCTGTTTTCTCAGCCCAACGGCGCGGCGCATCCCAGCGATTTGTGCCTCCGCACCTCGCAAAGTCCGGCCAATATGTCACGCATCAGCGATGCGCTGGTGAGCCGCGGTTTCATTACTCGGGTCTCGAGCGTTCACGACCGGCGCAAGATGGTTTTGCGCATCACCGAAGAGGGTGAGGTCTTCGTGCGTCAACTGCTGCCGAAATTGTTCGTCCCCTTGCATGAAATGTTGAAGGACTTTCCGCAAGCCGAGCAGCGCCAGATGGCCGATCAGCTCAAGCGGCTCGGCGTCGAATTGGATAATGTCATGGCGCCGGTGGCTGCCGAGCCGGCACTGTGACTGCGCCGCGAGTGGCGGCGGCCATGCTCGTCGCATTGACGATGGGCTGTGCGGGATTGCCGCACAAACTCAAGCCGGTGCAATTGACGAATTCTGCGCCGCTCGAGGGCTTGGAGGCCGCGACGGACGGCGATTGGCCGGCGCAGGACTGGTGGAAGCGATACCAGGATCCCACCTTGGATGAATTGATTGCGCTCGGCAGCGCCAACTCGCCGAGCCTTGCGACAGCGCATGCACGATATGATTCGGCTCGGCAATCCGTGCGTCTCGCTGCCGCTGAATCCGGCGCGCATCTCGACGCGAGCACTGACGCCGACCGACAGCGGTTCAGTGAAAACGGGGTGTTCCCACCGCGACTCCTCGGCTTCTCCTGGTACAACCAGTTCGACCTGGGCCTGCAAGCCAGCTATACCTTCGATTGGTGGGGCAAACAACGCAACGCCGTGGAGGCGGCCATGGACCAAGCCCATGCCGCCCAAGCGGATCGCAGCGCCGCCGCATTGATGCTCGCCGGTTCCATCGCCGACACCTACTTCGGCTGGCAATCCGATCAAAACCGCCTCGTGCTGGCAAGGGAAAAGGAGGCCGCTGTCGAGGCCGAAGGCAAAGTCGCGGCGGCCCGCGTACGGGCGGACTTGGATTCGGCAGACGAGCTGAGCAATTCCGATCTCGCATTAGCCGCGGCTCGCGAACAAACGGCCTCATTGGAAGGCTCCGCGAAACTGCGCGTGGTGGCATTGGCCGCGCTGGTAGGCCGTTCGATCGGCGAACTGCCACCCTTGGTGGCGAAGCCCTTGCCGTCGTTCCGCGGCGTCCTGCCGGACAATGTGAAAATCGACCTGATGGCGCGTCGCGCCGACATCACCGCCAGCCGTTGGCGCGTGGAATCGGCCCAAAAGAGTTTGGCGTCCGCGCGTGCCGAATTCTTTCCCGACGTAACGGTCAACGCGCTGCTCGGTCTCTCGAGTCTGGATGTGGGCAAACTGCTCGAGTACGGCAGCCGCGTGCCACAGGCCAGCGCGGCCATTCATTTGCCGATTTTCGACTCAGGAAGGCTCAAGGCGCGCTACGGCGGAGCACAGGCGGCCATCGATTCCGCCGTCTCGAGCTATCAGGACACGGTGATCGGCGCCGCGCGCGAGGTGGCGGCGCAGGCGACCACGCTTGCGCAGATCGACGCGCAGCGCATGCAGCGTGCGCAGGAAGTGGCGGCGGCGCTGCGCCTGAAGAACACCGCTGCGGCGCGTGTGCGGCAGGGAATCAATGATTCGCGCAGCGAATTGACGGCGACCGCGTCCTGGATAGAGCAACGCGACGCCTTGATGCAGCTCGATGCGGCGGCTTTGTCCGCAGACGTCGGATTGCAGCGTGCGCTCGGCGGCGGCTATGAAAGCCCGCAAAAGCTCGCCAACGCCTCTTCAACGACAGCGACGCCATGAATGCAAACCTAGGTCCGGCCACGAATCCATCGAACGGCAAGCGGCGCAGGATTCTGCTGCTCATCGCTGTCATTTTCATTCTGCTGGGCGGGCTATGGGCCGCTTACTGGGCGCTCGTGCTCGCGAAGCGTGAGAAAACCGACGATGCCTATGTGAACGGCAACCGGGTGGTCATTTCCGCGCAAGTTTCCGGCACGGTCGTCGCTGTGCTCGCGGACGATACTCAGCTCGTCAAAGCCGGCCAGGTTCTGGTCAAGCTCGATCCGATCGACGCTCAGACCGCCTTGAGCCGTGCGGCCGGCGCCCTGGCTCAATCCGTGCGGCAAGTGCGCCAGGAGAAAGCGACCGCAGGCCAATACGATTCGGAAATCGAAACCCGCAAGCTGGAGCTGGCCCGCGCTCAAACCGACCTGGCAAAGCGCGAACCGCTGATCGCCGAACACGCCATAGCCGGGGAAGAAGTTCGCCACGCGCGGGAGAGCGTGCAAATGGCGCGCGCTGCGTTGACGCAAGCCGAGCGTCAAGCGCTGTCTGCCCATGCCCTGGTCGACGGCACGCCGGTGGAAGACAACCCCACGGTGCTGCAGGCAAAGGATGCCTTTCGCGACGCCTGGATCGCCGCCCACCGCAACGCCGTGCTTGCGCCGGTCTCCGGATACGTCGCTGAGCGAAGCGTGCAGTTGGGACAGCATATTCAGGCGGGCGAGGCGCTCATGACGGTCATTCCGCTTCACTCCCTCTGGGTGGATGCGAATTTCAAGGAAGTACAGCTGCGAAATCTGCGCATCGGCCAGAAGACCCGGGTACGCAGCGATTTATACGGGGGTTCCTTTATTTTTCACGGCCACGTGCAGGGAATGTCAGCCGGCACCGGCGCCGCGTTTTCATTGCTGCCGGCGCAAAATGCGTCGGGCAACTGGATCAAGGTCGTGCAGCGCGTGCCGGTGCGAATTCAGATCGACGACGGCGATCTGATCAATTCGCCGCTGCGCGTCGGCCTCTCGGCGACGGTCACGGTGGACACGACACTTCGCGACGGACCGGTGCTGGCGCGCGAGGCAAGTGAGGTGCCGGTGGGCGATACACAGGTGTACATACAGGATTTGGAAAAAGCCAATGCCGAAGCCGATGCGGTCGTGCGCCGGAATCTGGGCATGGATCACCGGCAATAGGATCGCCAATGGCTGATTCCGCGCAGCCGGCCATCCCCGGTGAATATCCGCCTTTGCACGGCGGCAAGCTGTTTTTTCTGACCGTCGCCATCGCGACCGCCTCGTTCATGGAGATTCTTGACATGACCATTGTCAATGTCTCCGTGCCGTCGATATCCGGCAGCCTGGGCGTCACCACCTCGGAAGGCACCTGGGCCGTCAGCTCCTACATGCTCGCCGCTGCGGTCATGCAGCCGCTCTCGGGATGGATCGCGCGGCGCTTCGGCGAAGTGCGAACCTTCGTCACCTCCATTCTGCTGTTCATGATTTTCTCGGCCATCTGCGGCCTCGCGAACAGCCTTCCATTGCTGGTCGGTGCGCGTCTCATTCAAGGACTGGTCTCCGGTCCCATGATGTCGGTTGCACAGGCGATATTGTTGCGCAACTATCCCATCGAGCGGCGCGGAATGGCGCTCGGATTGTGGTCCATGGTCATCATGATCGCGCCGATTTTCGGTCCCATCATCGGCGGCTGGATCACCGACAATTTCTCATGGCCGTGGCTGTTCTACATCAATCTGCCGGTCGGCGCGTTCTCGGCTGTGGCGAGCTGGTCGATTCTGCGGCACCGGGAGTCGAAGACCGTCAAGTTACCGATCGACGGCGTGGGTTTGGCGCTGCTCGTCATCGGCGTGGGCAGCCTGCAATTCATGCTGGATAACGGCAATGAGAAGGATTGGTTCAATTCGCCCGTCATCCTGGCGGCAGCGGTCACGTCGATCATCGCCATCTCCTTCTTCATTCCCTGGGAACTCACCGACAAGCATCCGGTCGTGGATCTGCGCTTGTTTGGCCGGCGGAATTTCCGCGTCGGCACTTTGACGGTCGGGACGGCTTTTTTCGCATTTTCGGGCGTCAACATCATTTTTCCGCTGTGGCTGCAAACCACTGTCGGCTACACGGCCACGTGGGCAGGATTTGCGGTTGCGCCGGTCGGACTATTGGGGCTCATCGTAGCCCCCATCGTGGGCCGCAACATGATGCGCTTGAATCTGCGCCTGGCCGCCAGTTTCGCGTTCTGCGTGTTCGGTTTCTCGGTCTTTTGGACCGCGACCTTGAATGACAGCGCCAGTTTCATTCAATTTGCCACACCCCGGTTCCTGCAAGGATTGGGAATGGCGTTTTTCTTTTTGCCGTTGAACCAAATCCTCATGTCCGGGGTTGCGCCGAACGAGCTGGCGTCGGCTTCGGGGGTGAGCAATTTCGTGCGCACCATGTCCGGCAGCTTTGCCACCGCCATCACGGTGTGGATATGGAATCGGCGCAGCGACTACCATCACGCCGTCCTCACCGAACACATCAATAGCGCTGCGCACCCCTGGACCCAGTATCAAGCGCAGCTCGCTGCCCATGGCATACAGGGCATCGGTGCCTCCGCGTATGTCAATCAAGTCATATCGAATCAGGCCTCCACGCTGGGCGTGAACGACGTGTTCAACATGTTGGGGCTGCTGTACCTAATTTTGATACCCTTCGTTTGGTTTGCGAAACCTCCGTTCGGCGCGCGAGCGGCGCCCGCATCGCACTGAGCTCGAACGATACCGTGTAGGATTATTGCCGTGACTTCACCGTACATAGTTGCCGTCGGCGGAACGCTGCGTCCGAATTCTTCGACCGAATGGGCCATGCGTCATGTGCTGGCCGCGGCGCAGCGCGCTGGGGCGCGGACCAATTTGATCAGTGGACCGCTTTTGCAGCTGCCGCTGTACCAACCGGATAACCTCGAAAGGGGCGATGGCGCGCGCTTTTTGGTGGCTGAATTGGCGCGGGCGGACGGCATCATTGTCGGCTCACCCGGGTATCACGGCAGCATTTCCGGGTTGGTGAAAAACGCGCTGGACTACGCCGAGGATTTGCGCACCGATGCGCGACCCTACTTCAGCGGGCGCGCGGTGGGCTGCATCGCCACCGCGGGCGGATGGCCGGGCGCCGTCAACACCCTGGGGGCGCTGCGCGATATCGTGCACGCGCTGCGCGGCTGGCCCACGCCCTTGGGAGCAGCCATCAATTCTGCGGAGAGCGTATTCGATGGGGAAGGAATATGTCTGGTGCCGAGGGTCGGCCAGATTCTCGACATGATGGCCGAACAGGTCATGAGCTTTGCCCGCCCGGCCGGGCCAGGGCCGTAGCGCGACACGCGGAAGAGGCGGCGGCCCGCAGCAGCCGCCCCTTCAAAGCGAGCTGACCTAGATGCGCGATCTGCCGTTCAGCAGGAACGTGACGATCGCGCCGATCAGGAACACGACAAACAGAATCTTGGCGATACCTGCGGCCCCGGCAGCAATGCCGCCAAACCCGAAGACAGCCGCAATCAAAGCGATGACCAGGAAAACGACGGCGTAATGTAGCATGGGAATTCCTTGAACCTGTTTCGACGCCTGAACGATACGAGCCTGTATCGCCGAAGTGTAGAGTCGCTTCTCCCCCGGCTTCCGTGGGATTGCGCCTACGATCGCGAGCTTACTGATCGAGCGTCTGCCGCACTTTGCTCATCAGTTGATCGACGGTAAACGGCTTCGGCAACAGACCGACTTCACGGTCCACAGCGGAACTCAGCACTGCGTTTCGACTATAGCCGGTCGTGTACAGCACTTTGACGGAGGGCCGCAGCGCCTTGATGCGATCGGCCAACGCAGGCCCGTTCATGCCCGGCATCACGACGTCGGTGAGGACCAGATGCAGGTGCGGGATGAGGCTGAGTTCATCGAGTGCCGCCCGCGGATCCGAGACCGCAATTACCTCATAGCCGAGACCGCGCAAAGCCTCTACCGTCATGCTGCGGACGCGGTCTTCGTCCTCTACCACGAGAATCACTTCCCGATTGCCGGCCGCCGGAGGGGTGCTGTCGGACGCAGCCGCCTCCACTTCGTCGGACCCGGCGTGCCGGGGCAAATAGATGGTCACGGTCGTGCCGGTTCCAGGTTTCGAATCGATACCGATGTGGCCGCCCGACTGTTTGACGAATCCATAGACCTGGGAAAGTCCCAGCCCGGTTCCCTGGCCGGGCCCCTTGGTCGTATAGAAAGGATCAAAGGCGCGCGCGAGAACGTCCGGCGACATTCCAACGCCCGTATCGCAAACAGCCAGTGCCACGTATTCTCCGGGCCGCACATCGATGCCGGCCGCAGTGTCGGCGGCGCCGAGATCAACGTTCCTGGTTCGCAGCGTGAGACTGCCGCCGTCGGGCATCGAGTCGCGGCTGTTGACGCACAGATTCACCAATGCGCTTTCCAATTGCGATGCGTCCGCGAAAATTCGCCAGGGTCCGTCGACTAGATCGGTCTGCAAGAGGATGTTTTCGCCGAGCGACCGCCGCAGCAGTTCCGAGGTTTCACGCACCAGTTTGTTGGCGTCGAGCCGGCGCGGATCGAGCGGTTGCTGTCGCGAAAAAGCCAGGAGCCTCGCCGTCAATTGCGCCGCGCGCTGCGCGCCTTCCAAGGCGTTCGCAATGAAACGCTCGGATTTGGCCAGGTCGACCGGCAGTTGACGCTTGGCGATGTCCAATGAGCCGACGATGACGGCGAGCATATTGTTGAAGTCATGCGCAATTCCGCCCGTCAATTGGCCTACCGCTTCCATTTTTTGCATTTGCCGAATGCGTGCCTCCGCGGCCGCAAGCGACGCAGCTTCATCGCGCAAGCGCTGATTGGCTTCCTCGAGCGCCACGGTCCGCTCGCGAACCCGCGACTCCAGTTCCTCGTTCAATCGTGCGCGCTCGTTTTCGCTTTTCGCGAAATCACGAAATGCCGCATGCATGGAGGCGACCAGGGCGAGCACGATGCAGACCGCAATGGCGTACAGCGCAAAGCCGACCCAGGTCGATCTCACGATGATGCGGATCG
>Ga0210406_10004923_pt1 | contig 14121 bp, 10 predicted proteins | sample IncBWC30MmetaG_FD_155454 | JGI IMG/M metagenome (GOLD analysis project Ga0210406, IMG submission 155454) | Forest soil microbial communities from Barre Woods Harvard Forest LTER site, Petersham, Massachusetts, United States - Inc-BW-C-30-M | ecosystem: Environmental > Terrestrial > Soil >... | reverse complement strand
GGCCGGCCAACCGATCACGGTGCGGGCGTCGCCAGCGGCTTACCTTTTTCGACCACATAAACAGCGATCAGCTTTAACGGTTGCTCGCCGGTATTGTGCGCGTCGTGCTTGGTGCCGCCGGGTACCACGAAACCGTCGCCTGGCTTGATTTTCAGCGGCGGTTTTCCCTCCATCAGAATTTCGCCTTCGCCGGCGACTACGTAGCTGATCTCGTCCCCTGGATGGGTATGCCGGCCAACCGAGCCTCCCGGCGCAATCTCGACATTGGTAATCACCGCCTCGCGCCCCGGGACCGATACATCTCCCCGATTCACCACCGTACGTTTAACGGCGGGGTTCTGCGCCCAGAGCGCGCCCGTCACCGCCAACACTACCGCCACCACGGTCAGCCCAAACGCAGTTCGCTTTTCCATGCTGTAGCCTCTCCTTCAAGGATTTTATTGTTGCACTACTGTGCGCAAAAACGGGGACTGGCTCGAATTTCGCCGCTTTTGCGAAAGTTCGTGCCTGTACCCCTTTTTGCCCCGCCCGAATCATGTTGATCGAGATCAGCGACTCACTACACACTAGTGTGTATTATGCTTGGTCGCGTCAGCTTCGAGGAACTTGAGTTCAATTCACTGCGTGTTTTCGCCTAGGATACTTCACTAGGCCAACGCTTCCGTACAAATGCTAGCCTAGTAGCAGAGAGAGGCTCCACGCGCATGGAAAACGATGGCGCCGCGGTAATCCGTGGCGTCCACCTAACCAAGAAGTTCCGGTCCGGAGAGACAGAGTTGGTGGTGTTCTCGGATTTGGACTTCGAAGTGGCCCGCGGTGAGCAGCTTTCCCTGGTCGGAGAGTCCGGGACCGGTAAGAGCACTCTTTTGTATCTGCTCGGAGGTCTGGACAGGCCTTCCAGCGGTACGATATACTTCGATCAAAAGAACATCTTCAGTCTTCCCGAAGCTGAGCTGTCCGAGTTTCGAAATCGGGAGATTGGCTTTGTTTGGCAGAATCACTCGCTCTTGCCGGAGTTCACGGCGCTCGAAAACGTGATGATGCCGCTGCTGATACGGGGTGCTAGTGTAACCGAAGCCACGCCAGCTTCACTGGAGAGGTTAGATGAAGTCGGCTTACGAGATCGCGCCTCACACCGTGCGGGAGAACTTTCGGGCGGCGAGCAGCAACGGGTCGCTCTGGCCCGGGCCCTGGTCGGCAATCCTGCCGTTCTGCTGGCTGACGAGCCCACAGGTAACCTGGATTTCCGGACGGGCGAGATGATCATTTCGCTGCTTCAGCAACTGCACCGCTCTCATAAGCTGACGTCGATTTACGTTACTCACAATCTAGCGTTCGCCAGCCGGTGCGACCGGATTCTTGAATTGAACAAAGGGGTTCTGGCCCCCTGGTCCGGCGATGGGTTTCCACACTGTCGCCCGGGCCAGGAACAACCGATATTGTGGAAAGACGGCGGTAATTATGTTTGAACGATATACCGAGAAGGCGCGTCGAGTCATTTTCTTTGCCCGTTATGAGGCTAGCCAGTTTGGTAGTCCTTATATCGAGACCGAGCACCTCCTGTTAGGACTTCTTCGTGAAGACAAGGCCTTGGCGAATCGTTTTCTGCGCTCGCACGCGGCCATAGAATCCATTCGAAAGCAGATCGAAGCACACACGACGATCCGTGAGAAGGTCTCTACTTCCGTGGATCTTCCCTTAAGCCATGAATGCAAGCGCGTACTGGCTTATGGGGCCGAGGAAGCCGAGCGCCTGAATCACAAGCACATCGGCACCGAGCATTTGCTGCTTGGCTTGCTGAGAGAAGAAAAGTGCTTCGCGGCTGAGATCCTGCACGAGCGCGGGCTGCGCCTGTCGCAGGTGCGTGAAGAGATCCAGCGGTCTTCTTCGGAGAAAGTCGCTTCCAACCGGCCCAAGGAAAGCTCCCTGCTGGCCGAATTCAGCCGCGATTTGACGCAAGCCGCCATTGACGGCTCGCTCGATCCACTGATCGGTCGCGATTATGAGCTCGAGCGCGTGGTTCAGATATTATGCCGCCGCACCAAGAACAATCCGGTTCTGATTGGAGAGCCGGGCGTCGGCAAGACCGCCATCGTGGAGGGCCTGGCCCAGCGAATCGCCGATGGCGACGTGCCGTCCTTTCTCTCCGATAAACGCATCCTGGCTCTGGATCTTTCGTTGATTGTGGCCGGCACAAAATATCGCGGCCAGTTTGAGGAGCGCCTCAAGACCATCATGAAGGAGCTGATGGAGAATCAGAACGCCATCATCTTTATTGATGAGCTCCACACTCTCGTCGGCGCTGGATCGGCGGAAGGCTCGCTGGACGCGGCCAACATCCTGAAGCCTGCGTTATCGCGCGGCGAAATCCAGTGCATCGGCGCCACCACCCCAGGCGAGTATCGCAAGTCCATCGAAAAAGACCGCTCGCTCGAGCGCCGTTTCCAGGCTGTGAAGGTCCCGCCGCCCACCGAGTCCGATGCCATTCGGACTCTGTTCGGCATCAAGGAACGCTACGAGAAGTTTCACGCCGTGGCCTACACCGATGAAGCCATCGAATCGGCCGTCCTGACTTCCACGCGCTTTATTCCCGATCGTTTCCTTCCGGATAAAGCCATCGATCTGATTGACGAAGCCGGGGCGCGAGTCAAGCTGCGCCAGACCACCCTGCCTGGCGAAGTGGCCGATATCCAGAAGCGCATCAAGTTCATCGTGCATCGCATGGAAAACGCGATCGCAAATCACGAGTTCGAGAAGGCGCGCTTCTACTCCGATGAAGAACGCAAGGAGCGCGAAAATCTGCGGCAACTCCGCGAGAAGTACAACCTGGACGACACATCCACCGGTGTTGTGACCAAGGACGACATCGAAGACGTGGTCGCGCGCTGGACCGGCGTCCCCATGACCGCCATCAAAGAAGAAGAGGTCAGCAAGCTCATCCGTATTGAAGAAGAGCTGCACAAGCGAGTCATCAGCCAGGAGAAGGCGATTTCCGCGCTTGCACGCGCCATCCGCCGTTCTCGCGCGGGTTTGAAGTCGCCCAAACGGCCCTCGGGTTCCTTCCTGTTCCTGGGACCAACCGGCGTCGGCAAGACTGAAGTCGCGCGCGCCTTGGCGGAGTTCCTGTTCGGCAGCGAAAAATCGCTGGTCCGCTTCGATATGTCCGAGTTTATGGAAAAGCATTCGGTCTCGAAGCTGATCGGGTCGCCTCCCGGCTACGTCGGCTACGAGGAGGGCGGCCAGTTGACCGAGCGCGTGAAGCGGGCGCCCTATTCGATCATCCTGTTGGATGAAATCGAGAAGGCGCATCCCGATGTCTACAACATTTTGCTACAGGTCTTCGAGGATGGCCAGTTGACCGACGGTCTCGGCAACACCGTCGACTTCAAGAACACCATTATCATCATGACCTCGAACCTGGGCGCGCGTTTCCTCGACCGGAAGACGCAAATCGGCTTCTCAGCGCCCTCCACCACCGGGATTCCTCCCAAGGTAGAAGACCAGGTGATGGCCGAAGTAAAGAAGGCCTTCAATCCCGAGTTCCTGAACCGCCTGGATGAAGTGATTCTGTTCACCTCGCTGGTGGATGAAGACCTGCTGAAGATCATCAGCCTGTTGGTGGAGCAGATCAATACCAACCTGGTGGCCAAACAGATCAAGATTCGGGTCAATGAAGACGCGGCGCGCTACATACTCGAAAAGACGCTGGTGGACCGCAGCTATGGGGCACGCCCGCTGCGCCGGGCGCTCCAAAAGTACATCGAGGATCCGCTTTCGGAAGCGCTGATCCAAGGGACGCTCCCGCGGCCATCGGAGCTCGAGGTTTACTTGAGCGACAACGGCATCTACTGCCGGCCAATCGGCGGCGAGCTGCAGGAACAGCCGGTAGGTGCGCCGGACGAAGAGAAAGCGCCAGCGCCGGGGACCCCACTCTACATGTTTTCGTAGCCGTGGCGCACACCGTCTGGAGTGCGCTATAGCTTCAGTATCTTGATCGATCCGTTGCTGCTCGACAAATCGATTAGCGGTCCGCCGCTGCCGATCGTGCCATGCAGCTCGGAATGCCGGCGGCGATCGTAACCGTTGTCTAAACCCCCGAAGTCCGAGGTAATCGAATTATGCGACGTAGCCGCCCGGACACGCGCGTTCGCCGCAGCGGGCAGGCGCACCAAAATAGACGAATTGTTTGTGGAAGCTCGGACCTCCGGCAACTGTTTGGCATCCAGCGTCAAATCGATGTGACCGTTGGATGTTTCGGCCCTCACTGGCCAAGTCGACGCCGGATCATTCAGCCGGGCCGTGATGCTTCCGTTCGAAGTCGTCCCCTCAAATGAGCCATGCATGGTTTCGGCTCGGATGGCCCCATTCGAAGTGTGGAGATTTACGTTGCCGTCGACATCCTGCGCTTCGATCGTTCCGTTTGACGTACGCGCCTCGACTTCGCCCTTGACCCTGCTAACTCGCACGCCGCCGTTGGAGGTGTGCAATCTCGCATGACCCTCCACATCCTCGATCTGGATCTTCCCGTTGGAAGTGGAAATGAGATCGAGCAGCGCTTTGTGCGGCACGCGTATTGAAAAGCGCACGCCCATGTTCCGGTAGAAATCCGGAGGCCGCACCGCTCGGATACGCACTGAACCAGAAGTCGTGTTGACTTCGATCTTGAGCGCGTCCAGCGCTCCTTTGGAGCTGGCCGACTTGGTGCCGTTGACTTCCACCGAATTCTGCTCCCAGCCGCGCAGTTCAATGGAGCCATTGAAGGTCTCGATCGACACAGCGCCGCCAGGCTCGAGCGGATGGGTGGAATGGAAGTCCTCTCGGTAGGCGTCGGAGTCTTCGAAGTCGCCGACATACAGGCACCCGGCCAGCAGAAGCGAAGCTGCCACCAGGGGCAGCAGACGAGCCAACTTTCGCATCCATCACCTCTTGGGATTAACTACGAGAACGTCCGCAGCCGTGTTCCAAAACAATCTCGGGTGAAGCTGGCAGACGGCTTGCATTCCAAGCCAGGGAGACCAGGGTATGCGGGGGATGACGACCGGTATGTTTAAGAAACAACAATGGCTTACCATGCCCCTGGCGATCCTCGCGATGGCCTCCACGCCGATTGCTAGCGCAAAAAAAGCCCCTAAGAGCGATGCGGATGCGGCAGAAATTACCGCCAACGGCCATGCCGTGCTGTGGGAGAATCCGGCCGATATCACGTCGCGGAACCTCTTCTACGGTCCGGGAGGCAAAGACCATCAACCGCTGGGTACGGTCACCTTCACCAAGGAAGATCTGGATGGCACCAGTCCAAAATTTTTCGTGCGCGACCAGGACGGAGTGAAGTGGAAGGTCAAGCTCGGCTCCGAGGCCCGGCCGGAAACAGTTGCTTCGCGCCTTACTTGGGGGGTCGGGTACTTCGCCAATGAGGACTACTTCGTCGCCAACCTGCAGGTACGCGATCTGCCGGCGCACCTTCACCGCGGCCAGAAATTCGTCAGGAGTGCCGGTTCTGTGTCGGATATTAGTTCCGTTCCAAACGTTCGCCTGAAGAGGTATCTCAAGAGCGAGGAAAAGAGCGGCAACTGGCAATGGAGCCAGTCGCCTTTCACCGGAACGCGGGAGCTCAATGGACTGCGCGTATTGATGGTGCTCCTGAACAACTGGGACTTGACCGACGACAACAACGCGACGTATCAGGAGGAGTCGGATGGAACGCCCCGGGAAGTTTTCATGGTGACCGATCTCGGCTCGACCTTCGGTCCTGGACGGCTCACTTGGCCTCTAAGCAAATCCAGGGGCAATCTTGCCGCCTACCGCCATGCCCGGTTCATCACAAAGATGACCCCAGATTATGTCGATTTTCACACTCCAGGGCGGCCTTCTTTCTTCTTCCTTTTTACGCCCAGAGAGTACACCCACAAGCTTCAATTACGTTGGATAGGCAGACGCATTCCGCGCACTGACGCCAAATGGGTGGGGCAACTTCTTGCGCAGCTCTCACCTCAGCAGATTCGCGATGCCTTCCGCTCCGCGGGGTATTCTGTCCAAGAAGTAGAGGATTTTGCCAAAGTAGTCGAGTCAAGAATCTCGCAGCTTCAAGAGCTATGAAATTTTAAGAATGGCGTACCTTGAGTACCGACGGGAGTACTTGGTCCCCTTAGGCAACGGGTTCTAGTGTATTCTATTTAAATTGCCGTGTACCATGTCGTAGCGGGGTGACGTACGAAGCTTAATCGCCGGGAAGTTTTCAAGGGTGCGGTTGTACTCGCGCTACCAGCGCTATCTCGCGGATCAACCGACAATTCTGCCGTATCGCAACAGATCTCCTCGAATAGCGGGCTGCTCGTGTCAGTCTATGGCGACGGCCGTTACGAGGTTACGGTTGCAAGCCCCGGCTGGATCTTCGGCGGTTCGGTGGCCATGTCTCTTAATAGCGTCACCGTTAATAGCGGCAACGATTCATTGGGTTCCTGGCAGGAAATTGATTTTTCCTATGGTTCGCAAAACAGCAGCATCCGCCTGTACGACGGGCGAACCGTGGTCCTGTTCTCTAACAAATATGGAATCGACAGCTCCAATGCCAATGGGTTTCCGCACTTCACCTCGTTTCCGCAGAACCTGTTCACCTTCACCTTTGGCGGCCTTTGGTCCTATAACTTCAACTCGTTGAACACTCGCAGTCCTTGGCTGTTTTACGATTCGCAGTCGAACGCATTCCTAATGTCTCCGGCGGCGAACTTCATGACGGCTGTCACCCAGTTTGCGAGCGATGGAGCAATGGAAGCGGCCATTGACTCGCGAATCGGCACGCTGCCGGCCGGGTTCACTCATCGCGCCGTCCTGGCATTCGGCCCTGGAATCAACGCGGCGTTCGATACGTGGGGTCAGACGTTAACCGGTCTTGCCGGCAAAAATCTTCCTTCGAACGACGCCAACGCGCTGCTGAACAAGCTCAGCTATTGGACCGATTCGGGCGCCGCTTATTACTATCACCCCACCGATCCAACTCAATATATTCCGACATTAGATCAGTTGCCATCACAGTTCGAAGCTTTGTCCACGCCTATCGGTTCTATGGAACTCGACAGTTGGCATTACGCCAAGGGCTCGCCGCCTTCCTGGACCAGTAACGGTCGCGGCCTGGACACTTTTGAGGCGGACCCATCGATTTTTCCCAACGGCTTGGCGGCGTTCCAGAAGTCTCTTGGGCTGCCGCTTATCACGCATACGCGCTGGATCGATCAGAGCAGCCCGTTGCGCAGCCAGTACAAAGTTTCTGGCTTCGTTGCCACCGATCCGCAATACTGGAAGGATTTTGCCGCCTATCTATCGAGCAATGGCGTGCAGGTGCTCGAGCAGGACTGGCTATGCGGCCCGGCAGTCTCGGATTTCAATCTTACCGATCCGGATGCATTTCTCGATAACATGGCGGCCGAGATGCAAGCGGCGGGCCTCAGTATCGTCTACTGCATGCCGCTGTCGTCCCACATCCTGCAGTCCACCAAGTACCAAAATGTCATTGGCGTGCGTACCAGCAGCGACAGCTTCCAGAGGGCGCGCTGGGACCAATTGTTGTTCAATTCTCGCGCTGTCAGCGCCGTGGGATTGTGGCCCTTTCCTGATGCGTTCAAGAGTGTGAACCAAAGGGACGTTCTGGTAGCGACGCTAATGGCCGGACCCCTGGGATCGGGAGACCAACTTGGCGCTGCCAACGAAGTGAATCTCCGCCATGCGGTGCGGACCGATGGTGTAATTGTGAAACCCGATGCCGTCCTCACGCCGTTGGACGCAACTTTTCAGGCTTTTACGCAGAACAGTTCCGCTCCGATGATTGCATCCACTTACACCGACCACGCCGGTATCCGAACAGCTTACGTGCTCGCATACGCGAGAGTAGAAGGCGCTTTGAGTCAAGTAGCGTTTTCGCCCGAATCGCTGGGTGTGACACGACCGGCTTATGTCTACGACTATTTCCATAACAGGGGTACAGTCATTCAACCGGGAGCAGTATTTAGCCCAATGGTTGACTACGATGGCTCGTATTACCTGGTCGCGCCGATTGGTCCATCCGGTATTGCATTTCTGGGCGACGCCGGCAAATTCGTTTCCTGTGGCAAGAAGCGTATCGAGCAACTATCGGATAATGGCGCTTTGCAAGTGCTGATCCAATTTGCTCCGGGCGAAACTTTCGTGGCGTTGCACCTGTACGCAAGTACTGCGCCGCACGTCGCGGCCAACTCCGGGACCGCCGGACGCCCGCAAAATTACGGCGAAAATCTCTACCGGGTAGTGGTTCATCCGGATAAGAATCGCACCGCCGCCATTACTTTTCAAGCCGTCCTCGACTCCCAGGCGTAGCTTTCTGTGTTTCGCAGCGCGCTGGTGGCCTTTGGGGTCCTGACCAATTTGGCGGGGGCGCAAACCTGGGTGAATCACCAGAGCGGTGTCGTGGCATCCTTGCGAGGCGTGAGCTCGCCAAACGGTCGAGTAGTCTGGGCGAGTGGAACGGGTGGTACTTATATTGCGACGACCGACGGTGGCGCAACCTGGCACGCTGGGATCGTACCTGGCGCTGAAGCGCTCGATTTTCGCGGCGTACACGGCGTAGATGCACGCGCCGCCTATCTGCTTGCGAGTGGGCCGGGCGACAAATCGCGAATTTATAAGACCATCGATGGGGGTGCTCATTGGACCCTTCAATTCACGAATCCCGACCCAAAAGGCTTCTTCGACGCGATAGCTTTTGGGGATGCCCGGCACGGCATCGTGCTCGGCGATCCGGTGGACGGGGAATTCGTGATCCTGACAACTATCGACGGCGGTGAGCACTGGATGCGGCGGCATACACCGCCAGCGCTTCCGAACGAAGGAGCATTCGCGGCCAGTGGCACTTGCTTGATTGTCCGAGGACAGCCTCTGGCCTGGTTCGCAACCGGCGGGCAGGGTGGAGCACGCGTTTTCTATTCGCAAGACGGCGGCCGGACCTGGGCGGTGGCTCAAACGCCAGTCCGAAACGATGCAGCCGCGACCGGAGTATTTTCGCTGGCATTCTCCGACTCGCGGCGCGGGATTGTCGTAGGCGGTGATTACACCAAACCGGCCGAGAGCCAGCACAACATTGCCGTGACATCCGACGGCGGCCTAACTTGGACCGAGCCCGATGGGCCGCATCCCAACGGTTATCGGTCCGCCGTCGCATATGTGCCGGATAAGAAAATGTGGATTGCGGTCGGGACCACTGGTTCCGACATATCCTACGACGACGGTAAGAGCTGGAAACCCTTCGACACCGGCGCATTTAACGCAGTAAGTTTTGTTTCGAGCGAATCGGGATGGGCCGTGGGTCCCAACGGAAGGCTCGCGCAATTTCGATTGAACCCCGATCCCGTCAAGAGCGGCCGCCCCGCGCGCTGAGAAGATCCGCCACCCGGGTTTGCTTCGTTTCGACCGCGATCGCGAGCGGCGTCCGGTCGGAGCCTCGGACCTTTGCGGTCGCATTCACATCCGCACCATGGTCCAACAGCAATCCAGCCAGTTCCAGATGGCCCTTCGCCGCGGCAATGTGCAGGGTGGTCTGCCCTAGCGATCGGGCATGAACGTCCGCGCCGGCCGCCAGCAGGAATTCCGCGATGTCCGCCTGCTGGGCTGCGAATGCCGTGTAAGCGAGCAAGGCAATATCGTGCGCGCCACGTTCTCGCAGACAGGCCCCATCTTCTTGCACTATTCGCTTCACCAGGTCGTGTGCGCCTAACAGGGTCGCAGTGCAAGCGGAGACCGGCGCCCCTAAGTCAGCTAAGAATTGGGCCATCGGCGCCAACCCCATATGGGCCGCCGCTTCAATGGCAAGCTCGTCCCACGTGGCTCGCGTCATCAATAGCGTCGGGCAGAGTTTCTGCAGCTGTTTTACTTTTTCGAAATCAAAATGGGCCACCGACACGAACTGGTTGATAAGTTCCTGGGGTATTCCATAGGTGTCCTCGCGCGTAAGCGGATTCCCGCGCAGGTCCTGTGTGTAACGCCGCGCAAAGTAGACGCGCTCGATCTTGGAAACATCTCCCAGGACCGGCGCTTTTCCCTCCGCGTCACGAACCTCTGGATTTGCCCCCCGGTGGACCAGCATTTCCACCAGGTCATCGTAGCCACGGGCCCCCGCCAAGTGCAGAGCGCTCTTGCCGTCTACGCGCCGGGCATTCGGATCGGACGCATTCATCAACAGAAATCGCGACATTTCGGTTGCTTTAGCCCGATCCGGGTGATCCACGGCAGCCACCAACGGACTCTCCGGACCGGCGCTCAAATCAGCGCCCCTCATCGCAAAGAACACGACCATTTCGGGTCGGCCCGCGAGAGCTGCCAAGTGGAGGGGTGTGCGGCCATCGGGTAAACGATGATGCGCGATGCCGGGATCGTCTTTGGAGAGTTCCGTCGCGCGGGTGCTATTTCCACTGACGGCCGCCTCGAACGCGTCCAAAACTAATCCACGTCGGATAAGTTCTTCCGCGATCTTGGTTTGGCCATTCAGGCAGGCTAGCGTGTAAACCGAAACCCCGGCGGCGTCCCGCGCATAGCGCAGGCCCGAATCTCGATCCAGCAGGTAGACGACCGTGGCGATATCGCCACCCGCTACTGCCTGTCGGAACTTCTCTGAGTCCAAAACCGCCTTGTTGCTTGAGGTGCCTTCGCCCGCCTCCGCCGTTGTCACGAAGGCCGCGCTGGCTTGAAGGATCTTTCGCCTGCTTGTCATGGGTTCAAATCTGCGCCACCCTGCGACGACACGCAAGACATGCTGCATTAATTTTTTGTTTACGGCCAACTATTGAGCCGTCAATCGATTGGAACCAGTTGTAAACGTCGCGGCTGCACCAAACACCTTCAGCTTGGGCTCAGAATCATGGACCGGCCTTATACTAATACCGTGCAGGCGGCCGTAACCAGCGCGCTCATTCTACGCTTTGGAGCTTTCGAGCTGAACCTGCGCGATAATGACCTGCGGCGCAACGGAGTGCTGCTTAAGCTATCCCCCCAACAGCTGCAAGCGCTTCGCCTACTCGCGGAGAATCCGGGCCAAATCATGAGCCGCGAGCAAATCCAGCATGAGTTGTGGGGCGACGGTACTTTCGTCGATTTCGACCGGAATCTCAATGTCTGCATCGCCCAGGTTCGAGCGGCTCTCAACGATGATTCCGATGCTCCCCGTTACATCCAGACCATCCCCAAGCGCGGCTATCGGTTTATCGCGCCAGTGGAGCGAGTCAGCGCGCTGCCGATCATACAATCGACACCCGCGCCGCCGCGGGCACGATGGTTCTGGATCATTACCGCGGTGTTAATCGCTTCCTGCAGCATGGCCATTGGCTACATTGCCTGGCACGCCGCCGGCAAATCGGATCGCGTAATGCTCGCAACGCTGCCGTTTGAAAACCTGAGCGGCGATCCGAACGAGGATCTCTTTACAGACGGTCTTACCGAGGAACTGATCAGCCAGTTCGGTAGCCTGGATCCCGACAAGCTGGGCGTCATAGGGCGGAGTTCGGTGATCCGCTACAAGCGGACACCCCACGGCATCGACCAGGTTGGCCGCGAGCTTGGCGTGGATTATGTCGTCGAGGGAACAGTTCGGAAGAGCGCCGGAAAAATTCGAGTGGCTGCGCGGTTGATCAAAGTCTCCGATCAAACGCAGGTTTGGGCTGGCACGTCGGAACGCAACGAATCAGAAATGTTTCAAATGCAGGAAGAGACCGCCGGGCGGATTACTGGCGCTGTCGTGGAAAAGCTGTTGGCCGGCCATGCCAGCTCGGCGCCCGCGGCGCACCCTCGCAATCTGGAAGCTTACCAGGCTTACTTGAACGGGCGATATTTGCAGCACAAAGACAGTCGAACAGACCTTGAGCGAAGCATCGGTTTTTTCGAAGGCGCCGTAACCCTCGATCCGCAATTCGACCAGGCACATTCAGCCCTGGCTGAAACATACGTCGCGCTGGGCCGTTCTGGTAGTCCGCCGCAAGACGTCTTCCCTCGCGCGCGAGCGGCGGCGGAGGAAGCTCTTTCCATCAACCCGGCGAACGCGGAAGCACACAACGCCCTGGCCAACACGCTCTTCTGGTATGAGTGGAATTGGTCGTTGGCTGAAGAGCATTTCAAGCGCGCCGTCGCCATTAATTCTAGTTTCTCGCTCGCTTATCACGATTACGCGTTCTTCCTAGTCGCTATGGGCCGGACCGAGCAGGGTTTGTCATCTCTGCGTCGCGCGATCACACTGGATCCGCTGTCTGCACGCGTCAATATTGATGCGGGCTGGCTGCTTCTCCAGGCTCATCGCTTCGATGACGCGATTCGGCAGGCACGCCGCGCTCTCGAGTTGGAGCCAGGACTGGCGGAAGCAAAAGCGTGCATACAACGAAGCATGCTGTATCAGAAGAAGTCCGCACCAGATCCCGAAGTGGCGCGAAAGCTGCAAGCCGCGATGAAATCTAGAACGGCCGATCCGTTTAACTTAGCCACCAGCCTTGCCTTCCTCGGCGAGAGAGACAGTGCCCTGGATGAGCTCGATATCGCGTTCTCGAAACATAGCATCCAGATGCCACTGCTTCGCACAGAGCCGGCCTTCGAGGCGCTTCATAACCAGCCGGGCTTTCAGGCACTCATTCGAAAACTGCGGCTTCCCTGAATTACTCGGGCGGCACCAGCCGGATCATGCTGATGCTGACCGTAAAAATCCGATCGTCGGTCGATACGCTCCAAGCCGGCCCAGCTTGAATATCGATGTGATAATCGTCGCTCTCCGGTAAGTCGGCTTCCACGATAAACAATCCGGACCTATCCAATTTCCAGTCGCCAACCTTGCGCCCGTTAGCGCTAGCGGAAAGCTCCACTGGATGTCCCTCGCTGGCATGTCCCCGAATACGCAACCGTTGCGGGCCGGGCTTCACGCGGACCAATCGGGCCTCCGCGTGCTCCCCGATCCAGCGGTACTTATTTCCGAAGACTCCCTCCAGTTCGTACCACTCACCCAGCAACCGCTCTACGTGGCCAGGCAGGCAAAAATCGATGACATCCGCTCGATCACCGGGATACAACTCCGCGCGATCGCCGGATGGAAGCAGATTGTAAACCCCGCCTTCATTCGCCGCCTGATAGTTGCAACGCCCGCAATGCAAGGTATCGCTAGCGTCGCGAGTCAAAGGCCCATGACAATCCGGACATCGAAGCTGTGCGTGAAATTCCGACTCATCGAAAGGTGCCTGCGTAGCTTGCCCGCCCTTCCTGCATACCGCGGCCAGCGTTCCTCCAAGTAAATGGGCGGCTCTCCACTGCGAGCGATAAGGATCCAGGCGCGTCGCCGCACGCTTCATCACACGCTCGCCCCAGCCGCGCTCCGGCACGAACATCTCATACTCCGCATCCACGAAATGTTTGTCTATGAGACGGCGCCAGTCGCTCAGCCCCATGGTGTGATTCTGCCGGATACCGAAGCTCTCCTCCTGACGCGCGCCGATCACATCTCGCACCAGATAACCGAGCAGCCCCCAGTCGTAAAGTTTGCGCTCCCAGGGCTTCATGGTGTTGTAGTAAGGGCAGCGATAAAGCCGTAATGAAAGCAGGCGCTTCAGCGGCTCTTCAGCAAAGAGGAACGTGCCTCCGGGAGCGAGCACGCGCTTCACTTCCAGAAACACGCTTTCCATGTTCATGAACTGGCTCAGCATCTGAAACGCCATCACGAATCGCAGCGATCCATCGGCGAATGGCAAGTTAACCGCATCGCCGGCCACGCGAATGGGCGATCTCGAAAGCCGCCAGCGATCCTTCAGCGCGGCGCCGTACCGCAGCGAATCGGCTGAAATGTCCAGCGCAAAGCCGCTCGCGCCGAATTCGTTTGCCAGCATATAGCTGGTATGCCCGACGTTAGAGCCGATCTCGAGAAACGGCGTCATTTCGCCGATGAAGCGCAAATGATTTCGGATGACAGCCTCTCGGCGGATGTTCTGTTCGGCGTAATGCGCAATGGCGCGCTCGGGCTCGCCCAGCGAAGCGAAGTTGTGAAACTCCACCTCCGCGCGCTTCACAGCCAGCGACTGCGCTTCCATCAGATCAGCATCTCCAGCGTAAGCGACCGGAGATCGGGCACGACAATGT
>Ga0210406_10004921_pt1 | contig 14125 bp, 13 predicted proteins | sample IncBWC30MmetaG_FD_155454 | JGI IMG/M metagenome (GOLD analysis project Ga0210406, IMG submission 155454) | Forest soil microbial communities from Barre Woods Harvard Forest LTER site, Petersham, Massachusetts, United States - Inc-BW-C-30-M | ecosystem: Environmental > Terrestrial > Soil >... | reverse complement strand
GAGCAATTGACGCAACATGGGCCCCTCCTGCACCATGGCTATCGGCTTTGCGTACCGCTCGCGCTGGTCGTAGATCCCGCCGAGCAGGCAGTCCACTAGGCGTAGCCTGCCCTGCCCGCCGCGACTTGCCGATGCCATCATATGTCCCCAATTTCATCGCTTATGCAGGGACATGCTCGGAAACACGAGGGGGGTCGCGTGTTGAGCCAACGATCAGAATCCGCCAACAGCCGTCCCAATCCTGCCGGACAGAATGGGACCGTCCTTAGTGAAGCAGCGCGCCCGTCCAGCGCGGGTGAAAGACATGGGGCGGAAACGCCCGCTGCCGGGCACAAAGCCACGGGCAGCCCAAGCAGGCATTGGCTCGATTACGCGACCGCGTTCCTGACGCTCGCGGCTGCCGGAGGCGCGATTACCGCTGCCGTGTTCACGGGATGGCAAGCGGTGACGGCCGACCAAGGCATGCGGGCCAGCAACCGCGCCTACGTCCACTCGACCAGTTTCCGCTTCGTTCATTACGGGGCCAAGAACGAGAACGGCCGCACGCAATGGTCCGTTTCTCCGGTGATCGATAACACCGGCAATACCGGCACGCGCGAGATGCTGATGACCAGCATTGTCGGCGCCACGGGCGAACCGGATTTTGATGCCCTCGAAAAAACGGAGTTCGCTCCAGCGCTCATTCTGCCGAAGTCCGATATGACCGGCGCGGTTGCTTCGATGGACGGACGCGCCCTCGATCTGCTTCGCGGCGGCGGCCTGATCGCCATCGGCGTCGTCAAATACGCCGACATTTTCGGCGACCTCCATCTCGTGGAGTTTTGCCACCGCGCGCAGTTCGGCGCCATCGATTGGGAAGGCGCCCCCGCCGGTCAGCCGCTGCGCATTCGCGGCCTCGCCTGCGAGAGGCACAATTGCGAGGACAACGAGTGCGGTGCGGATTGGCAGGCGCGTGTCACGGCGGTCGCAAGCCGGCGGCCCGAGGCAAGCGGCATGCGCCGTGAGGCGGGGATCGACACAGGCCCCGCAGCCCGGCGCTGACGATCGGTCGCGTTACTGTATGAGGGCAAAATCGGCGGTAGTGCCCGCAGGCAGGTCCGGACAGCCCCGGTAGAGTGCAGACCCTGCCCACCAAGTCGCCAACTGCTCGCGGCGTAGGCGCAGCAGGCGAGTAAGGCGTCGGGCGAATAATCTGTTATGGCCGTGCGCAGTCCAGCTTGCGCAGACTGCGTAAACTTATCTGCGCTGGCGGCCGTGGCGGCGAGAACCTCAAGCAACGCCAGGCTTCTACCGAGGCACTGCGAATTCATCACGGTACTCGGCGGCGTGGTCGCCGTATGGATGCTCGCCATTATGCGCGTAGCAAAGGGGCGCATGGAACTCAGCAACCGCCGGAGATGGCGTCCGTCGGGTCGCCGACCGTTTGGTAAGCAAAATATCAAAATATTACGCTGGACGACTTCTCAGACGCTTGAGTCTTGCTACTCTGCAATCCTCCCGATCTTGCTTCGCACTGGGGGTGGACACGGGACCCGGTCACCGATGCGCGAACTGATGGGAAAGTCAAATCCCTGACACGGCTTCGTGCGTAGAATGGCTGGCAGATCGTCTGCTCCGTCGTAGTGGCAGTTCCGACTTGCGCAACCTGAGATGTCCTCCCGCCGGGGAGTCAAAGGCTCTGCGTTAGCTCACACGCGATCGCGAGAAGGCACCTTTGGCCTTCCCGCAGTGAATACCGGCGGAAAAGGGAGGCGGCGATGTTCAAGAGCAAGGCACCGGAGAAGGATCAAGACGTGGCGGCAAATGCGGCCGAAGCCGTGGAAAGGGCGTTGCACCAGCAACACTCGGTTGTCGAACAGCCCCCGCCGAGGCGGGAGCCGACGACGAATGCGGCGGCGACCCGCTCCTGCATCGGCGCCGGTATGGCAATCGTCGGCAACATCGAATGCAATGGTCCAGCGCAGGTCTTCGGCCGAATCAAAGGCGAGCTGCGGGCCTCTGATCTTCTCATCGGCGATGGTGCGCAGGTCGAGGGCAGCGTCATTGCGCAGGACGTCACGGTCTGCGGCCGCGTCAAGGGCACCATCCGTGCTGTCCGCGTGAAGCTGCAGGACGGTGGTACGGTCGAAGGCGATATTTTTCATCGGTCGTTGTCGATCGATGAGAACTCTGTGTTCGAAGGATCGTCACGGCGCGTTGAAAATCCAACGGACGCACCATCGGCCGAGGCCAAAGGCCCGCCGCAAGAAGACACGCAGAAGTCGGCCTTGGCTCCGTATTTGCGGCGCGTTGAACCCTCGGCAGCCGCTGAATGGTCCGAGTCCGCGGTTGAGCCGAAGCACTAGGGCGCGCATCCAAGACGTCGGCCAGCGGTTGCGCCGTAAAGGCGCATGCGCGGCGCAATGTGGGGACGCTCGCTTGCGATCTTCCCCGTGAACATCGGTGCGACCGCGTCGGACCGACGTTTTGCGAGCGTTTTCGTGACGGCCCCAGACGGCCTCACGCTGCATGTGCGCAGGTACGGGTCTCGCGTCGCTTCCGCACTTCCGGTCGTGTGCCTACCTGGTCTCGCGCGGACCGCGGCCGACTTTGATCCCTTGGCGACCGCGCTGGCGGCCGACCCTGCCAAGCCGCGGCTTGTGTTGGGGCTCGATTACCGTGGCCATGGCCAATCCGAATACGATCGCAACCCGGACAACTACGCGCTTCCCGTCGCACTCGCCGACCTCTCGGCCGTCCTGATCGCGCTCGAGATCGCGCCGGCCATATTCGTTGGCACCTCCTACGGCGGCCTCCTCGCCATGATGCTCGCGGTCCAGCGGCCGACCGCCATCGCCGGTGTCATCCTCAACGATATCGGTCCCGTTGTCGAACCGCACGGTTTGGTGCGGCTCAAGGGCTACATCGGAAAGCTCCCCGTCCCGCGCGACTTCGAGGAGGGTGGAGAAATTTTGCGCTGGCTCTTCGAGGCGCAGTTCCCAAAGCTCGCACCGCAGGAATGGATCGCGTTTGCTCAGCGCACCTGGCGCGAACACGGCGGCCGACTGCTGACCGACCACGATCCGAAACTGGCGCAAACACTGCAAGGAGCCGATATGCAGCATCCCCCGACGCTGTGGACGCACTTTGATGCGTTGGCGCGGGTACCACTGATGGTTATTCGCGGCGCCAAGTCGGATATGCTGGCCTCGAGCACGCTTGATGCGATGCTATCGCGACGCCGCGAACTCCAGATCGCCCTGGTGCCGGATCAGGGTCACCCGCCGCTGCTAACCGACCCCAAACTGATAAGGCGAATTGCAGCTTTTGTCGCGGCCTGCGCATGACCACGCGCGATAGAAGTCATCGCGACGAAAAAATTGAAGTCGCTTCGTGCGCAGGCGGTGCTCGGCCGGGTCACTGTTGTTTCGTCGCCACGGTCATTCAGCAAACCACCTCAAAAAATAGAACGAGTAGCATCCGCGTCGGCCGCCGATGGTGGCGGATGAACCGGGCTTTGTGCCATCTCCTTCCTGATCAGTTCGCGCTTGCGCTCAATGCCCCAGGGATAGCCCGCCAAATCGCCATCGGTGCGGACGACGCGGTGGCAAGGAATGGCCAGTGCGATCGGATTGGCAGCGCAGGCGCCAGCGATCACACGGGCCGAGGCCAGGGGGCTGATCCAACGGGCGAACTCCATGTAGGTCATCGTCCTCCCGACAGGGATCGAGCGAAGCTTCTCCCAGACGCGGCGCTGAAGCGGCGTCCCGCGCATCTCGAGCGTAAGATGAAGTCCCCCGCCGGGGTTGTCCACGAAGCGGATCACCTTCACGAGGTCATCGTGGACGACGGTCTCGTTGGCGACGAGGGTGGCATGGGGAAAACGGGCGACGAGGTCGGCCTCGAGCTCGTCGTGATCGGCACCGATCAGAATGGCGCAGACGCCGTTGGCACTACCGGCGAGCAACACCCGGCCCACGGCGCATTCGCCGATCGCGTAGGAGAGAATGTCGACGACAACATCGACATGCGTTGCACCGGTTGCTGCGGCTGTGTGCTGCAAGGAGGTTTCGGAGATCATGAGGTTCATTGGTTCGGCTCCTTTGGTCCGTCCTCATGATCGACACTATTCGGTGGCTAGCGCGCCTGAACTCCGATGCTTGCTGTCAAATTGAGAATTTATTTCGAGAAAGCCGCACCACCGAAGCTTTCCAGAATGGCGTGTCGCAGGAAAGCCAAGCGGCGCCTTCGACCTCTTCACATCGGCCAAAAGTCGCAGCGCCGCTTGGTGACGCAAAGGTTAGCGTTCCTGATCGTCGGCTTCGTGACCGATGAACCGGTGATCAAGAACCAAGGAGTTGTTTTGAGCAGGTTGTTTTGATCAGGCGGCCTTGATCAGTCCAAGCTGGGTCAGCGCGGTCACGCCATCGTCTAGACCGATCTCCTCGACGATCTTGCCGTTGATCACCTTCAGCACTGTAGTGCCGGTGAAGTGCATCTTCCGGCCGGTCGCAGCGGGGATGCCGCCGACAAGGAAGTCGTTGAAGGCTGGACCGGTATGGGTGCCACCACCTTCCCATTGACCGACGACATAGTCGCTCTCGGCGATAAGGTCCGCCGTGCCCCAGAAATTGAGATTGGGGAAAGCGGCGCGGAAATCGGTCATGAACGCCTTGATGTCGTCGCGGCCGCGGCGGGGTTCATGCAGCGAATATTTGAGCAGCATGTCCGGCGCGGCGATCTCGTCGACAACTCCGAGATTGACGCGTTTGCCCCAGAATTCGGCAAACCAACGGCCGACAACGGCCTTGTTATCTTCTTCCTTGCTCATTGGGATGGCTCCTCTTGTCTCGTCAAAACCACCGGCATCCGCCGATGATCTGTGCGATGACTTACGCTTGCACCGAGCGAGCCACACTCCGTTTCTTGACTTTAAATCGAAAGCAGAGTCGCGCGAGCGCCGACGGCGTTGGAGCGAACTGTCGCCGCTGATGTTCTCGCGCCGCGAAGAGCACCGAGGGATGTCCGCGATTGGCGTTTCGCAGACGAGCCGGGCCGGCACGAGACGGGCGCGCCTGCTCTACAACCTGATCCCCGTGCCAGTCGAAACTCGAAACATTACTTCGCGAGTAGATTTTCCCTTCGATCCTGCAATCGCTTGATCAAGGCGTCAGCACCGCCTGCCGCAATGATGGACGCGAATTCGTCGCGCCGCATGGCGAGGTCGCTGATGGTCCCATTGAGATAGATGTCGACCACCCGCTCGCGTCGCACCAGGTAATTTATGTTGACGACCCGACCACCCGGCTGCAGCAGCTTCGTTTTGACGATCTCGCCGCCGCCACGCGATTCTGGCGTCGTCTGCGGATCGACGACGAAGCTCTCGCCGGAATAGTCCTTTATCTGGCTTGCGTATTCGGCAACGATGAAGCCGGCAAAAGCGTCCCGGGCCGCCGCCTGCTGTTCTGCAGAGAAGCTTTTCCAGGCCGGACCCACGGCGAGCCGCGTCATCGTCGGGATGTCGAAGACCGCGGCAAAGACAGGCGAAAAGCGTTTGTCGCGCTCGCGCACGCTGAGCCGCGCTGCCTGCTGAATCGTCGGCATCAGTTGCTGATAATAGCTTTGGATTTTTGTGACGGCGGCACTCGGCGTCTGGGCTTGCAATGGGGCGAGGCCCAGCAACACCATCAACACCATTGCCAAAAGCAACACCGATAAGTGGCTCGGGCCGCGGCTGCAATCCTTTGGTGCAAATCTGTCCGCTCGCGCGGTGAGGTTTTCGCCGTGATCACTCACATTCAACCATCCGCGCAATCGGCCGCAGGTCGTCTGGCAAAAGCGGGTTTGGATATTGGGCGGGATTGGGGCGGCGTGATGGCGCGTGGGGACAAAAGTTGGCCTTCATCTTACGGTTCATGCTTACAGGCGAGTGGTAGGGGGACCCGCGCGCGTGCAAGGCCTTTTTAACAGTGTGAACCGCGTACGGGCCGCCACTGTGTCTGCGACAGCACCTGGCGCCGACACAATTCCGACTCGAGCAGGCAATGTCCCCGCGGCCGCGATCGCACGCCTCGTGCAGCTGTCGTGTCGCTACGCGTGGCCAACGATCCTGAGCTTCCTGCTCCTGGCAGTGATCTCGTCGACCTATTTCACGCGGCATTTCGCCATCATCACCGACAGCAAAGAGCTCCTGTCTAGCTCGCTGGCATGGCGCCAGCAGGAGAAGATGCTCCACGATGCCTTTCCGCAACGGATCGACCAGATCATTGCGGTCATCGATGCGACCACTCCGGAAGGCGCCGATGACGCCGCCGAAGCCTTGGTTAACGGCCTTGCCTCCCGCCCGGACGTGATCCGCAGCGTCAGCCGTCCCGATGGTGGCGAGTTCTTCGAACGTAATGGCATCCTCTTGCTTGGTCTCGACGAGGTGCAGCACACCACCGCGGACCTGATCGCAGCTCAACCCTTCCTCGGAACGCTGGCCGCCGATCCGACGCTACGCGGCGTCTTTCATACGTTGTCTCAGTCGCTCGAGGGCGTGCGATTGGGGAAAGCAAAGCTGGAAGATCTCAAACCGGCTTTCGCTTCGCTGGCAGATGCATTCGAACTCCTGGGAAAAGGCAAGACCCCCGCTTTCTCGTGGCGTGAACTGATCGCCGGCAGACCGGCCAAGGTCTCGGAGCTTCGTCGCTTCGTGAACATAGAGCCGGTTCTCAACTTCAACGATCTGCAGCCCGGAGGCAAAGCAACGGCAGTGATACGTGAGGTGTCGTCCACGCTCGGGCTCACGGCCGAGCGCGGCGTCAAGGTGCGTCTCACCGGCCCGGTCGTCCTTTCAGACGACGAGTTTGCCACGGTCGCCGATGGCGCCGTCCTCAACGGCCTCATTACCTTGGCTCTTGTCGGCCTGGTGTTGTGGCTGGCGCTGAGGAGGGCACGCATAATCTTCGCTGTCCTCGTGACCCTTGTCTTCGGACTGCTCTACACATCCGCCGTCGGACTGTGGGCAGTGGGGGCGCTAAACCTCATTTCGATCGCGTTCGCCGTTCTCTTCGTAGGTCTCGGCGTCGATTTCGGCATCCAGTTCTGCGTCCGATATCGATCCGAGCGGCACGCATCGCATGATCTTGAGCCGGCACTTCTGGGGACGGCACGCGGCATGGCGGCGCCGCTCCTGCTCGCAGCCGCTTCGATCGCGACCGCGTTCTTCTCGTTCCTGCCGACCGCGTATCGCGGCCTTTCCGAGCTTGGCCTGATCGCCGGGATCGGCATCATCATCGCGCTCGCAACGACATTGACCCTGCTTCCGGCCTTGCTCACGGTGCTCCGACCATCCCCTGAGCAGAAACCGATTGGCTTTGCCGCGCTGGCGTCTGTGGATCGGTTTCTGGAGAAGCGCCGCAACTGGGTCGTGGGAACGACGCTGGCGGCTACCATTCTTGGTTTGCCGCTGCTCGCAGATTTGCGCTTCGACTTCAATCCGCTCAACCTGCGCGCACAGGATGCTGAATCGGTCGTGACGTTGCTCGATTTGATGAAAGTTCCCGATACGAGCCCGAACACGATCGACGTGCTCAAAAGCAATCTCGCCGAGGCTTCATCCACTGCCGAGAAGCTGCGCCAGTTGCCCGAGGTCGGCCGGGTGCTAACGCTGCAAAGTTTCGTTCCAGACGATCAAGACGCCAAACTCGCTCTGATCGAGGACGCCAGCTTTTTTCTGCAAAACACCCTCACCCCCGACCAGATCAACGCCGAGCCGACACCGGCAGATACTCGGGCCGCGATCAGCAAGCTCCTCCTCGAGCTGAATGGGGTGGCCCGTGACATAAACACTGCCGCCGCAGTGCAAGCGCGCCGCTTGGCCAGCGCGGGGCTAGATGACGTAGTCCGCGACTTAGACAGCCCTGCCGCGGTGCAGGCGCGCCGCCTGGCACGGGCGTTGGAGCCTTTCGCGGAGGCGCCCCCGGCCGTCCTGGACGAAGCACAACACGCTCTGATCGCGCCGTTAAGGACTACGCTGCGCCAAGCGAGACATCTCCTCGCCGCCGAGCGAGTGAGCATCGAAACGCTTCCACCGCAGCTGAAGAAGGCCTGGATGTCCATTGACGGCCGGTTCCGGATCGAGGTCTCGCCGAAGGGCGATGCCAACGACAATGCCGTCTTGCGCCGCTTCGTTAAGGCCGTTGGCACTGTCGCGCCGGAGGCCGCCGGCACGCCTGTTTTCATGATCGAGGCCGCCGCAACCGTCGTAACCGCATTTCTTCAGGCCGGCATCTTGTCGTTGGCGCTGATTGCGCTGATCCTGTTTGTCGCGCTGCGTCGGTGGATCGATGTTGCGCTGACTCTGGTACCTCTGCTCGTTGCTATCGTTGTCACGCTCGAGATCTGCGTGCTATTCGGGCTGCGGTTGAATTTTGCCAACATCATCGCGCTTCCGCTGCTGCTGGGCATTGGGGTCGCTTTCAAAATCTACTACATCGTCGCTTGGCGTGCGGGGGGGACGAACTTCCTGCAGTCGAGCCTAACGCGCGCTATCCTTTTCAGCGCCTGCACGACGGCCATTGCTTTCGGCAGCTTGTGGTTCTCGCACCACCCTGGGACGTCCAGCATGGGCAAGCTAATGGGCCTGTCGCTGCTGACGACGCTGGCGGCCGCCGTCGTCTTCCAGCCGGCGCTGATGGCGACGCAACGGCAGAAGCGCCTGCTAAATGAACCGGCATCGCCGTAAAATGAAAAACTGCGGTAAAAAAGCAACAGTGGGCCTGAAGGATAACTGGTAACTTAACGCTGATATTTGATACGACGCGCCAGAGCGGCATCAGCCGGGTTGATGCCTTGTGCGCCGTACCAAAGCAATCATCGGCGTCAGGAATAGAGTAGATGCGTCGCGCTCGGCTATGGAGCAAATGGGCGATCGTGTGGGCAACAGCGCTGCTCTTAAGCGCATGCGCGAGCGCGCCCCACGACGTCTCGTTGCCAATCAGCGATCCCAACGAGAATGCAAACCGCCAAGTATTGGCGGCAAATCAAAAAATACTCGGACCAGTGTCCGAAGGCGTAAAAGCAGCCGTACCGGGCCCGGTCCACGAAAGATTGCATGATCTGAATTCGAATTTGAAGGAGCCACGCATCTTGGTGAACAATCTGCTGCAAGCGCGGTTCGACGCGGCGGCGCGCACGACCGCCCGGTTCGTAGTCAACACAACCGTCGGCCTCGGCGGATTGGTTGACGTGGCCGGCCGCAACGGCGTCGCGCAGCAGAGCGGCGATTTCGGTCAGACCTTGTTTGTCTGGGGCGTAAGCGAGGGTCCGTACACGGTGTGGCCTTACTTGGGCCCCTCGACGACGCGCGATGCGGTCGGGTCCGTCGTAGATATGGCCGCCAATCCGCTGGGTTGGCTGATAGGGACGCAAATCGCCTTAGCGACCACGCAAGTCGCGGTAACCGCCGGCACCACGAGCGTCGATGCGGTCGACCGGCTGGGCCAGTTGAAGACCGCTGAAGATGCGTCCATCGATTTTTACAGCTTCGTCCGCTCGAGTTATTATCAGATGCGCCGGTCGGAGCTGCGCGAAGCCATTGGGCTCCCGAGTGTCGTCGAGTCACCGGCGACCGCCGACCTTGATGACACCCCGGATGACCCTGGTCAGGCGGTGGCGACCGCCCGTTGACGCAATGCCAGCAAGGTTGCTGACATCCCTTGTGTCAGCGCGGGCAACGACGGGGCATGAACCCCGGATCAAGGCTGAAACCGATTATCGAGAAGCCCGCCGCGTGACCGGTGAAGCGGCTTGCGCCTCCTCCACGACTGTTTCATCGAGTGCGCCAATCAGCGCATGAACACAGTCCCCCCAAGTTCGAACACGGTATTCGGCCCGCAGTTGTGCCTCTCGCGCAGCTAGGTAAGGCGGGTCGATGAGCGGCCGTTCGAGCTTTGCCAATGCATCATCTTCGTTCAAGGGATCGAAATAATCGATAAGGTTGCCACCCGCTTCTGGGATGGATGTGTGGTTGGAGGCTACGCAGAACTTCCCGTGCGCCAAGCTTTCCGCAATCGGCAATCCCCAGCCCTCGGACAGACTCGGAAACACCGTGAATAGGCAGGAACGATAAGCTTGCTGCAATTCCGCATCCGACAAGCTGCGCAGTAGAATGATCTTGCCATTTAGATAGTCGCTCGCCTCGAGATCATGCAACAAGTCATCGACCAACCAGCCGATCTTTCCAGCAAAAACCAAGTTCGGCACGAGGTTAGTGCCGTGGCGCTCCAACAGTCGTCGCCATACTCTGACAAGCAGCCGATGATTCTTTCTAAGTTCAATGGTCGAAACGTATAAGACGTAACGTGGAGGAAGGCTTATCGTTGTTTGCGTACCGGCCGTGAGCGGGTCGAGCGTGTCCCTGAAACCCGATCCCATCTCCAACGCCTCCACGCGAGGAGGTAATGGCCAACCGGACTCCGCAACAAACGTGACAAGGGCAGTTCGCGTATGCTTTGAGTTGGTGAACACGATGTCCGAAACCGGTATTGCGGCTCGAAGCCAATCGCGAAATTGAACTGTGTGGTGGGGTTCGACAAGCGATTCATGTTTGATCGGAATGAGATCGTGAACCAAAGGAGCAAACTTTATTCCATAGTGTCGCTTCATTTCGGCAATATACTTCATGTAGTTGGGAATTCCCCAACTGGCCCCAAGTGATACGATCACATCGCCAGGGCGCACGAACTGCTCAAACCGGTTCGTCCGGAACAATGTGCCGATGAAATCGCGAGCCGCAGCCTTGAAGATGGAAAAGAAAAAGCGCGGGTGGCGCACGATCACCGGGAAAGATCTGGGGAATTTTTGCCAAAATTCCGCCGGCTCCCAAAATGTCTTCCACGGAGCGATACGGCCAGGCGGATTCAGGTATGCGGAACGGATTTCTCCGAAGTCGATCATGTGGAGTCTTTTGCTATAAATACTGAGCCGACAAAACCTCACGCGATCGGAAATCGCGCCGAGCGTCTGGGCCGCCCGATAAATCTCGAATTGAACCCGCTGTACGCCGCTGGGATTGCGAAAATGATCAAAATAGCGGAGAAAATCCTCCACTTCGAACCAAATAACACTCTGACCAGTGCCGTCAGCGCAATAGTCTTGTTGCTCAGGTTCCTTCATACGGGTTACAGGAGCCGATAGAGCTATCTCATGATCAGGGTGACGATTCGCTGGCACGAGGTTAAAAGGAGCTTGGGTCGGGAATTAGGTGGCTGCCCTAGCTGGCACAGCGACGCAGGATGTCTCAGTCGCTGGAAACTTGGTGACGGCTTTTCCGGCCTTCTCGACTTCACCAATCGGCACGACCGCAAGCCACGGGCGTAGGTAACACGAATGAAGCAACGACACGAGTGGGTCCAAAGGCTCGGCTGGCTGCTTGCTCTGCTAATCCTTGGGCTAACGTTCGGATGGCGCGTTGCTGCGGCGGCCCTGGTCGTGTGGACGACAGGCCACATCGCGTTCTGGCTCTTCATGCTGCTCGAGCCGGTGAAACAAGACTATTTGCTTCCGCAGCCTTGGGGCGATGAGCCGCCGCCTGGCATTCGCCAAGAGCTTAGCGGCGGGACGGAGACAGCCTCATTCGGAAAGATAGGTCATCATGACTAGGATGCCCCCGAGCGCAATAAGCACTCCGAGCCCGAGTGGGGCGGCCCCTGCTAACAAACCCAAGTCCATGGCTCTAAGCGGCCTGTATTCGCTTAGATTTCATTGAGAACTCTCACTACTACTACCCTATTTGCGCCCGCCCTTTTGACGCCACTTCAACACCGTGGCGAAAACGTGAAATTCGCCGAATTGACAGCGTTAAATGGTCGTAAACAACGCGCCTGACTTTCGCTCGGCCGATTATGGCGCGGCAGAAAACAGAAAAAGGCCACGAGGTCTGCTATAGTGCCGCAAACGGGGGATTACTGTGCGCTTCGCTGTTGCCGCGGCGTTTCTCGGCTTTTTGTTGGTGGTCTACCTGATTATCGACAGCGGCGCCGCGCAGGTGGCTCACGCGATGCTGGTGATCGGTTGGGGGCTGATCCCCATAACCTTGTACCACCTCATTCCTTTCACTCTGAGCGCGCTCTCATGGCGCGAACTTCTGCCCCCGGCAAGTCGTCCGCGTACCGTGACTGTCATCTGGATCCGCTGGATCCGCGAATCCATCAATACGCTATTGCCCGTCGCCAGCATCGGCGGCGATGTCGCAAGCATGCGCCTCGTCCATTTGCGAGGGGTGCCGGGCGCGCAAGCAGCATCCAGCGTGATCGTGGACACTACCGTCGGGGTCGTCACGCAGTTGATATTTGTCCTGTCGGGAGTGGCGTTGCTCCTGATGCGATCGACGGATCGTAACTCGCTGCTGGTGGCGGGAACGGTGCTGCTCGCCACGGGCATACTCTTCGTGGCAATCACGGCATTCGTGGTCTTGCAGCATCGCGGTCTGTTTGCCGGGTCCACGAAATTTGCGCGCCGCCTGATGCCGGCAAAATGGCTTTCCGCCTTGACGGCGCGCGCCCCGATGATCGACGCCGCCGTGGTGGCGGCATACCGCAATGGGCCGGTTATGTTGCGCGCTAGCCCGCTGCGCTTTCTCGGATGGGCTGCCGGCACAGGCGAGATTTGGCTCGTGATGCACAGCCTCGGTCAGCCCATTGGCGTGGTCGACGCATATATCCTCGAAAGCCTCGGTTCCGGCGTTCGCGCGGCAACATTCATGCTGCCCGGCGCCTTAGGCGCTCTCGAGGGCAGCTATATCTTGTTCGGCGCGATGTTTGGATTGCCGGCGGACACGGCGCTGGCGATCTCCTTGTCAAAACGCGTGCGGGAATTGGCGTTGGGCGTGCCGGGCCTGCTGCTCTGGCAGTATGTCGAAGGCCGCTATCATCTGCGCCGTGGCAAGCCGAATGCACGCGGATCAAGGGACACTGATGTCGACAACGCAGTCAACCTGCAGGGCGCCAGGGCGCCCGGCATCGCAGTACCTGATTCGATCCAGCTGCTTGCCAACAAGGCGATCGAAGGAGCCGACTTCCAAGGGTCGTCGACTAGCGCGGCGACGCAGGAAGCCGACGCACCGCAAAGCGATTATAACCGCTAGGACAGATAGCGATCGGGGTCCGCCAGGTTTCCGGCGCGGACGGCCTCGTTGTATTTGATGAAACCCGCGCGGCGGCACGGTTGACCATCCGGCACTATCAGCATCTTTCGCACCACGACTAGGACTGGAGCACAACCATGAGAACGCGGCTTGCAATAACGGGATCAATGCTGGTGGGAGCAGTGGTAGGTGCTGCTGGTGACCAAGTTCTGCATGCGCAGCCCAAACCGCCGGTCTATATGATCGCCATCAACGAAGTCCGCGACCAGGAAGGCTATGCAAAAGAATACGTTTCGCCTGCTCAGAAATCGGTCAAAGATCACGGTGGCGAGTATATCGCCGCAGGACCAGGAACGCAGGTTACGGGCAGCCTGCCTCAGGGACCAGTTGTGATCCTTCGCTGGGACAGCATGGAGGCGCTACAAGCTTGGCGCAACTCTCCCGAATTTCAGGCTGCACTCAAGATCGGCGAAAAATACGCGAAATTCAACATCGTCGCCGTTAACGGCATGAAATAGTCCTCGCGCTACGCAGGGGCGTTGTTCGCGGGCTTCAGACGAGATGCCTGTCGGCCCGCGCGGTGACTGCCTCGTTTGGAGGGAGCATGGCAACCGTTACGTACGACAAGGAGATCACTGCACTTCTCGTGGTCGATCCGTATAACGACTTCATTTCCGAGGGAGGCAAGCTATGGGAGCGCATTCGGCGCGTCGCGGAAACGAATGACTGCGTTCCTCATATGCTGGAGGTCCTCAATGCCGCGCGCAAGGCGAAGCTTCGCGTCTTCTATGCGCTGCATCATCGATACCGTCCGGGCGATTACGAGACTTGGAAGTATATTGCGCCCATTCAGAAGGCGGGGTGGGCGCGAAAGAGCTTCGAATACGGCACGTGGGGTGGGGAGATCCGTCCCGAATTCGTGCCCAAGCTAGGCGAGATCGTTGCAACGGAGCACTGGTGTTCCAGCGGCTTCGCCAACACGGACTTAGATCTGCAGCTCAAGAAGCACGGCGTCCA
>Ga0210406_10004918_pt1 | contig 14126 bp, 6 predicted proteins | sample IncBWC30MmetaG_FD_155454 | JGI IMG/M metagenome (GOLD analysis project Ga0210406, IMG submission 155454) | Forest soil microbial communities from Barre Woods Harvard Forest LTER site, Petersham, Massachusetts, United States - Inc-BW-C-30-M | ecosystem: Environmental > Terrestrial > Soil >... | reverse complement strand
GGTAGCGCCGCAGGAAGTAGTCGATCGTCTCGACGCGGATCCTTACGGAGCCGGTTGGTTTATTCTCGTCCAGGTCCTTGAAAGAGAAATACGGCGTGTGCGACTTCTCGATGATGCCTTCGATCACGCCGTAAATGGGCGCGTCATGGCCGCACTTAAAGTTCGAGATTTCCATCGCCACCAGGTTAGGATGACGCGCGGTGAACTTGGCCGCCCAGATCTTGTGATTGGTGCTGGCGGAGTAGCGCGTCTTCCATACATCGGCTATGTCCAGCGGATGCTGAATTACGCCAGCGCGGACTTCGTCGCCGAACAGCCGTTCCAGCAGGTCTTCATCGAGCGGTAGCGTGCTTTGCGAAAAGATCGGGTACCCCAATTTCTGGAATTCGTCCAGAATTTCGTGGTTGAGGCCGGGATCATGGTGGTAGGGCCGGCCTAGCATCACGATCCCGATGCGGTCCTCGCGTTCGAGTTGGTCCAGCACGTCGCGGGCTTTGCGCCGCATACTGGTCTCATAATCTCCCAGAGCTTTATACCCCGCCTCGATGGCTCGCTGGTTTTCTTCCGGCGACAGTCCCAACACAGGCTGGAAGGCGGTAAACATCTGGTGCGCGAGCAGCTCTCGATCCTGGAGATTGAGAACCGGATTGACGTACTTTACGTGGTTTTCCGCAAAGACATCATTCTCTTTGGTGAAGGCTGCCTTGACGGTCTCCGGACACGCCGTCACCGTTGGGCACGCGTTCGAACCGGTAAGATTGACCAGCGGCGTGTGGAGCACGTCAACCATCGGGAAGAAGATCAGGTCGAGTGGCTTCTTCGCTGCTTTGATGCTGAGCAGATTGTGGACATGCGCGATTCCGATTTTAGCCGGGAAACAGGGGTCGATGGCTCCACGGCTCGCGCCTGCTCGATACAACTCCGGGCTGGTGTAATCGGAGTAAATGAGGTTCTCACCTTTGAGTCCGAGGCTTTCGAAGTAGGCGTTGAATAGCGGCGCGTAGACGTACGCATTCAGCACCCGAGGCATTCCAATGCGCAGGTCGGGCCTATTCTTCATCAGGGCTACCCGCTCCTTGGTGGATTTCGTCCACGCGCGGGAAGGAATCGGATCGGCCACGAGTTCGGTCTTCTGCGAACGGAACGCTTCGTGCGCGGCCAAATCCACGAAGTTCGGGTACTGCTTCTTCGCCGCATCGAGCCCGGCCTTGATGTCCTTCATGTCCTCCATCTCTTCGACCGTGCCCTTCTCGCAAGTGGCGATGATCAGGCGTTGCTCGCCGGCCTTCAATGGCACTTTGGATTTCGAGACCTTAGCGAGCGGCACGAAATTCTGGGATGGCTCAGCCGTCCCGCCCGTGATGGTGAGGCTTGCGACGGCGTCTCCAGTATTCACGTCAATGAATGTGCGCAAGCAATTGTTCTTGCAGAAGTAGCAGCGCGTGTTTTCGTTGCGGGTGGTGTGATAAGTGATATTGCGGACCGCATCGAGGCCGATGAAGCTGGTACGCCGGCCGTTCCGGTAGATGCGCCCCGCCTCCACGGCCGCGCCTATTGCGCCAGACTCACCGCAATGCTCGTGCACGATGATCTCTGGCTTGCGGTCGCCCGAGCGAAAACTCGAGCGAATGAAATCCACTTCAGCTTTGACTACGGCCATGTTGTTCTGCGTGCCGCCCTGCAACACGAAGCGCGATCCGAGAGCCGCCAGATTGGGAATGCTGGCCACATACAAGAAGATGTTCTTGGGCAGCACCGCGGCTAGGCCGGCCAGAATCTCTTGCGCACGCCAACCCTGGCGCTGGAAGTTCACGATGTCGGACTGCATGAAGACCGCGCAGCCGTAACCGAACACGGGCATGCTCGTGGCCGAGAAAGCCAGGTCCGCATACTCTTCGACTTTCAAGCCGAAACCCTCAGCTGTCGATTGCAGGAAGTACCCGTTACCGGCGGAACATTGCGTGTTGAGCTTGAAGTCTTTCACGCGACCGTTCTTCAGAACGATCAACTTGATGTCCTGGCCGCCGACATCCACGATGACATGCGGATCATCGTAGAATTTCATTGCGGATTCCGTGTGCGCTACGGTCTCCACCAGCGCCACGTCGGCGTGCAGAACATCTTTGAGAATGTCCTTGGCGTAACCGGTGGTGGCGACGCCGAGCACTTCCATCTTCGCGCCTTGAGACTCGACCTGAGCGCGCAGCTTCTCGAACATATCAATGGTGTCCTGGATGGGATTGCCATTCGAAAGCTGATAGGCCTTGCACAAGATGTCGCCATCTTCAGAGAGGAGCACGGCCTTGGTGGAAGTGGAGCCACCATCCACGCCCACAAAACCACCCACCGTGGTTCCGGATTGAAAAGTGGCGGGAACAAATTTCTTGCGCCGGTATGCCGACTTGAAAACGTCCAGCTCGTCTTTCGATTCGATGAGCGCGCCGCTTCCGGACGCAGCTTTCTCTTCGGTGCGGCCGAAATCGATGTAGTGGACCAACTTCGCAGTACCGCGGTAGCGGCCAACTTCATCTTCTTCGGTCTTGCCGAACTCGATGGCCCCTAGCGCCGCGAAATACTGCGCATTTTGGGGAACCTTGATCAACTCCTGCGGCGTCGCGCCTTCCGGAATCTCGACCTTGCGGTCTTTCCACATGCGCGGGATGTTGGCCTGCCAGGCTTCCCGCATTCCTCGGATGAACGTGTTCGGCCCACCCAGCAGCAAAACATGCGGCCGCAGCGTATGGCCTCGGGTAAGTACGCTCAGGTTCTGCAGCACAATAGCTTCGAACAGTGAAGCCATCAGCTCATCCGGCGGCGTGCCTTCTTTCTGCAGGCTGTTGACGTCGGTCTCAGCGAAAACGCCGCATTTGCCCGCCACTTTGTGCAGTTTAATGCCGTCGTAGCCTTGCAGGCTGAGCTGTTCAGCAGGGATTTTCAGCTTGGCGTTGATCTTGTCAACTACAGCTCCCGTGCCGCCCGCGCACTTGTCGTTCATGGACGGGATCTTCTTCTTGCGGCCGCTCTCGGGATCGTCTTTGAAGACGATGATTTTCGCATCCTGGCCCCCGAGTTCGATCACCGAGTAAACTTCCGGATGCATTTTCTCGACGGCCAGCGACACGGCGGTGACTTCCTGGACGAACTTCGCACCCACCAGTTCGGCGAGCGTGCCTCCGCCCGAGCCGGTCATGAAGGCTCGCGAGTTCTCCGGAGTAACGCCAGCTTCCGTTTCTATGCGCTGGAGAAACTCCAAGACCTTTTCCGGTTGCTTGGTTTCGTGCCGCTGATAGTCCTGCCAGACGATCTTGTCCGTCTGGTTCTCAGCGACAATAGCCTTCACTGTGGTCGAACCCACGTCGAGTCCGACCAGATAGCGTGTCTCCATGTCAGGCCACCTTCGGATCGGCCACCAGCGCTGTCGACCGCTTCCGCTTGCCTGTGTGCGAGTTCATCAAGTCGTTGACGTGCAGGACGAATTGCGCCGCCGTGCCAGCGATGCCTTCGCGATGCGGAACGTGGTAAAAGGGGCGCCGCAGCTCGCGATGATCGGCGACGAATCCGCGGATGTCGTTCAGACTCTTGCCCGTGGATTGCAGTACGGTCTCGAACTCCGCCTTGGCCTTCGCTTTGGCCTCGCCGAGAGCCATTTGCACGCGGCTGTGAGCATTCACTTCGCCTTCGCCCGATGTTTCAATCGGAAGGAAGATCATGTCCTTGAACTTGTTAATCACGGCCGACTGAACGCCGTCCGATTGCGACGACGGCATGCACCCAAATGGTTTCAGCGCCAGCACCATGTGGCACTTGTGGTGAACGGTGTAGTACACGTTCTTACCGACCTCGAGATGTCCCTCCCCGCCGCGCGCGAAGCGATGATAGAAGGGCTCAGCCAACCTAGCCAGTTCTCTTTGATCCACTAGCTTGTGAGCCAGCCCGCCGAGTTTCTCGCCGACCCGGTGATAGAAGTGCGCCCACATGGATTCGCCAATGGTGAATCCGAGAATCTTGCCTTCATAAGCTATCTCGCGCTTAAATTTGCGCTTGAAATCGTACCAGGCAAGCCGCTCGTGGTGCGCTTTAAATTCCTTGTTATTCAGAGCGCGCGCCTTGGCCTGGCAAAGCAGGTATGCGACCCAGGTGGCGACAGGCTCCACAATCACCTGCGCGCCCTCGCGCTCCAGGAATCGGAACATGTTGAAATTGCCGTCGCCTTCGGTGATGGAGGCCCAGAACTCACCAGTAATCTTCACCACCGGCTTTACCTTGGTTCGGTCTACTTCCACCTCGTCGATGCGCGCGCGACAGGCTTCCAGGGCATCAAGGTAAGGCTTCCCATACAAGTTCTCGTACACCTTGCCCCAGGAGTTCCAGAAGCGCATGAACTTGTCGTGACTCTTGAGATAGCCCTTGGCCCAGTTCGGCGCGCGCTCGACGATCTCAAATGGCGGGCGTTCCCGTAGCGTGCGGGTCAAGGTTTCGCCGGCCTCCTCGAAGGCGCGGTCGGTTTCGCCGTGTTTCACTTCGAACGGGCGGATTTGGTAGACGATGTCGTTGAGGGTGTCGCCAACGTTCATGGCGTTCAGCATGCCCATGCCAAAGTCGACGGTGAACTTCAGCCCGGCTTCGCCCGAGGCGGCCTTGATGCCGTCGTTCTGCTGGAAAAGGAGCACGCGGAAACCGTTGAAGCCGGCATTCTCGAGCGCGAAGCGATACTCAGCTTCGTACATGCCGAAGCGGCACGGACCGCACGATCCAGCAGTGAAGAAGACGTAGTTATCGACAATGTCCTGCCGCGGCACGCCCTGTTTCTCGAGTCCCTGCAAGTACTGCACCAAGCAGCCGACTGTGAAATACGTCGGATTGCACTGCCCGTTATTGCCAAACTCCTTGCCGATCTGGAAGGCCGGCACATCCGGGACCGGGAGCGTTTCGCATTTGTACCCGCAGCCTTCGAATACCGCGCGGAACATGTTGTCGTGTTTCCAGGTAATCCCCCCGATAAGGATGGTGACTTTGCCTCGCTCGGCTGCGGTAAACGGTCGTTCCACCGGACGCTTGAATTGTTGCTGGATATTTACGAAACCGGCGGCAGATCGCAACCGGGCTCGCTCCGCGTCCACTCGTCTCTCGATTTCGTCCGCCGCGCCTTCCAAGCGCTCCTGGACCACTTCTTGATCGGTTACTTCTGACATGTCTTCTCCCTTCCTGCTTAGTCAAAGTTGGTGGCTCCTTGGAACCGGTTGAGCGCCTGCCGCAACATCCACTTGATGACGCGAGCGTCGTTATAGCAGTACGCCAGGATATGGTTGAGGGTTGAGAAGCAGTGCGGCTGGCACGACTTCTTCATCTCAGTAAGCTGCTTCTTTTCAAACTTGTGGTTTTCTATGGTTCCCCAATCGTATGTGGCGTTGTACATGGGGAAACACGGCGCGAGCGTGCCGTCGGTTCGCACAATAAGGGAATTCCATCCAGCTCGGCAGTTCCATTCCTGGACCTTGCCGCGCATGAAGTGGCGCATCTCGTCCAGACGGCTAGCGGAGTTTACCATTTTGTATCCCGACCTCTTCTTCTCAATGAGCCAGTCCACCAACTCATCCACCTTGCCAAAGTCCTCGGGCGTAATGAACGTGAGGTTGTTCTCCATGTGCTTGAAATCGGGCTGGTCCATCATGGGCGATTCGTTGATGTGGTAATCCGTGGCGATTCCGTGATCGTGCGCGATTTCAGTAAGTTGCCGGACGTCGTCCATGTTGTTGCGGCAGATGTTGATGTTAAAGAAGACGCTGTAGCCATATTCATACTGCTTCTTGATCAAGTAATTGAAGTAAGACCGGATGGGCGCGAGCGCTTTTGGAAGGCCAGGTTTTTCGTCGACTGCGTCCACGGCGAAGTTGAAGGTGGCCACTCCGGCGTCGGCCAGCCAGTCTGTTACCTGTGGACGCAACAGCCGGGCATTCGTTGGCACATAAATCCAAAATCCCTTCTTTGCGGCGTAATAGCAAACTTTGTGTGCAAACTGCGGACGGAGGAGTGGCTCACCACCCATCAGTGCCAGGACGCCGGCCCCCGTATCTCGCAACCAATCGATGGACCGCTTAGCGATCTCCTCCGTCATTCCTTTGACGCGATTATCGAAGGCCCAACAATAGTGACAATCCAGATTGCATTTCCACTCGGTGAACAAGTAAGCAATGATGGGGTGGAAATCGCCCGGCAACGCCCGTGATTTCAGCCATGGAACGGCCCAACCGCGGAAAGCACGCGTGATCTGTTCCGCTGTATAGTGCCGTTTCGGCGGCGGCACGGGCGGTCCTAACCCGTCGTCGCCGAGCAACTCTGGATACTGTGGGAACACAGGATCAGGAAGGTGCTCTGGCTTGATCGCCGGAGACACAGACGTTCGTGAGCCAGGTTGCGTCAGCAAATTGTGTAACGGAACATCTAAGCGGAAGCCTTCGGGCTGCCGCGCCTCGAGTGTTTTCGGAGTCATAGGGTGAAGGGAACAGCGGTACAGAGTTGAGATGTGGTCTGCTGCTTGGCACCAAACGGAAATCGGTCATGCAGCTGACGAGTTGAGAGGCCATCCTAGTCAATGCCTCAGCCATATCGACTGCAGGTTTAGATAACACGGGTCCACTGAAGGTTTCATAGAATCACAAAGACATTTCGTTGAATTGCAATAACTCGACTGAATCGGCTATGCAATCACGACAATTTGGATCGGTCCCTCTAATGCGCTAGTAAAGTCACTAGTTTAAATGCACTAGTAAACTTACTAAGTCGTGAAGGATTGCGCAGCGAGACCACCAGTAGAAAGAGGCCGTCAGTCTCGTCGTTGTTCGCTCAAGCCGACGTCGAGATTCTGAGGGCCACCTTATCCGATTGCAGGTTTTTTCTGTTCCGCATCTACTAAGAGTCGGCATAGCGCAAACTAGTTCACACCAGTACTCGTGGCCCATCATCCAAGTGGTTTAAGTCTGGAAGCAAGCCAGATTCTCCGGCAAAAGTAGCGAGTGACCTCTCTATGGATGAGGACGTCTCGGCCATCAAATGCGCCGGACACTTCGCATGAAAGCGATCGCCGGATAATCGCCGTCGTTCAAATGGCAGTGTTCGGGTACCGGTAACACGTCGATAAGAGTGATCGCCAGCGATGATGTTCGCGTCAGCTCGCCTAACGCCTTCGGCTCCCTCATTGGTCGTGTAGCCAAGGTAAGAGGAGATCAAACCAACAAGGCTCCCAAAACCGCCGTCTTCAGTGTTGGCGGAATAAACATTGCCCAGCTTACACCGCTGAAAGCGCGGGAAAGATAGAGTCGGAAGGATGTATCAGAGTTCGCGGGATGCGCTACGTAACCTTCCGTGAGCCCGACGATATGCATACAAACCGTAAGTAACGAGCAGGCAACGACGTGGGGAACCACCCAGCTGTTTGAATTAGTCAGTGGAAAGCACGTCTATCGCGTCGATCTGTCCCGTTACTGGCATATCCGCCAATCCGGCACCGATACTCGCCCCATTCGTCCCGACCATCAGCAATCCGGCAACCAGCGGACGGATCTCCACAAAAAACGCCACTGACTCGACTGCGGGATTTCTGCTCCAAAATTGGATCAGACTACTGCGTGTATGAAGAGCCAGAATAAGTCTTCCGGGGAAGCCCCGAGACAAAGTCAGTGGCAACGATTCTCAACCCGCCATTTCGATTTATTGCAGGATCACCCGGAACTCGAAGCGAGGAACCAGCGACCGCCGCACGGCACGCAGAGCAAATAGACCGATGTTCCCCGATGAAGTCCAGATATTTCCGCATACGTTCCTTAAAGGTTAAGCGTCAAATTGAGGTTACTCCTCTCGATCTCCTGCCGCCGGTCGCCCTGGAAGTCCGGGGGCGGGCGAGATTCTGGGCGCCACGCGGGAAGTCGGAGGTCGGCGTAGCTGGTGTCGGCTCGCCAGCGTCTGGAGATCATCGGCTGCGGCTTGGCAGGCACTATTCCCGCGGAGGGCGCGGAACTCCTGTCATTCGTAATGTCGCTATTCACCTGACGGCGTATTACGTACACAGACGGGCCAGGGGCACGGCATCCACGAGTTCCTTGTAAATTGGAACCGGTAAAGCTTGCTCCTTACCTGCTGCCGAAATGCACAGAGTTCCGTTGGATCATTGGTTCGACGGTTGAGCGAGTCTTGCGATGAACGGCTGCGCGACCATCGGAGTCGCTGCTCCCTTGACGATTTCGCCGTTACTCAATGTCTTGCCATAGAGGGCCTTGTTACCGGAGTCATCCGGTTTCAGAGTTGCACCATCAAGACCGAAGCCGGCGAACACTCCCTTCGTGTGTCCGTAGAAAATAATCTTAGCGTTGGGATCGTCGTGTGCGGACTTGCCATTTCCCCAGCCAGCCGACGCGGACGACCCGATCGCGAAACGATCAGAAAGCAGCTTCGAACGCAATTCCTTGTCTAGCGAAAGGATTACGATGTCGATTTTTTCGCCACCGAGCTGGACACCCAGGCCGCCGCTCTCGAGTGTGATGGCACCGGGCGCCGACCAGTTGGCATCATTCCGGCAGGAGATGAATCCCCGCCCGTAGCCCACGCCAACAACGACAGGGCCTTTTTTGAATCCCGGAATGACAGCGATACAGTCGGCGCTGGCGATTTGTTCCGGCCGAATACCATGCCCGATTGAGTCACTTATTGAAGACAGTCACGGCTTGTCCTAGCCGTTCGTGTGTCATCCGCGACTGCCGCAGTAACGAGAGTGCAGGCGAAACGCTCCGCAGTTATCCGACACTTTGTGGAAATGCCGACAGTCCGGTGAGCGTGACGAAGCCGCCGCGTAGCGCTCTAGGCTCCGATGGAGCGCCCGGCGGGCATACGCCCGTGATCATCGGCACGCGCAACGCAGTCCGTCCAATTGAATCGTCTGGGGTCTAATTCGTTGGAGCGGACTGCGATCTGGTTCGGGGCACCTTTGCGATGGGCAGTAAATTTCCCTCCACTTTGCGCGACGTTTTCGTCACGGTCGCAGGTCTGTCGGCGTTTTGACAAGTGTCGGACATCTGCGCAGCTCTTGGGCGGTACTTTCGGATACGATCGCCTCTGTTTTACTCCTGCTCCAGCCGATTGGAATGGTACGTGCAAGCGAGCAAAGCCACACAATGGTCCTGTTCAAGCCAGGAGTTCTTTCTATTCTCAGTAACTTTTCGGGGCCTAAACTATCTATGCGTAAGGAAGACGCATGTCCCAGTCGAAACTGGACCTAGCGAGAGTTCGCACAGCTTCCGGTTAGATATGCCGTTACATGAGTTGCTGACACAAGCTGCCTTGCGAACTGCCGTCCCTCCGGCCATCAATCCCGAACTTCACGGGACCCTATCTTCCCGCACCACCCGGAACTGCTCGGGACGACCGATTGGGGCCATGGCGGAAGGTGGTTTGACGGCTTCAGCTACCACTGACGACGAAGGCGGTTGGGGCGGTGCCACGAAGCACGTCTTCCCGCGGCTGCTGGGAGCCGCAATCGAGGCCGCGCGTACGGACCTTACGTGCGTTGGTACTGTGAGTTCGCTTATTTGCTGCCGATGGGACGGGAAGTATGTCTCCACTGGAGTATGCGTACCTGATTGCATCTTAGTGCCAGATCTCAGGGGCGCGCGCCAATGCTTCCAAAATCCGCCGCCGGACTTCCTTGGGAGCGCTAGTTTCCACTTAATGCTTCTGGGAGCGATTCCTGAACGTACGTTCCGGAAATCGACAAGCCCGTGAAAACAGCAACCGAATGCGATTACGATCATCAGCTGAAGCGGGAGGAGGAAGGAGTGATCCAACTCAGACAAGGGTGGACAACCAAGATTGCCGCTTGTCGGTCCGCGACTGTGACGAAATGGTCCCTGAACTAGCTTTGGGCCCTGTCCATGTTGAAAAAGCAGAGGTTGGGAGTTTTCCTCCAATGATTCGGTGTTCGTGGTGCCGGCTCGCAGCGCTGACCGCAGTCGCTCTTACCCTGAGCGCGCAAGAGAATACGCAACCTGGAAACGAGGACAAGCGCATCCTCTGGATCTTTACAAATCACCGAACCACCGATGATTCGGCGGCCCTCCCGAAGCTTACGCCTAGGGACAAGTTAGCCATTGCCTGGGGAGATGCGACAGATCGGGCTATATTTTTCCAAACCGCTGTCATTTCGGGAATCGGACAGGCTACCAATGGGAATCCTTCGTTCGGGCAAGGGATCGAGGGTTACGCCAAGCGATTTGGTACGACCTACGCTGATTTCGCCATCGAAAACATGATGACGGAGGGCGTTTTCCCGACGCTACTGCATCAGGACCCGCGCTACTTCCGCCGCCGCGAGGGCACCGGGCGGTCGAGACTGAGCTACGCGATCGGCCGGCTGTTCATCACCCGCACCGATTCGGGAAAGACTCAATTCAATTATTCCGAAGTTGTCGGCGGCGCGACGTTCCTGGCGATCTCTAACGCCTACTACCCGGACGGCCGCAGCGTCGGGAATAATATGGGCAGGTACGCTGTGCAGTTAAGTTTTGATGCAGCTTCTAATGTCCTAAAAGAGTTCTGGCCCGATTTGAAGCGCAAGCTGCCCCGCCGGCTCGGGGCGCATTAAGTCTGTCTTTTGCATCTCCTCTGTGGAGACATCTTTCAGGTAGTAGGATGTATCCTCGCGCGACTCTTCGCGCGCATCGACATCGTTCGCTGTCTTTGTACGCGATCGTCGACCTTGGCGAGTCTATTTGCCCTAATGCGACCGAAGTTTCTTGAACTGGTAAGCTGTTAAACCCGAGAGTCTCTCAACGTGTTTTGCTCCTCGGATTCCTGCGAAGCTGCATGACCGAACGGGCGGCTCTTGCCCGTATAGTCAAAATACTAAACCGCTCGCCGCAGAGTAAGGTAGGTAGTCGGCGTGAGGAACAAGAAGTGGGTACGGCTGCTGGCGTATGTGACGGGCTCGGTGAACCAGGAGCTTCTCCTGCAGAATGAATATCTGGCCGCAGAGCTGAGGGCGAAGCTGCCATCGAGATTGCGGCGAGCTATCCCGAGTCTTCTCCGCCGTCACGCCGGTATCGGCGTTGACTGGTTGGGAACCAGGGACGATCAGCCGCCTCTGCCAACGTGGTAACGCCTGTGGTCCCTAGCGGATCGTCGGTAAACCCGTACGGAGGCTAAGACTGCGACCTGTCGCGCCAGACCGTTCTCCGAATTGCGCGTGATCCGCCCAGGATGCGCTGTAATTGCGCTGCACCTGTAGGTAACGACCGCCGGGAGTTAGGGGAGGAAGCGCGATAGCACGAAGGTCAGTAGGCACACGGCCAGATAGGCCAGCATAAAATAGCGCCCGCAAAAAGCAGACTCGCGCTTGACGCCGGAGGTTTCAGTCCGACGACGCCGAGCACGTAAGTGCAGGGCACGGCCAGCAGCACATACGGCGACAGCGACGGAGCCATGCTGCTGATCAAGAGGAACACGGCTCCGGTGAGGAAATTCGAAATGCCGAAGGTTCCGAGGAGGGTGAGCTGATCCTGGCGAGCGACCGAGAGGTCGAGTTTGGCGAAGGTTCGGGCGGCCCAGTTCACCAGGAAGGTGTGGGGGAGGCCGCGCACGAGATCGATCAGGCCGAGCACGAAGAGGACTGTGGAAGGCAAGAAGCCGGGAGTGTTCGGGTGGAAAGGGGACATGGGATGCGGTGCGTGACTATTTCGGCTGCCAGACCGGCTACCGTCTCAGTATGCGACTCGTCTCGGTGAGCTTTTCGCAAATGCCCTTAACGAAAGGAGGGAAGTTGCGACATCTCCGTCCGGATGTCGGCGACTCGTACACAGGTCGGAAACGGCGCAGTGGGAAGCGTGCAACAAACTAGCGGGCGTCGATTAGTGCTGTGATGTCCTCTACGCCTCAATGAAGCTAGTTCCGCGCCGAGCACGCGCGCGAAGATGGCTTTACTGCCTGATGTGCAACATTAACGGACAATATCGCGGCGTGACTTCCCGAGCTGAAATAGTCAGTGGACGAACCTTGCCGTTGCCACTCACTCGTATCGCAAGGCGACCAGCGGGTCCACGTTAGTCGCCCGATGCGCCGGTAGATAGCACGCCAGCAATGCTACCACGGCAAGAATTCCAGCAACGCCTATCATGGTGAAAGGATCGCGTGCTCCTACTCCGAAAAGCAGGGCCGCGAGCAGACGCGTAAACGCGAGTGCTCCGCCGAATCCGAGCAACAGGCCCACGGCGGTCATCCGCAACCCGCTACGCAATATGAGCCAGCGGGTTGCGGCGCTGCTGGCCCCTAGAGCGGCACGAATTCCTATTTCTTGTGTCCGCTGTACTACCGAATACGAAATGACGCCGTAAATCCCAATCGCGGAAAGCGCCATCGCCACCGCCGCGAACACTCCTATAAGCACAGCGCGAAGCCGGTCTGTCGCCAGCGACTCCGACTTGATCTGTTCGAGTAATTTCAAGTCCGTAAGCGGCTGATCTTTGTTCGCCGCATATACTGTCTTTCGCAGTGCCTCTCCGAGCAGCGCCGGGTTCGTCGCTGCCCGCACGACGAGCCCCTGAAAAAAGGCCGGGCTTTGCTCGTTCGTAACGTACATGCCGGACGCTGCAATCGTGTCGTCGAGATTACCGACCATCTCATCGGCAACGACGCCCACTACCTCCCACGGGATCTCCGGTCCCAGCGTCTTACCGGGAACAATTTGTTGCACCAGAATACGCTGGCCCAAGGGTTCTTGATTCGCGAAATACTTCTTAGCCATCGTTTCGTTAATGACTGTCACCGGAGAAGCACCGGCAAGATCGCGGTCGGTGAGCCCCCGGCCCTTACGCAGGTGCATTCCCAGTGCCCGGAAATACGAAGGGCTCACCATCTTAAAGAAGCATGAAGGCCGATGAGCACGGTCCACGAAAGCACGGCCGGCAACCTGAAATGGCATTCCATAGCCCCAGCCGAGCATCGGCAAAGCCGAGGTAAGGGCAACATCGCGGACACCGGGCACGGCCTCTACACGGCCAACAATCTGGCGTAGATAGTTGTTGAGTTCAATCGCGTCCGGGTACCGCTTCTCGGGAATTGGCAGCACCGCAGTTATCACATTGGTCGAGTCAAACCCAGTCTCGACCTGCTGAATCTGAAAGAAGCTTCGAATCAGCAAGCCGGCACCGGTCAAAAGAACGAACGCAAGCGCTACCTCGGTGATCACCAAAGCGCCTCGCAACCGTTGCTGCGTCCTGCCGGTGCTGGAGCCCCGTCCACTCTCCCTCATCGAAGCCGTTAGGCTGGCGCGGCTCGCGTGAATGGCGGGAGCTAGACCGAATACCATTCCAGTCAGCTCTGAGATCGCGAGCGTGAATAGTAAAACTCGTCCATCCATCGTGATACTAACTTCTCGCGGAAACGTATACGGCGGTATTGCGATCCTCAGCCCGGCCATAGTCGCATAACCGATCCCGATGCCCAGAACGCCGCCGCAACAAGATAACAACACGCTCTCAGTCAAAAACTGCCGAATCAATCTGGACCGCCCCGCTCCAAGTGCCGCGCGGATCGCCACTTCGCGCGCCCGCTCTACACTGCGGGCCAGTGTGAGATTCGCCAAGTTCGCACATGCAATCAGCAAGATCATCACAACCGACGCCAGTAAAACAAACAATGATTGACGCATGGGCTTACCGATGAGCACTTCAGAAAAACGGTCCACGGCGACGCCCCAACCCTTATTGGAATCGGGGTAATCGTGGGCGATTCGGCTGCCGATTGCGTTCATCTGAGAGCGCGCCTGTTCCAACGTCACGCCGGGTCTAAGGCGGGCGTAGGCGCCGAACCAGTGAAAATTACGAGTCATGTTCTCCGGCTCAAAAGCTAATGGCCGCCAAATCTGATTGAAGGCGCGGTCAAACGCGCTCCCTTCCGAAAGGACGCCAATAATCAGATGAGGTTGGCTGTCGAGCAGCACCTTGCGGCCGACTATGCCGGGATCGGCTCCAAATTGTGTTCTCCACAGCGGATTACTCAGCACGGCTACAAGATTCTTGCCGGATTCATCTTCGCCGGGACCAAACGTGCGGCCAAGCACGACCGGAACGCGAAATATATCGAAG
>Ga0210406_10004916_pt1 | contig 14126 bp, 18 predicted proteins | sample IncBWC30MmetaG_FD_155454 | JGI IMG/M metagenome (GOLD analysis project Ga0210406, IMG submission 155454) | Forest soil microbial communities from Barre Woods Harvard Forest LTER site, Petersham, Massachusetts, United States - Inc-BW-C-30-M | ecosystem: Environmental > Terrestrial > Soil >... | reverse complement strand
GGCGGGGGACCGACGTCGAAGCTGCTGGCGCAGACGATGAAAGGCGGTGGCACCGGGGTTGGGAAGGTTGAGGACTTTTCGTTCGTGCAGATCAGCGACTGCCATATTGGATTCAACAAGGGCGCGAATCCGGATGTGACCGGGACGCTGAAGAAGGCTATCGACCGGGCCAATCTTGCGCCTGCGGGTATGAAGGCTCCCGACTTTATGCTGCACACCGGCGACATTACGCAGAACTCGAAGGCGGCGGAGTTCGATACGGCTTCGGAGGTGATTAAGGGTTTCAGGAGCGAGGTGTTCTACGTTCCGGGGGAACACGATTTTATCGACGATGGCGTGCAGTACAAGCAGCGTTTCGGCAAAGGCACTGTGGGCAACGGGTGGTATAGCTACAACCACAAGGGCGTTCACTTTGTGGGGTTGAACAACTGTGTGCAGGTGGATGCGATGGGGAATATGGGGGAGGACCAGTTGAAGTGGCTGAAGACTGATCTGGCGGGGCAGAGCCATTCGACGCCGATTGTCGTGTTCGCGCATATTCCGTTGTGGATGGTGTATGAGAAGTGGGGCTGGGGGACGAAGGATGGCGAGCAGGCGCTGGCGATGCTGAAGCCGTTTGGTTCGGTAACGGTGTTGAACGGACACATTCATCAGGTGGTGCAGAAGGTGGAGGGCAATGTGGCATTCCACACGGCGATGGCGACGGCGTTTCCGCAGCCTGCTCCGGGAGCTGCGCCGAATCCGGGGCCGATGATGGTTCCGGCGGGCAAGCTCGAGGACGCGCTGGGGGTGACTAAGGTGAAGGTTGTTCGCGGACACAATCACCTGGCTGTCGTTGATTCGAAGCTGGCGGAGAGTGTCTGATGCGCCCGTGGGTGGTGGCTGTTGTGACTGTGATTGCGGTAACGGGTGCGGGATTTGGGTTGGGGAATCTGCATCCGTTTGGCGATCCGCGTGTCGAGCCTGCGGAGGGGCTGGGCACGCTGCTGCGGGGGGCAAAGATGCCGGCGGAGGCGAAGGCGGTGCTTGTAGCGAAGTGCGCGGATTGCCATTCGAATGAGACGCGGTGGCCGGTGTATGCGCGGATGGCTCCGGGGTCGTGGCTGATCGAGAGGGATATCGTGGAGGCGCGAAAGAAGATGGATCTATCGCGATGGGAGGAGATTCCGTCGGACCACCAGGACGTGTTGATGGCGAAGATTGTCGAAGAGGCGAAGAGCGGGATATGCCTCCGCTGCAGTACCGTTTGCTGCGCTGGGATGCGAAGCTTTCCCAGGGCGATGTACAGACACTTTCGACGTTGGGCAAGGGTGCGGGTGTAAGTGAAGCAGCTTTGGCTGGAGATGGCGACGCTGTGCACGGCAAGGCGGTGTTGGAGAAACGCTGTACGGGGTGCCATGCGCTGGAGGCCGACCGCGAGGGGCCACGGCTGGCTGGAGTGTACGGCAGAAAAACTGGGAGCGTTGCCGGATTTACTTATTCCACCGGCTTGAAGAACCTGGGCGTGACGTGGAATGATGCGACGCTGGAGAAATGGCTGAGCGATCCGGACATGGTGGTGAAGGATAACAACATGAGCTTTAGCGTTCCGAAGGCGGAGGAGCGGCGGGATTTGATCGCGTTCCTGAGGCACTAGAAGTTTGAAGGGAGATTGGGATGAGGGATTGGCTGGGTAAGGTGATCGGTGACGATTTCATCGCTGTTTACGAGGGGCTCTTTTTCACAGAGGACGCTCTGCTGTGGCTGCGAGAACGGCCCCGCACCTTCGGGGAGTTGCGGGCGCGGGACATCGACTGGTTGCGATGGATGGCTGCCAATGTTGATGACCAGGATTTGCTGGAGAAGCTGGCACAGGATCCTGATACCGACGTGCGGATGTGGGTGGCGTGCAATCCGATGACGCCGGAGATGACGCTCGGGAGGCTCGCAGAAGATGCGATCGTTTTTGTCCGCAGGGGAGTTGCGCAAAACAAAAACACGCCGCTGCCGCTGTTGACGAGGCTGAGCGATGACGCTGATGTTGTGGTTCGAGCTCTGGCGTCGCGGAATCGCATTAGTAGAAGCGATCGGCGCGACTCGCTGCGGGAGCGCGTGTTTCCTGGGGTTGCGGCTCCGTAGGATTCAGGTTGTCGTCGGCGCTAGTCGTAGGAGTCACGCCTCAACTGCGGATTGTCGGTCACGTGTTGCAGCGGTCAGGAACTCACCCGAGCCGCCCGCGTTCCGTAGCTGTCTTCCCGCGGGTACAGAACGAGCCCGTGAATCGCAACTACGCTTACCTCTTCGCAATACCGCCGCTTTCGATCTATGCGGTACCCAATGATGAAAAGGCCGGTGAAGCACTTGTGATTGAAGGAGAGAACAATGCTCGACCACATGATTCTGACTGTAAGCAACGTCGACGTTCGTTGGCGTTCTATGAGGCGGCCTTGAAGCCTCTTAATATCAGGCGTTCTTCTGGATCAAACAAGGTAAGCCTGATCCAGCGTCTATTCACTGGGGGTTCATGGCCGAAAACAATGGTAAGGTCGATGAATTCTATAGGGCGGCAATATCCGCTGGTGCCAGGGACAATATTTTATCGCGGGCACGGGTGGAATACTATCCGGGATACTACGCCGCCGATGTATTTGATCCGGACGGGTCTTCGTTCGAGGTCGTCCATAAAAGCGAGTGATGGAACCTCACCTCGCCAAGGTACTAAAGCACGACAACCGTGATTGCCTGCAGTTCAACTACAGAGCTCCATCTTTCTGTGCGTGAACCGAGAATGGCGTCAAAGCCAGTGCAGAGATCAAGAGAAAATTCGTAAGCTTTTTAGTTCATTGAGTCTCCTGGCCGGACTTCATTGCCGGAATCCATTCCATGTTGATCACTGGGGCACCGAAACCGCCTTGAGCCCAAGTGCCTTCAGATATCCGGTGTTTGCATGGCAATGCTGCAACTGAATATTTTCGAGCACCCCAGCAAAAGCCTTGTCGATGGTCGCTTGATCCGGCCTCACCCTCAATCGTTCCTCCACACTGCCCAGTCCTCGAGGAAGCTTCGCGAACGCCACGATCTTGTCCCACCCTTCCGGAGGCGTGATCGTCACCACCGCGGAATCTTTTTCCATCTTCTTGTATGGCCAGAAGGCCCATCCAATGTTGTTCTTCTCGAGCATTGCGACAAACTGTGCAATCCACTCATCCTTGTTTTCCCCCGACTCACCCAACCAGATGGGAACATCGTACCTCTCACGGAAGTCGACATAATTCTGTACGGCCTTCTGCTCCACTGGCATCCAATACTTGTGCAGGCTGTAGGCTGTGTTCTTGTCAAACGGTTGCCCGAAGACCGAAAAATTTGTATCCCACTGTGCTCCTCCGAGAAAGAGGATGTGGTGCGAATCGACCTGCCGGACCGCCACCGTCAGCTTCTTGTACAGAGGCTCAAGCTTCACGTTCAGTGGTCGCAACGCAGGATAGTTCGGAATCGGCTCGTTCAGCAGATCATAGCCCAGCACCGTGCGATTGTCCTTGTAGTGGCGCGCTAACCGCTGCCATATCGCGATCAGATGCTCCTGTTCCTTCGGGCTGTCGTACAGCCATGGATAGCCGTAGCTATCGTCGATGTTCGCGCCCGTCTGGCCACCTGGCGCCGCGTGCAGATCCAGGATGACATACAGCCCCGCCTGTGTGCTCCACTCGACGACACGATCCAGCAAAGCAAACCCTTCGGCGTTGTCCGACTCGAAGAACTTATAGTGCATCGGCACGCGGATTGAGTTGAATCCAGCCTCTCGCAACAGATGAATATCCTGCTGCGTCACATAGTTCTCGCGATACTTGTGCCAGAACTCCTCCGCGTTGTTCGGCCCAATCAGCTCCGTCACCAGACTTTCGATCTCGCGTGCCGACTGTGGACCGCCCTCAAAGAGCCACATATAGCCCTCCGGCACCATCCAGTTGCCCAGGCTCGTCCCGCGTAGCAGCAGCGGCTTGCCGTTTGCATCAACGATCTCTTTACCCTGCGTATGTGCGAACTGTGCGGAGAGGTTGACCGGTGCAAGACAAAGTAACAAAGCACCAAGACAAGACAAGAGGCGAAACGGCATGGGCACAGTCCTCGTTATTGCAGAATCTCTCTACTGCGGCAGAACTTCGAATGTCGTATGTTCGTTTCCGGCGGAGTCCGTGCCCATCCACAGGTCGAACTTCCCGGGCTCAATCGACCACTTGTGTGTCTGGGGACTCCAGAAGCCGAGCTCATTCGTATCCAGCTTCAACTCAACCATCTTCCGTTCTCCCGGCTTCGGCGTGATGCGCCGAAATCCCTTCAGCTCCCGCACCGGCCGCGACGAACTCCCAGAGCGCTGATGCGTATAAAACTGCACCACCTGGTCCCCCGTCACCTCGCCAGTGTTCTGGACATCAATCGATACCGTCATGGACTCGCCCGTCTTCACTGACTTTGCCGCTCGTCTTCACTCCCCAAGCGAGAAGCTCGTGTAGCTCAGGCCATAGCCAAACAGATACAGCCTATTTGAAGTCAAAATAGGCCAAATTCATGTTGCCGCCGGTCAAGATGTGGACAGTGATAACATTCCTCCCCTTGCTAAGGCGAATCTTGAAGAACTTCGGAGCCAAGTTCCAATGGTGCCACTGACGCCAAGCCACGGGGTCTGCAGAGTCATATGTTTTTGGGACCTGCAGCGGTCCCGTTGCTTCTTTTCCATTCACGTCGATTGAGATTGTTCCGCCACGATTGGAGGTGTAAAGAAAATCGGCAGCGTAGACTCCGGCATGCGTCACATCCACTGTTATGTTGAACCATTCTCCGGGTTCGGTCCAGCCAACATAGGGCAAGTCTCGAGGAGGAACAATTTTGTCGTAGGGGTTGTCGTCAATCGCATCTGGCTTCCGGTCGAATTTCGTGTAGGAAGTATCCACCCCCTCACCGATACGAAATTCATTGAGGTAAGTCCCATCGGCCGGATTCAACTCCCCACTGCCATGATTCTTTGGGTCGGTATCGTGATACGCCACTCCTTCGCCGCCCAGATCGTAATAGGCGCACAACACCCGACCCGGTATTTTCTGTGGGCCGGCTTGATAGCGGCTGTCGTGATAGGGCACGCCCTTATACTGGCTCAAAAATGACTGAGAAAATGCAGTCGTCGCTAACATCGACGCGGCGAGAAAACATGAGGAAAGGACTCTCCGGTTCATTCTCCAACTCCCGTCAGTACCGATCAACTAACCTTTAAAAGTTCGATCCCGTTCGCTTTTCCGAGATTGCCCGAGTACTTCTTCTCCGTTCCATTGTTCCAATGCTCATGTACGCCAAGGCTGCGGCATCGGATGCCATCGCGTTCCGGATCATAGAACGTCTTAGAAGGTGGATCGTTTGCGAGAGCGGCTTCGCGCAAGTAGTTGTCTGCATTCGCGATATCAACGAGATCGGGCCATTCCGAAGTTAGAAAATCGAAGCCCACTGAATCGATGGCCACGCCGTCAAGCGACATAAAGATGCTGCTCGGCCAAGCGTCGTTGAACGGCGCCATCTTCCACTTTCGACGAGGGGGACCATCCGCATTGTCGCTTCCATAGAGCCCGTCGATGAGAAATAGGATGGTTTTCTCGCCGAGATCCCTATGCCCCAAATAATCTACGAATGCGGCGTAACTTGCTGAGCCGTCAAGGTTATGGCGAAAACCATCGTGCGCATTCTTGTGCCAGTCGGGATTGATGCTTGTAGCCCCGAACAGATTCTTCGCGCAGAGCGTCACACCTGAGCTAACATGTCCTTTCAATAAGGACGCATCGATCAGGTAGGCAGCCTCGATAACGGTGGTATCAAGTCCCGAGGCATTGCGGCTAGTAATCGAGAAGGGGATCGCATTGGGCTTGAACTCGGCCATCACGCGCCCGTCGCCCCCGATATGATCCACGAACACGACGCCGGGAAACTCGTGGTGAATCTTGTCGTAGAGATTGCCCGGAATGAACCGGCTGGAATCGAAGACGGTGATCGATGATTGCGGCACTTTTCCTGGACCGGTCAACTGCCGGACGATCGAAAGAAGCAAGTGGGGAGACGAGTTGAGACGGTCGATCGTGCCATGGTCCGTCGTGTTGTTGAGGTTCGCCTTGATAGCGATCTTCTGGCCGGCCTTGTACCCCGTGTTACCGCGACCATGAGTACGATTGAAATAGTGAAAAATCCCGCTCCACGCCTGGGCATCGCTCTTTTGATTTGTAAGACCGCGGATGGAGCGAGAGACCATGCGGTCAATCACAGCCTGGTTGTTGTTGGCGTCCGTCCACCAGGAACCTGTTCCATCCCAGGTCACTGCCGCCGGATCGTGTGCCCAGGTGACTCGGCCGGGAACCACGCCCCGGGGAACGCCTAGTGGAGAAAGCGTGGGTTCGAATAAGGAAGAACCCATGCTGCTGGCAGCTGCAATAGAGAGGGCAAATTGTCGGCGCGTCATTTCCATCTTGTCCTACTCCTCCACATACGAAATCTTAGGTGCCTTGTTCTGGACATCGTGCTCGAACCTCCGAAACGCGGTTGGTTTACCGCGCAGCGTTTATCGCTTGCTTTGGTGAACCGTGGCACTATGAGTAGTGAACCGCTTCACTATTTATTTTCTAAGCGATTCAAGCTCATACAGACTACGTTTGTCAAGGCTAAAGGATCGGGCGTGATACGCTAAGCTCGAATCCAATCGGAAGCGTATGAAATCCACCTCGTCCCAACGTGTTTCGCGGTCCCGTTCGGGCCACCCAATCACATTGAAAAAGTTGGCCGAGCACCTCGGTCTGTCGCGAACGACGATCTCGATGATTCTCAATGATGTCCCCGAGGCGACACGCTTCCCCGAGGAAACTCGGCAGCGTGTCGTAGAATCCGCGAAAAAGCTTGGATATCGCCCCAACTATTTCGCTCGTTCGCTTGGGAGCAGGCGCACATATCTGATCGGAGTCGTTGCGCCCGATTTCGGCAACGGTTTCGAGGCCGCGGTACTCAGCGGCTTCGAACGCCGTCTATTGAACACAGCTTACACATCCTTAGTCGCAACCCACCTCTGGTCCCCGGATCTTCTCCAACGACATGTTGCAACCCTTTGCGACCGAGGCGTCGAGGGTCTGCTGCTGATCAATTCAACCCCCAGCGAATCGCCGGGAATCCCAGCCGTGACGATCTGCACTGACCGCTGCCCCATATGGAGCACGCGGATTTCCATCGATAACGCCTTCGGTATTCGAAAAGGCATCAATCACCTCGCGAGCCTTGGTCATAAAGAGATCGCGTTCATCAAAGGCCCTGAAGGAAGCGGCGACACACAAGAACGCTGGAACGCAGTCCTTTCAACATGCAAAGCCCTTGGCGTTCGAATTGACCCTCGTCTTACAATTCAGTTGGGGCGACTCGAACCTGGCACGCACCAGACGGAAGCGGGTCGCATCGCTGCAGAGGACTTACTCCGTCGCGACAGGCTCTTCACCGCGCTCGTCGCCTTCAATGACATCTCGGCCCTCGGTGCTATGACTGCGTTGCGAGAAGCCGGCAACAAAGTGCCTGAAAGCGTTTCGGTTATGGGTTTCGACGACATCGAGTTCGCAAGCATCGCATACCCAGCGCTGACGACGATTCGCCAGCCACTACAAGAGATGGGTGCGACGGCCGCAGAGCTTCTTTTCCGCAAGCTCGCCAACGATGAGAGTGTACAGAACGTGCGTGTTCGTCCTGAACTGATCGTACGATCGTCCACCTGCCCACCTTCGTTAGCTTCCACAAAAGGCAAGAGGCACACGTCCAAAAGCCCTCGTTAGGCGAGGGCTCGCACCTTTGCCGCCAGCGCCGGCTTCTTCTCATTCCGGAGTTGATGCGCTCTGTGCTGATGAATTCGAACCTGTTCGCCGACAACGCCGCTCGACTGCGCTGCACCCGAGCCGACCATGCTCAGGCTGAACAGAAGAAGAAGAACGGAGACCCTCATTCCACGACCATATGGTCCCACAAGGGGCTCTTCTTAAAAGGAATTGGGATGGCGGATATCCGCCATCCCAAGGGAGATTATCAGAAGGAGAGTCGTGCGCCGAGTTGCATCGTACGGCCGCCAACTGTGGTCGTGCGAATCGTCGAAGTGCCAGTTTGAATCGCACCGACGGCTGAACCAACGCAGCCCGTACTGGTAGTGTTGGAGCAGACACTGAGTTGAAGCGGCGTCCCCGGCCCTGGCAGCCCGAAGAGTCGTTCACATCAAACTGACCCACCATCCGTTTCCCAAAAAACGGCTCTCGCATACCGCCGAATTGTGCGCAGTAACAGTAAACTGCCCTAAACCCGTCATCACAAAGCATGATTTCCCCCACCCAACCGAAAAATCACCCAAAAGAATGACGACAAATCCCGCCTCCGCCCCGCAAAGTGTCTTCAAGTCCACCTCCACAGGAGCCTCACATTGAAGAAGACCATCCTCACCTTCGGCCTCATCTCCGGGGTTCTCTCCTCCGCCATGATGTGCGGCACCATCCCCTTCCTCCGCGACCTCAACCACAGCAACAAAGGCTATTACCTTGGCTACACCGCCATCGTCCTCTCCTTCCTCCTTGTCTTCTTCGGCATCCGCTCCTACCGGGACAATCTCGCCAGCGGCGCCATCACCTTCGGCCGCGCCTTCACCATCGGCATCGGCATCACCCTCATCTCCTGCGTCTTCTATGTCGTCACGTGGGAGATCATCTACTTCAACTTTCTCCACGGCTTCATGGACAGCTACTTCGCTCACCAGATCCAAAAGATTCAATCCACACCCGGCACCCCCGAAGCCATCCAGGCCAAAGTCGCCGCCATCCGCCATTCGCAGCAGCTCTACGAGAACCCTTTCGTCAACGCCCTCTACACCTTCATAGAACCCTTCCCCGTCGGCCTCCTCATCACCCTGATCTCCGCCGCCATCCTCCGCAAGAAGCCCCAATCCCAACCCAAAATACTGTCCGGCAGCGATCAAAAGGCATCGCTGCAGCATCATTCCGCACCCTGAGCCAAGCTCGAGGAGCAGCCTTCTAAGGCTCCATCCTCCTTAACGATCCATCCGCTCCAGAATCGGACCCAGCAGATAGGCAACAAAAAAGCCGCCACTCCAGATCAGCGCCGAAGCCCACAGGATCAAACGACTTGCCTTGCTGACCTCACCGCATGTCGTCGGATCGTCGGCGGCGCAACTCTCCCCGGACCGAAGCCGGGGAGCAATGACATAAGTCATCACAAAGCTCGCCGCAATCAACGTTCCGGCAATGCTGAAGGTCCAGATCTTATGCCGCGACAAACTGACAAGCCACGGAGCTGCCGACAACAGCGACGCGACTGCCGTCCCCATTCCCAGCAAGACCAGCACAGAAGGAAGCGCACAGCAGATAAGCGTGCTGAACGAACTAAAGAGCGAAAAGTAATTAAGCAGGGCCGCTCGTCTGGCCCTGGGATCCGGAGTCGTTATCGCAGTCGGGTTCATTGCGCCTCCGTGATGGTGTTGTAGCGCATCGTGTCAGGCACCTTACCCTTCGTCGCCTGTGGCAGAACGCCGGCAATCATCACCGTTTTGCCGAGAAGCCCGCTGACGTCGATGCCCGCTGCGGCCGGAACAAGAGCAAAACGCTCAGCAGTTCCCGCAACCTCGAAGAACGGTGCGCTGGCCGTGCCGGTCAACTTACCTCGTGCGATGACAACAGCATCTTTGTGGGTGAATCCGTTTTTTTCGACCGCCTGATTGAACTGACGCATCGTTGCAGTGTTGCCGGAAGTCAGTTTGATCGTGACCAGACCCGTATTGAGGTCCACGTCCACCGTATCGACCCCCTGAATGCCTTTCATCGAGACATGGATGGCATGAGCGCACGGAGCGCAGTCCATGCCGAAGACAGTAAGGTTGACCTGCTTATATTCAGCATGGGCGGTGAGCGAAGCGAGCATCAGAATTGCTGAAGCAAATATCTTTTTCATCATCGTTCCCTTTCAGTGACCGCTCGTGTGGGCGGAGTATTTGAGGTAGCTGAAGTTGATGGCAAAGCGAACCCGCTCACGCCCGTAAATCGAGCTCGACTCGTCCCGAAAAACCGGCCCCTGCACGCCGCCTGAAATCGCAATGTTTTTGAAGATTGCAAGCACAGAAGGACCAAGCCAGAGCGTTGTTGTGCTGCTGTTCGGAAGAATCGTTCCGCCTTGCACTACATTGCCGGTATGCTCGCCCGTGAACTCCGCGAAGCCCCGGTAGTCCCACTTGTCGTAGCCTCGTCGAAGTGCGGCAGGACGATACCCGTAGACCCCGCTCCAAGAAATGGTGTCCGGCCTGCGATCGCTCGAAGCCTCGGCAAAGCGGGTGTATCCGCCGCCGATCCAGACATACTGACTACGGGAAGCCAGACCTGTAGCGAATGTGCCCGCGACACCCGGCGCCCGATGCAGTCCACCGAGAACTCCGGAGTCTGGTTGTGGCCCCGGAACCACCAATCCGAGCGAAGCCGTCGATTCGATCCGCTTCCCTACACTCGTCACCGAATGTTGGAAGCGCCATGAAGCACCGGCATACCATTCGCCGGTCGAAATCATACGGCTCTCCGGCAGAGAGCCGCCTCCGAACGTCGCAGGAAGCAAAGCATTAATCGTCAAGTGGGGAGTAAGACCATACCCGAAGCCTGACCCCGTCGAAAACTGAGTTCCGCCGGAGCCGTTTCTTCCGAAGACGCCGGTGTCGAAACTAAGCTCACGCTGCGAGTTGACCGGAGTCGCATAGCCAAAAACCGGGCCGTGGTCAGCGGCAATGGCACTCCCTGGTAGTGCGAACGCACAAGCCAGAACCGTAATAAATCTCATGGAGACTCCTTCGTTTAAACCAAATGAGGCGCAGGCGCACATTGAATGCGCAGGTCATTGGAAACGAAGGGTGAATCAAATCCGAAGAACGGTAATCTTTGCGGTGAGCAAGCCCGGCGGAGAATGCTCGTCCGGTGTATTGAGCAGAGAAGGCGGAACTACCTGAACCGGAGCAGAGGCAAACGTCAGCCAATGGATCACAGCCCAGTGAAACTCGATGGAGGGAGCATTCGCTGCGATCTGGGGATGCTCATCGCTCTTGACCTCAGTCCTGCAGCAGCCCGACTTCGCCATCTCTCCGCAATTGCCATGCATGGCGGCGCAGCAGGCACTCTCCGCATGGCTCATCGCACCCCCCGCAACGCAGGCAAGAACCGGCGCAGCAGTTGACAACAGAAACATCATCGCGACGATGCTGACAAAACGGCGCATTCTCTCTCAAGTATAGACGCGCCTGCGCCACGTGAGTCAGTCGCCAGAGGAGATCGGAAACAGCGAGGGAGCGCATTCCAAAATAAATTTCAAAACTGAGAAAATTTTTGGACACCAAAAACCAACCAGCTAAGAAACCACGATATTGCACTTAACCACCACGTTATGACCACAAAGAACCACGCAAAAAACACCGTGGAAATCACAAATCCCCAATAAAAATGCCCCACCACCACGCCGGAAAAAAATCATTCCCCCTTCAAAAATTTCTTCGAATCAAACAACGACCGCTCCATACTCCGCACCCACTCAGTCACCTCGTCCGGCCCCTTACCCAGCGCATTCGCCGCCGCAAACTCATTCCGCAGCGCCTGCATCTTCGCCTCAAGGTCGTCCAAAGCACTCAAAAGAATAGCCTCCGGCGTCATCGGCAGCTTCGGCGACCCGAACTCATACTTCCCATGATGGCTCAAAATCATATGCTCCACCAGCATCGCCAGCTTCTCCGGAAACGGCGCCAACTGCAGTACCTTCTCCCGCAGCATCCCCTGCGCAATGCTGATATGCCCAATCATCTGCCCCTCTAACGTATAGGAAAAGCTGGACTTCCACTCCAACTCCCGCACCTTCCCCACATCATGCAGAATCGCCCCCGTAACCAGAAGATCCGGATCCACCTCCGGATAAAACGGCGCCGCCGCCAGACAAACCCGCACCAGCGTCAAAACATGCTCCAGCAACCCACCTAACCACGCATGATGCAACCGCTTAGCCGCAGGCGCACTCTTGAAGGCTGGCCCGATCTTCTCATCATCAAGAAAAGAAAAGACTAACCGCTTCAAGTCCTCGTTTCTAAACGCCGAAACATATCCCCGCAACTCCCCCCACATCTCCTCAACATCGAACTTCGTCGCGGGCTGGAAGTCCTTCGGGTCAATCTCTGAATCCGCTGCTAACCGCAGCTTTTTCAGCGTGATCTGAAACTTACCCTGATATTTTGAGATATCCCCCTGCACCTTGACGTAGCAGCCCTCCGAACAAAACTCAATCGGATCCGCCACATCATCCCACATCCTCGCTTCCAGCGACCCCGTCCTATCACTAACAATCAAAGCAAGATACTGCCCACCCTGCTTCTTATCCCTCACCTGCATCGACGACAGCACAAAGTAAGTCGTAACGGTAGTGTTCTCAAACCGCACCGCATCTTCAACAAAAAAATCTTTCATCCCAACCAGAATACCGCGTGGCAACAAAGAACACAGCCATCCCAGACAAAATGAGGACTCTAAGTCCTCTATATTCTGAGAGATTGAAAATCAGTAGGCGGCAATGCCGGTAATGCTTTGCCCGATGATGAGCGTATGAATGTCGTCGGTGCCCTCGTAGGTTTTGACGGACTCAAGATTCATCATGTGCCGCATGATCGGGTAGTCATCCGTAATCCCTGCAGCACCAAGGATATCGCGAGCCAGACGGGCACACTCCAGCGCCATCCTCACATTGTTCTTCTTCGCCATGGAGATGTGCTGGAACTCCACCTTTCCCTGATCCTTAAGCCGCCCCACCTGCAGCGACAGCAGTTGCGCTTTCGTGATCTCCGTGATCATCCAAGTCAATTTCTCCTGCACAAGTTGATGACTCGCAATGGGTTGATCGCGAAACTGCTTCCGTTGCTTCGCATACTGCAGCGCCGTGTCGTAGCAGGCCATAGCTGCTCCGATGGCTCCCCAACTGATACCGTAACGAGCCTGACTAAGACACATCAGCGGACTCTTCAAGCCATCCGACTTCGGCAACAGATTTGCCACTGGGATACGCACATCCTGCATAGCGAGGCCGGACGTAATCGAGGCTCGAAGCGACCATTTGCCGTGCACATCTTGTGCAGAGAACCCGGGACGATCGGTTTCAACGAGGAAGCCACGAATGCGCCAGTCCTCCTGAGCAACACCCGGCTCTTCAAGCTTCGCCCAGATCACGGCGACGTCCGCGATGCTGCCAGATGTGATCCACATCTTCTCGCCGTTGAGAACGTAGTCGTTGCCGTCTTTGCGGGCACGGGTCCGCATGCCCCCGGGGTTGGAGCCAAAGTCGGGTTCGGTAAGACCGAAACAGCCCAGCTTCTCTCCGGTAGCCATCTTCGGTAGCCAGGTATCTTTCTGTTGATCGGAGCCAAAGGCATAGATGGGGTACATGACAAGCGCCGATTGCACACTGACGAAGCTGCGTATACCTGAATCTCCGCGCTCGAGCTCCTGCATCAGCAGCCCATACTCAACATTGTTCACTCCGGCGCAACCGTAGCCTTCGAGCGTAGCCCCATAAAAGCCGAGTTCACCCATAGGCCGAACCAGCTCGCGAGGAAAACGACCGTCGCGATTGCACTGTTCGATGATGGGGATGAGATTGTCATCGACGAAGGCGCGTGTGCTGGCGCGAACGATAAGTTCGTCATCTGAGAGAAGGTTGTCAAACTGGATGAAATCAACGCCTTGAAACTTGAATGCCATCGCTGTACATTCTAGCCCAGACTTGCATCGGCAGCGCTTAGCAACCAACAGCGCGGCACCGCCGTCCAACCTAACATTCAGGATAGAGGAGAAACGCTATGACCCGCCCTGCAACGAGTGGTCCAGACGAAGGCATGCGCAAAGGCGCGGTGGAAGATGACACGCCTCATCCTGACACCAACCGGCGGCCCCAACATGGCTCACTCAGCGGCCAACTAGGCCACCGCGATCAAGACGAAATGCTGAAGGACGCCGACACCGACTTCCCTGAGCCCGATGCCGAGGCCGAGCATAGCGGCAGGTAAGCCGGTTGCCCGCGCTCTG
>Ga0210406_10004914_pt1 | contig 14131 bp, 16 predicted proteins | sample IncBWC30MmetaG_FD_155454 | JGI IMG/M metagenome (GOLD analysis project Ga0210406, IMG submission 155454) | Forest soil microbial communities from Barre Woods Harvard Forest LTER site, Petersham, Massachusetts, United States - Inc-BW-C-30-M | ecosystem: Environmental > Terrestrial > Soil >... | reverse complement strand
GGCGGACCCGTGGAACAGCAAAACGTGGTGGGAGAAATTCGCGGTTACGAAAAGCCCGATGAGATCGTGGTGCTGGGCGCGCATTTGGATTCATGGGAACTCGGCACCGGAGCGCTGGATAACGGATGCAACGCGGCGCTGGTGATTGAGGCGGCGCGTGCGATCAAGGCCAGCGGGCTGCTGCCGCGGCGCACGATCCGGTTCATTCTTTTTAGCGGTGAAGAAGAGGGCTTGCTGGGTTCGTGGGCCTACGTGGAAACCCATCGCGCGGAGTTGGACAAATACCGGGGCGTGGTGATTTTCGATTCGGGGATTGGGCGCGTGACGGGTTATTCGCTGGGTGGGCGCCGTGATATTGAGCCGGCGGTGAGGGAAATATTGAAACCGTTCACGGGATGGGACGTGGATAGCCATACGTATGACGCGAGCTGGGGCACGGACCACTTTGACTTTTTGCTGGAGGGCGTGCCGAGCCTGGTGGCAAATCAGGAAGTCGCGAACTACCTGCAGAATTATCACGCGGCGTCAGATACGTTCGATAAGGTGGACATTCGCGAGATGAAGCTGAACACGGTGCTGGCGGCGGTGACGGCGTGGGGAATTGCGGATCGCGCGGAACCGCTCGGCCCGCGGTATTCGCGAGGGCAGGTGGAAATGCTGCTAAAGGAAACCGGCCTCGACCAGGAATTGAAGACCCTCGGCATGTGGGCGGATTGGGAGAGCGGGGCGCGGGGAAGAAAACTGTAGGACGGAGATCTGGCCGGTCTAAAGACCGGCCACTACATGGGGCGCACAGGCTAAAGCCCGTGCCACCGGGAGAGCCGGTGCACGAATGGGAAATCGCGGCGCGCTTCCCGGCTTGGCAAGTGGGGTTCGAGCTATACTGAAGATGTGAGCGGAAATCCACATAAAAGCGGTGTTTTGGCGGGGGAGAGAGCGCACACCGCGTTCAAAATTCTGGCGCTGGACTATGGGCGGACGAAGATCGGGCTGGCGCTGGCGGACAGCGAGGCGCGGATTGCGCAACCCTACGACACGATGGAGCGCATCAACCGGAATGAGGATATGCGCAGGCTGAGAGAGCTGGCGCGGGATCTTGGCGTGCGGCAGATTGTGGTGGGACTGCCCTTGCGGCTTGACGGCACGGGCGGGGAGATGGCCGACGAGGCAACACGGTTTGCCCAACGCGTACACAAACAGATTGGCGTGCCGGTGGAAATGGTTGACGAGCGGCTGAGCAGTTGGGAGGCTGAGCGCATCCTGGAAGAAGAGATGGGGCGGCGGATTGTGCACGAAGAGACTCCGCACGGACGCCGGAAAACGGCGGGTGCGGCGGACGGGAAGTACACCGTGGATGCTGTTGCCGCGATGGTGATTTTGCGCGAATATCTGGCACGCACGGCCCTGACGGAGGGGAGCCGCTAATTTGAAAATTCTCGCCGCCCTGATCCTGCTGGTTGTACTTGCCGCCGCGGCCGCCGCCGGCTACGTCTGGTATTCCATCGAAAAACCGTACGGCACGATTCCGGCGGATGGGTTGTATGTGAACATTCCTCACGGGGCTTCGCGGCGCGCGGCGGCGCACATCCTGAAAAAAGCCGGGGTGATCCGCAATTCGTTTGCGTTCGAATTTTATGCGCGGCGCCATCCGAAGAGGATGCTGGAGGCGGGCGAATACTTGTTTGACCATCCGCTCGCGGGCAAGGAAGTTTTCTGGAAGCTGGCGAACGGCGAGGTTTACCAGCAGCCGTTCACGGTGCGCGAAGGGGAAACCATATTCGACATTGCCCGCGATCTGGAAGCCGCGAAGTACATGTCGGCCGATGATTTCCTGAAAGCGGCGCAGGATCCGAGTGAGATCAAGGATCTTTTTCCCGAGGCAAGAACGCTCGAAGGCTTTTTGTTTCCCGCGACCTATAACCTTCCGAAGCACGCACCTGCGGAGGAACTGACCGGAATGATGGTGAGAAAATTCCGGGAGGCGCTTGCGAATGTTTTGCCGAATGGAAGCGGAGGAAGCGATTCGCCGGTTTCAATTGGCTCCGTGGTTACGCTGGCTTCGCTGGTGGAACGCGAAACTCCGAGGCCGGAGGAGCGACCGCTGGTTGCAGGTGTGTTCACCAACCGGCTGGCGAAGAACATTCCGCTGCAGTGCGACCCGACGGTGATTTACGCGCTCCAGATGGACGACGAGTACAACGGCACACTCAGGCTGAGGGATTTGCGGCTTAATACGCCCTACAATACCTACATGAAACGCGGCTTGCCGCCAGGGCCGATCGGGAATCCCGGGGAAGTTGCGCTGCGCGCTGCTTTGCATCCGGCGCAGACTGACTATCTTTATTTTGTGGCCAACACGCAAGGCGGGCACTTTTTCGCGTCAACACTGGTGGAACATAACAAAAATGTGGCCAAATATCACCGCCTGCTGAACGGGGAGCCCGCGGAACCTCCGGTGGTGGAGGTGCATCATACACATGCGGGCGGTCCGACGCGCAAAGGCAAACGATGACCGACGCGCTCAAACACAAAAAGGACATGATTCTGGATGCGGCGCGCGATCTTGGCGTTCAGAAGTGGACGGTTGCGGAGATTGACCAGCTTCGCCGCAAGCTGCTGGCGGATCACGGGGAAGCGGGAAAGACTGGTAACGATTACATTGCCGATGTGCTGAAAGGCGCGGGCTGGAAAATCGAGTTGACCGACCGTGAGGAAGCGGAAGAGCGGTTTGAGGAAGAGTTTGAAGATATTCTGCACTTCAAGACGCTGCAGGACGCGGAAGTGAGCCTGACGCGCCTGGACGAACTGCTGCGGCGCTTTCGCATGCACGGCGAGCGGGCGGCGGTGGAGCGGGTGCTGGAAATTGCGCGGCTCGGGAAGCGCCGGGCGGAGATGATTTCGCGGAATCGCAAGGTGGAGGAGCAGAAACGAAAAGAGAAAAAGGAAATTGCGGAGTGGTTCCGCATCTGGCTGGAGGCGCCGGACACGTTTTTTGACTGGCTCGAGGTACGCAAAGCCTCGTCAGAGTTCCACGCCACGTTTGGCGAAATCGAGGAAGATTAATTTTGCCGCCGGAAAGCAACCTGCCTGATTTGCCGCCGTATTCGCTTGATGTGCAGGCGATGGATCTCGGCTCCGATATCAAAGCTGTCGGGCTTGAATTGATCGGGACGGAGAGCCGCGAGCCGGTACGGGGCGAGGAAGCCGCTTCAATCTGGGCAGCGGTTTTCCCCGCGCTGGCGGGCGACGAGACGTGGGTGCTGGATTTCTTCAGCCATCTGGATCGCGTGCGCGAATATTGCAGGAACCATGAAGTGGGATTTCGGGAAGCGGCGAACCGGTGCGTGGTGATTCCTCAACCGGCGGCAGAAAAATTGCGCGAACTGATTGCGCGATTTGCTGGGGAAACCTTCGGATTGCGCTGTGGTGACGCGGCTAAAGAGGCGGACGCGACGGTTGAGAGCGAGCTTTCGCATCGAGGACTGGACGCTTATCAGGATGCTTACACGCGGTATACGGTTTGCGCGATCTGCGAGCCGGATGACGGCTGGGTGACGCTGTTGAGCCAGACCTTGTGGCCGAGCGAAATCATTCGCCGCGCTCGTCCGGCGCTGCAGCCGTTTGATGTGCACATTGCGAGGCCCCAGTAAGGAAGCGGTTTGACGCTCCCGCAGTTGGTTGCTAAATTGCCTAGTTTGGATTGAAGGCGCGGAATTCACTGATGAAACGCAGATGGAAGCGCATGATTCTGGTGACAGTGTCGGCGGCAGCTTGCAGTTGCGGGCACGCGGTCAAGAAAACTACGAACGTGCCCGTGGCGGAGCGGCCCGTCGCGCGGGAGGCGAGCGAAGAAGAACTGCTCGATCGTTACAATGCGCTTGCTCGGGGCCTGAAGAGCATTGATGCCACGCTGGAGCTGAAGCCGACAACAGGCACGAAGTACAGCGGCGTGATAGATGAATACCACGAGGTGAAGGCATTTTTGCTGGCGTCGCGACCGTACAACATTCGAATGATTGGCCAGGTGCCTGTCGTCGGGAAAACCGTGTTTGATATGGTGAGCGACGGGCAGACGTTTGAAGTGTCGATTCCGCCGAAAAATAAATTCCTGGTCGGCCAGGTGGCGCTAGAGCGGCAAAGCAGCAAACCCATTGAGAACCTGAGGCCGCAGCACCTGGTGGACGCGGTGTTGTGGCCGGAAGTTCGCAAAGAGGAAGTGGTGCTGATTGAGGAGTACAACGACGAGAACGCGCGGTACTACGTGCTGACGGTGCTGCGCGGGGGATACAAGTCGGAAATTTTGCGGAAGATCTGGTTTGACCGTGCTGATCTGCATATGGTGCGGCTGCAGTCATATGGGCCGAAGGGCGCGCTTCTTTCTGACGTGCGCTACGCCTACTGGCAGCCTGTTTCCGCCGGGAGCGCCGAGGAATATCCGATGAGCATTCGCATCGAACGGCCTCACGACGAGTACCGCCTGGACCTGACCATCAGCAAGATTGCTTTGAATGAGCCGCTGGAGGCGGAGCGGTTCAAGCTGGAAGCGCCTGCGGGCGCGGAGATCATCCACGTGGGGGAAAATTCCGAGGAGAAGCGGCCATGATGGGCCAGTTTGTTTTCCGCAATTTGTTTCACCGGCCCGTCCGCACGTTGATTGGAGTGGTGGCCATCGCCGTTGAAGTTACTCTTGTCATTGTCATCGTGGGGCTCACTTCCGGCATGCTGCAGGAAACTGCGAAGCGAATCGAGGGAATCGGAGCGGACATCATGGTGCAGGCGCCTTCGGCGCAGATTTTCATCGTGATGAGCGGCTCGCCCATGCCCATCAAGATAGGTGAAAAAATTCGCGATCTCAAGTATGTGCAATCCGTCAGTCCGGCGTTTTTGCAATTCAACACTTCCGGCGGCGTCGAGACGATCTGGGGCATTGACCCGGTTTCCTTCCGCAACGTTTCCAACGGTTTCGTGTTCCATGAAGGGCGCGACTTGCAGGGGCCGGACGACATGCTGGTGGATGACTGGCAGGCCAGAGCCAAGCACGTAAAGGTCGGTGACACCTACACTCTGCTGAATCACGACTGGAAAGTTGTCGGCATAGTGGAACATGGAAAGGCCGGGCGCATTTTTGTTCCCATTACCACGCTGCAGGAACTCGTCGGAGGCCGAGATAAAGCGACCATTTTCCTGGTCAGGTGTACGCGCCCCGAGCACACGCCGGATGTGATCGGCGAAATCAAGGAACTTCTGCCGAACTATCCGGTGCGGCCGGTGAAGGAGTTCATGACGCTGATGACGTCCACCAACATTCCGGCGCTTCAGACGTTCATCAATTCGATGATCGCGCTGGCGGTTTCGATCGGATTGCTGGTGATTTTCCTTTCGATGTACACGACCGTGCTGGAGCGGACCCGCGACATCGGCGTGCTAAAATCATTGGGTGCCAGCAAATTCCTGATAATCCGTGCGCTCCTGGCGGAAACCACTTTGCTTTGCTTGCTGGGAATCGTTGCGGGCATCGGCCTGAGCTATGTGGTGCGGGCTGGCTTCCTGAAGTTGTTTCCGACACTTTCCATTTTGATCACCGCAGGTTGGATCCTGCGTGCGGGACTGATCGCGATTGTGGGCGCGCTGATTGGGGCGAGTTATCCGGCGTGGCAGGCCAGCCGCAAGGACGCGGTCGAAGCGCTCTCTTACGACTAAGGAACCGGGGGAAACTAGGCAGAGATGGCAATCACAGTTACAATACGAACGAATTCGACCGGAAACGCGGAGCCCGAGCTCAAAACCTTGGAGCCGATACTCAAAGTCGAGAACGTCTGGAAGCTGTATCACGCGGGCAAAGTGGAAGTACCGGCCCTGCGCGGCGTAAATTTCGAGGTTTTGCCCGGGGAATCCGTTGCTGTGATGGGGCCTTCGGGTTGCGGGAAGTCTTCTCTGCTGTATGTGATCGGGGGGCTGGCGAAAGCCTCAAGAGGCAAAGTGCTGGTAGATGGGAACGACCTGGTTGCGATGAGCGATGCGGAACGGACCAAGCTTCGCCGGCACAAGATCGGATTTGTTTTCCAGCGATTCAACCTGCTGCCGGCGTTGACGGCAAAGGGCAACATCGCGATTGCGCAATACATCCATGGCGACGGATTCGATCCGCACCGGTTTGAAGTTGTCACCAAGATGCTGGGCCTCGAGGGCAGGCTGGAGCACCGGCCGTCGGAAATGTCCGGCGGCGAGCAGCAGCGGGTAGCCATTGCGCGGGCAATCATCAACGAGCCGAAGATACTTCTGGCCGACGAGCCGACCGGCAACCTGGACACCAAGAATTCAGAAATTGTGCTGGAAATGCTGCGGCGTTTGAATAAAGATCTGGGGCAAACCATCGTCATGATTACGCACAATCCGGAGGCCACCACCTATTTCGACCGCGTGGTGCACATGCGCGACGGCGTGATCGTGGACGGAGTGCCGGCAGACTGAGCCATGGCGGGAATCGGTCAATTTTTTTATCGGACGTTTTTCTGGTCCTACGAGCGCGGCTCGTGGCAGTACGATATTGCGGTGATTCTGATTCTGTTTTTTGTTTTCTCGCCGAAGAGCTGGTTTCACGACCAGCCGCAAGTTGGCTTGCCGGTGAATTCAACTCAGGTGGAGCTGCTTTCGAAATCCGGCGAGAAGGAAGTTTATAAGGTGGATTCCCGCGTTTTGGCTCCGCCTACTCGCACGCCCGCGCTTCAGAACGACCTCCACAATGTGCTGCAGAAAGCGGGCCCAGGGCTGCAGGACGGCCGCTTCGCGATCGGCAAGATCGAGCCCCTTCGCGACGCGGGCGGCAACGTTATCGCCTACCAGGTGGAAATCAGTCACTGAGCAGGAACGAACGTCTCTTCGCTCGAAGACCTCCGACGCTAATTCCTGGCAAGCACTTCAGGTTGAGTCGGTTGGTGAGAGTCGGTGGCCCTCGGCTTGTGCTACGATTTCAATGTACATAATTTGGACCGAGACAGGGGAAGCGTTGAGAAAAACCGTCCTTTTTGCATTGATTTTGCTGCTTGGTTGGCTGGAAGTTTCGGCCTTCGCGGGCAGCCAGAATTCCGGAAAGCTTACCCTGGATTACGTGCTGACCATGATGGACAGGTCGGCGGAGGACTTTCGCAGCCTGACGGCGGCGCTTGACCACGTCAAATATACGGCCGTGGTGAAGGATACTTCCACCGAATCGGGCGAAATTTATGTGCGTAAGGATTCCAAGCTGCGCATCGATTTTATTTCGCCGGATCCCCGCACCATCATCCGCAATGGCGACAATCTTTATATTTACACGCCGAAGATCAACCGGGTTGAAGAATACAACATCGGAAAGAACCGCGTCTTGGCCGACCAGTACCTGGCGCTGGGATTTGGGACGCGGACTGAAAGTCTGAAGAAAAGCTACACGGTGAGTTTAGCGGGAGAGGAAGAGCTCGACAGCCACAAGATGGCGTTGGTGGAGCTGGTGCCGCGCTCCGACGAAGTGCGCAAACAGATCACGAAGATTGTGATGTGGGTGGACGAGGCTTCCTGGCTGCCGGTGCAGCAGAAATTTCTGGAAGCGGGTTCCGGGGACTATACGATCTCCCGGTACAAGAATGTGATGAAGAACCTGAAGATCGGTGACGGCAAGTTCAAGGCCGATTGGCCGAAAGGCACGAAGATCGAAAAACCGCACGAATAGCCGGCAGTGTGCGCTAGGCCCTCGCTCGTTCCCTTTCCAAGAGCTTCTGTTTGCGTTGCAGTCCCCAGCGGTAGCCTGCCAGTTCCCCATCGGTGCGAATCACGCGATGGCACGGCACCACGATGGAGGTGGGATTTGTGGCGCAGGCGCGGGCAACGGCGCGCACGGAATTCGGTTTGCCGAGAGAACGCGCGACTTGCGTATAGGTGCGCGTGGCGCCCAGCGGGATTTTCTGGAGTTCCTGCCAGACGCGGCGCTGAAACGCGGTGGCTTGCACGTCGAGCGGCAGATCCTTGCTAGGGGCATGGCCTTCGACGCGGTTGAGAATTTCCTTCAGCCAAGTTTCGTTGGAAGACGCGGCGCGTGAAATCTCCGCGCGCGGGTATTCTTTCTGGAGCGCGCTTACGAGAGTTCTTTCGTCGTCACCGAGATAGACCGCGGAGATTCCGCGTTCGGTTCCCGCGACGAGCACCTTGCCCAGTGAACTTGCTGCTACCGTGAATCCGATTTTCATTCCTGCTCCTCCCTTCCGGTACGAGGCCGGGGTCATTCCCAACTGCGAATTTGTTTTTTCATACACGCGGCTCGGCGAGCCGTAGCCGCAGGCGTAGAGTGCTTCCGAGATGTTCGCGCCTTCGCGCAGCATTTTCTTGAATTTTTCGAGGCGCGCGGTGTGCGCGAATTCCCGCGGGGACAAACCGGTTACGCGGTGAAAAACGCGCCGCAGCTTCGCGGTGGAGACGTTCAATTGCGCGGCAATCGGGCCGAGGCGAAGCGAGTCTTCTTCACTTGCGCCGCCGAGGAGTTTCGCGGCCTGCTTCACCAGGGAAATCGCTTCCAACTGTTCCTGTGGACGGCAGCGGCGGCATGGGCGGTAGCCACTTTTCTCCGCTTCCTGCATGGTGCGGAAAAAAACAGTGTTCTGGCGAAGCGGCCTGCGCGCGGGGCAGGTTGGCCGGCAGTAAATGTGCGTCGAGCGCACCGCGAAGAAGAATTTGCCGTCGGCGCGCGGGTCGCGATGCAGGGCGGCTTTCCAAAATTCGGCGGCGACCTGTGAGGAGATGTTGTTAATTTCCGTGTTGGTAGCCAATTTGTTCATGCGCCGAGATTACAGAACTTCATGATAGCAATCTATCCGGTTTCGGGCGTCAAAGTCGCTTCAGGCTTCGCCGGGAACGGGCACGACTTCTTCTGCCGGGGCGGCTGGTTTATGCGGGGCCATAATCACCAGCAATACGGCGGCAAGAATGGTGCCGCTGGCGATCAAGGTTCGCAAGGTCAATGGCTCGCCGCCGAGCAACCAGCCGAGGAGCAGGGCTACGACGGGATTGACGAAGGCGTAGGTGGCCACACGGGATGCGGTGCTGTGCTTGAGAATATAGATGTAGGCGGAAAAACCGAGCGCGGAGCCGAAGGAAAATAAATAAAGCACCGCGAGCCAAGAGCGCAAGGTGACCTGAGAGGGATGAAACTGGTGCATCTCGCCTGTAGCCGCGGCCGCAATCCACAAACCCACGCCCCCTGCCAGCGACTGCATGGCTACGCCCAGGAGCGGCGAATGCGGGACGGGGTGATGCCGCGAATAAATAGAGCCGGCCGCCCACGCGAGTGAACCGAGGATCAGAGTGATCGCGCCGACGGGATTGACGCGCTCTGAGCCGCCAAGGTGCGAGGGGCCTACAAGCAACGCAATGCCGGCGAAGCCGAGGACGAAGCCGATGAGAACACGCGGGCCTGGCCGGACGCCACCGGGGCGCAGCCAATCGATGATTACCATCCAGAGCGAGACTGTGGCCACAAGAAGCGAGGCAATACCTGATGGGACGCGAGTCTCGGCCCAGGAGAGCGCTCCATTCCCGCAGAGCAGCAAGAGGAGGCCGGTGATGATTGTGGTGCGCCACTGCGCAGGCGTTGGCTTTTCCTTGCTCAGGTGACGGAACACCGGATAGAAAACCAGGCCGATAGCGAGATGTCGAATTCCCGCGAGAACAAACGGAGGTATCGTTTCGATGCCGATGCGAATGAAGAAATAGGTGGAGCCCCAAAGGATGTAAACCGCGGCGAACGCAACGAGGACGTGAGTGCGAGGAGCGGCGGGATCGCGCGGGGCCGCTGGGGAAACTTCGGAGACGGATGGAGAGGAATGGGAGCTCATTCGCTGACCTGATCAACTCCAAGATAGCGTGAAACGAAATTGAGGGCAGCGACCATATTGGAACAAGACGGGTGAAGAGGCGAAGAGGAAGCAAAAATTGGGACCAAATTTTAGACAGGGTACTAGTCCTAAGTGTTTCGATTTAGGACACTTCGGGTGTTTTCCACAGGTTGACAGTTTTCCTCATAGGTGGCATTTTGGCAGCCCAACTTCTTTGTGGGGTTCGTGTCCGGCACGTTAAGTAATAGAACTAAGGCAATGGGTACTTTGTAGAGTCATCTCTCTGAGGGGTGAGATGAGTGCCAGCAATCACGCGCTAGCTTGGGACAATTTTCAAGTACAGCCAAACGTTAAGGTGCAGGCCGCCGCCGCGCCTGCGATCTCGCTTCCTGAGCCGCCGGCCGCCTCGCCGGTGCCTGCGCTGCGGGTGATGCCGCTGTTGCGCGGGCAGCAGCCACGGCGTTTCTTGCGGGTGCCAACACACGCTGTGGGGGTCCATCTGGAACACCGGGAGTGCCCGCGGGCATCCCTGAGGCTGCCCCTGAAGCTCAGGAGCGTTAATGGGGTGCTTGAGGACTATCCCATAACGCTGGTGACGCGGGACATCAGTTCCTCGGGGGTTTTTTTCCTTTGCCCCAAGTCCTTGGTGCTGGAAACCGAAATTGAGCTGGATATCGTACTGGTCAGCCGTCCGCTGGGCTATGGAAACGTCGTGGTTTCGTCCAGGGCGCATGTGAAGCGCGTGGAACCGGCGAACATGCCCGGCTGGTTCGGGATCGCTGTGAGTTTTGATGACTTTGCGTTTGACCGGGACGACAACATCCCGGGACGCTTCTCTGCCGCCGACTGACAATCGCTCCTCAATCTGATTCCCTGCTCCTGAGCCTTTCGCGCGTGGTGTTTCTGCTAATCTGGAGACGATGACTCTGCGGCCCGTGCTTCATGGTGTGCTTTTCGACTGGGATGGCACGCTTCTCGATTCCTACCACGCTGATTCGCAGGCTTACCTCGCAATGTTCCGTGAGATGGGTGTGAACTGGGGCATAGCGGAGTTGGAGCGGCACTACACTCCCGACTGGTATGCAGTTTACCGGGTGGCGGGAATCCCTGAGGAGCGCTGGGACGAAGCGAACCGGGTCTGGCGGGCGTATTACGCGAAGCATCCCTCGAAGCTTATGCCTGGGACGCGCAGAGTGCTGGCGCAACTTACCAAGCAGCACAAGCTTGGGTTGGTGAGCAGCGGAGATCGGGAGCGGGTGAGCCGGCAACTGCGGCAATTTCGACTGACCCGGGTGTTTCGCACGCGCGTTTTGGGAGGGGACACGGAGGAGAAGAAGCCGCATCCGGCACCACTGCTGAAAGCATTGAAGGGGATGAAGACGGAGGCGCGGTATTGCGTGTACGTGGGTGATACGCCGGAGGATGTGGAGATGGCGCGGGCGGCGGGAGTGCGGGCGATTGCGGTGTTGGGGCCTTTTCCAACGGAGAAGAGGTTGCGGGCGGTGCGGCCAGAAATTTTGTTGAATGGGTTGGAGGAGTTGCCGAAGTTGTTGCGGGAATTGTATGCCGCGGGATGAATTTGGTCTGTAGCTCACCCCTTCAGGGGTGAGGGTTTTCCGCCCGTCGGCACGATTGGCGGTGAGCCATGGAAACCCTCGGGCCTGAAGGCCCGAACTACAGGACGGGAAACATCGTTACGGTTTGGCGGCGGGTGTGGGAACCGGCGCAGAAGTTGCGGCAGGCGATGAGACTTCGGTCGGTGGGAATAGCTTGAAGTCGGACCACTTGATGGTGACGCGGACGGGAACTTGGCGATCTTTTAATTTGTAGACGTCTTCAGAGCGGGAATAGTTGGGGAACCAGTATTTGCCTTCCACATTTTCACGGTAGGTTTCGAACATGCTGAATGGAAGACTGCCCGGATGCATCGGGCCTAGGTCGGTCACCCATTTGCCGTAGGTCTTCACGACTTCGAGATATTTCTGATCCACCCAGAGGATGCCGTCGAAGAGTGGGTGCTTGCGGTCAAGCGTTTTGGGATGAACTTCAAAAATGTAGCAGTCGATTTCGTCGACTTTTTCGCTGCCCAGGAATTTCACATTGTACTTGGCGAGCTGGTCGGTGGTTAACGGAAAGGCCGGGACGCTGCCGAGGTAGTGCGCGTCATCGGGCTCGAACTGCAGATACTGAAGAGAGGATTGCGGCGCGGCGAGGGCTTTTTCGTAAAGCTGGCCACTGCTGGAACGCACGGCCTGGTAGGTGGCGTTGTATTCGCCAGCTAGTTTTCCATCGGGGCCAAATTCCTGGATGCGCACGGTGCGGCGGTAGGAGTAGAGCGGCCGCTCGGCCTGATATAAATCTTCTTTTTTCGTAAATGTGCTGATGATCTGGGTGGGCGGCAGGGAGGGCGGCGCTTCGGGCTGGGCTGCGCCGATGACTCGTTCTATTTTGTGTTCGGGGGGAGGCGCTTGCGGGCCGGCGGGGTTTTCCTGTGCTGCCGCCCCGGAGATCGCCAGGAATGACGCCGCGAGAGCAGAGAGCAGAATGCTCTTGAGGGTCTTCAAGCTGACGGAATTTGCCGGGATGTGCTTCATGTAAATTTGGATGCGTGTGGCAGAGGATTGCGCCGCCTGACGTCCAAAAGCAAGTGTAACGCAATGGTGGCGGGGCCGGGCGGCGATTTGGGAGAACAGGCGGAGCCTCTGGTAAACTCGAAATATTGTGAGTGAGGGGATGGTCGCGCGTCGCTACTTGGTCACGGGTCGTGTGCAGGGAGTGGGCTACCGGAATTTTGTGGAGCACACCGCGGGCAAGCTGAATGTTGACGGGTATGTGAGAAACCGCCGCGACGGCAGCGTGGAAGTTTTCGCCATGGGCACGGCCGAAGAATTGCAAAACCTTCGTGAGGCGTTGGAGCGCGGGCCGATCATGGCGCAGGTGTCGCGCGTGGCCGAAGAACCGAGCGAAGTTGAGGCAAAATACGTGGGGAATTTCACGGTTGAATTCACGGAATAACCAGGAGCCGAGCGAATGGAAGATTTGAAGAAGTTGATCCGCGAAATTCCGGACTATCCCAAGCCGGGAATACTTTTTTACGACATCACGACGCTGCTGAAGGACAAGAAGGGCTTCCATGTGATGATTGACCGGCTGTGCGAGCATTATGAGGGGCATACGATTGACCTAGTGGCGGGCATTGAAGCGCGCGGATTTATTTTTGCGCCGGCGCTGGCGTACCGGCTGAATGCGGGATTTGTGCCGGTGCGGAAGCCGAACAAGCTCCCATCGAAGACCGCGAAGATTTCGTACGCGCTCGAGTACGGTACGGACTCGATGGAAGTGCACGAGGATGCGGTGCAGAAGGGGCAGCGCGTACTCCTTTGCGACGACTTGCTGGCGACGGGAGGGACCGCAGCGGCGGCGGTGAAGTTGATCCGATCGCTCGGCGGTGTTGTGGAAGGCGCGGCGTTTGCGGTGGAACTGACTTTCTTGAATGGCCGGGCGAAGTTGCCGGGAATCGATGTTTTTTCGTTGATGCAGTATGACAAGTGAAAGCGCTACCTACGCCAGCGCTGTTTCCTAATGGTTTCCTTTCGCCTCGTACGTTTGTGACTACAGGAAGCTGGGGACTGCCGTGCTGGGACTGGTACCCACTTATCCGGTAGCGGCGTTTATCAGGACCTTGCGGCTACCTGATGCGTGATACCCTTGCCTCATGAACGGAGCTAGCTCACAGACTATGAACAGCCCATTGACTTACCCCGACCAACTGCGCGACGACAACCTGGTGGAGTTTTTCCTCAAGCTAATCGGCGCGTTCCTTAAAAAAAGTCCTGCTTGCGCTACTGGCTTGGCTCTTCAACGCCCTGCCTTGACTTGCGCCCCATTTGCTCTGGGCGCCGACTTACCGGACGTGTGTGATCCAGTACCCACTTGTCCGGTAACCGCGTTGACCAGGCGTTGGATCGGATTGGCTGGGGCGGATGACTTGTGGCGAATAAGAGGCGCAGTGTAACCCAAGAAGGCAAGAACAAAAGCGGCCCTTGGGACAATTGCCGAATCAGTGGCGAGTGAGTTTGTGCCCGGGTCACCCGCCACCAATTCTAATCGGTGTCACAACCAGCTAATCACCTTCGCGCCGGGCTTCGTCTGCATCCTCTGCGAGATCACGAAGGAAGGCGAAGAACTCCTTCGATTGGCCAAGGAAAAGGCCGCTGGCAGTTAGAAACTGCAATGCGCCCATGGCGACACCCTTCGTGTTCGTGGGGCGG
>Ga0210406_10004913_pt1 | contig 14131 bp, 13 predicted proteins | sample IncBWC30MmetaG_FD_155454 | JGI IMG/M metagenome (GOLD analysis project Ga0210406, IMG submission 155454) | Forest soil microbial communities from Barre Woods Harvard Forest LTER site, Petersham, Massachusetts, United States - Inc-BW-C-30-M | ecosystem: Environmental > Terrestrial > Soil >... | reverse complement strand
GCCGGTCTCTGTGAAGATGAGCCCCTCTCGAAGCTTTGGTGGTGTCACGCGGTACCGATGGTTCGAATCCGGTTTCCTCCGGCGGGGAGTCTAGTGCGAACCTGGTTTTCGGAAACGAATCCCATCGATGACTCTCGGGAGCACTCACTTGGCAGCACCACGGGGTAAGTATCGCCTCCTGCACCGACGATGCCGACGCGCAGTTTAGCACCGAGGTCCGCGTGACCCTGAACGACGGCCGCGTCCTCTCGCCGCGTCGACGACATGGCCGGCCGCGGCGGCGACCACCCGATCTCGGGCGAAGAGCTGTGGGAGAAATTCGACGATTGCGCCCGCCGCGCCCTGCCAAGCAGGACATCATGCCGCTGTTCGAACGCCTAGAGACGCTGGAGAAGGTCGCCGACATCCGCGCCTGTTGGTGAAGCGGCCCCTGCCCGGTACGATGACACAAGCCGCGAAGCCGGCGGCTGCGCCAGCCAAAGGGAATGCGCTGCCGGAAACGAGCTAGGTTCCTTAAGCCGAGCCGCACGCCAAGGTCGGCTATTGGGCAGGAAGGGCCGTTCCTGCAGCCTCTTTTTATTTTCAGATGTCGCGGATGCGCGGCAGCACCTTCTTGCCGAACATTTCGAGCGCTTCCATCAGCTCGTGGGGATCTTCCGAGCCCGGGGTCTGGAACGACAGATCGACGATGCCACAGCCGATCTGCTCGTGGGCTTGCTTCAATTGCGCAACGATTTCGTCCGGACCGCCGCAGAAGTTGATCGGCAGCACCCGGTTGACATTGGCCGGCCGCCGCCCTTCGCCGGCGACGTTGCGCTGATCGAGTTCGAGCAGCGCGGCGCGGACACCCGGTTTCAGCGGGAACACCGCCTCCCGTGGATATTGCGCCAGCGCCTGCTGCGCCTTCTCGTCGGTTTCGGCGATCAGGATGTTAGCACGGTAGACGATCTGGTGCGGCTCCGGCTGCCAGCCCCAGCGCGCGCACTGGTCCTTAAAGTAGCCGGTCACCTTGCCCATCACATCGAACGGCCCGAAAGACACGCCGAGGCCGATATGGTTGCGGGCGGCGAAGTCGCTGGCCTCGCTGCTGGTGCCGAGCGCATACATCGGCGGCAGCGGCTGCTGCAGCGGCCGCGGCCATACCGACACCGTGCGGTAGTGGAAATGCCTTCCCTGCCAGCCGAAAGGCTGCGGCTCCTTCCAGGCACGCAGGATCAGCTCCATTCCCTCGTCGGTGCGCTCTCGCGATTCCGCGGGGTTGAGATCGTAGGTCAGCATCTCGTTGGTCGTGCCGCGCAGCATGCCGACTAGTTGATTGGCAACGACCTAGGGAGGTAAAAATGCCACGCTTCAGTGCGGCTGAACAGGAGATCGTCAAGGCTCTCATTGACACTAAGGCGGTGGATTTCGAAGCGATTCGTCGCGCATTCGCTGAGCATGGTGCGTCCGCTACGCTAAATCTATCCGGAGAGGATTTCTTTTGCGGAACGATCCGTCGTTTCATTCGAGTGTATCGCCTGAACGACACAGTCAATGTGGTCGAGCAGTTAGGGGAACTTCAGCAACTCAGAGGCGAGGTACAAGGGTAACTACGTGCGGGCGCCTTGGCAAGCTCGGACTCAGCCTCGTGGGATGATCGGTGATTTGAGTTCCGCCAATAATGGCGGCATCCAGTAGTTCCTGGCCAGAGGCCGATCTCATTAGACGCTTATGTGTTGCGCTAAAGATCGCCACGGAAGAACTAGCAGCGGAGGGATATTCAGACCCTAACGATGAGGAAGTCGAAGTAGGAAGTACCAAGATCATTGCGGAAACCGCGATGTTATTGCTTGCGGCTGTCCCGGCCGCGCGCCGGTTCGCTGTACTGCGCGAGCAGATCGAATCCGTAGCCCAACTGCTTGCTCCGCATGCACGGAGCCGGCACATGCGACTTGGGCTCTGCCTGAGGCCGGCACTGGCCCGTGACTACGGGTTTGCGCATATCTGTCTGAGTGCTCTCAACCACCCTGATGCCGACTTCGATGGTCTCCTGCGGAGCGGTGTGGCGGCGTATGAGGCAGAAAGCCGGAAGCGGCCGCCCCATCGAGAGCTGGAACAGCGTTGGATCGCGCGTGTCTGGTCTGGCAACTTCCACCACAGCCGGTCTGACGTGCAACTTTCGAGGGGCTCGATGATCGGCCGACCAATCGACACGCTCAGAGCCGCCGTGACGATATTTATACATTCACGCACGCCTTGCTGTACGCGACTGATCTCGGTCAAGCCGCGATACGGGTTCCGCGATCGAAGCGATTAATTCTGGCGGACGCGGAAGCTGCCTTGGCTCGATGCCTAGACTTCGAGGATTACGATCTCGGTGGTGAAGTTCTTCTGACTTGGCCATTGCTGAGTTCTTCCTGGAGCGCCGTCGCCTGTTTTGGTTTCAAAGTATTGGCGCGCGTGGAAGACGAGGTTGGTTTCTTGCCAGCCCCTATTACCCGTCTCGATCGTTACCGAAGCTTGGAACGGGCGGAGGAACGGTCTCGCTACGCGCTCGCGACAGCATATCATACTGCCTATGTCATGGGACTGCTTTGTGCGATTACCTTGAACCCCGGGAAGCCAGTTCCTCATAAGACGTGGGCCACCAACAGGCGAGGTGCGGATAAGGAGCTCGCGCCGCTGCTAGACCTCCTACACTCCGCCTCTACGCGAGATAAAGGCAAAGAGCCTCACTGGCTCTCTGATTTCTGGACTTTGGATCCTCATGAGCGAGCCGCGACGTTACCGATGCTCCTGACCATCGCGCTGCAGCGCGCCGCGAGGTCTCATAACTTGCAGAACATGCGGGACGCGCTCGAGGTGGGCGTTCGATTGGGGCTTGTCATGGGGCCTGCATCGCTCCAGGCCGCTGAATTCCTTCAGCGAGCAGCGACGCTTAGCGCGATCTGAATGGATGCGACCGAACACTCGGTCGGATACATCCGCCTACCAGCGATCCGGACCGCCTAGTCTTACTGCGTCAGTAATCAGGAATTCTGCTGGTTTTGCGGGTAGGCGCGTTGCAACAAGGGCATCTCGGAAGGCTCCTGCACAAGCGGGCTGGCCGCATCGAGCAGGCGTCGGGCGGCGCGAGCCGCGCGGTCTTTCGCGCTCCCTGCGGTTCACTGATGAGTTTGGCTCTTTCCTCCGCCGCTGAGTCCGTCTTACCACATCGGCCAGTCCGCGCGCGACGGTCGCACGGATGCGGCTCCTTCTCTCTCAACTTGGCGCGACAGCCTGTTCAAAAGCAGGCTCTCCTGACTAGTCCTTCCTCAAGGGACCAATCCGTGTATCTTTCGCCTTCGCTTGGCGCAGCACAGCTCGGTCGCAAAGAAAATGAAGATATCAGCGAACATGAGAACAGTTTCGATAATCTCCTGTATCGCTCTGCTCGCGTTGAGCGCGTTGTCGCTGTTCACTGCGGCGAATCGTTTCCATCCGTATTTTTCGGCGGCTTCTTTGGTGGTCGCCCTCACTCTGCTCGTGGCGATAATCGTCACCCGCGAAGGGGGGCCCGAGCCCAAGCGCCCCAAAGCCGAGGCAGCCAAGCCCATGCCGGTCCCGGCAGCCAACAATCAGGCCGAAGCTGAAATTGTCAGTTTCCTCGCCACCCTTCAGGAGCAGGGCCGGTTAATCGACTTTCTAATGGACGATATTACGACATACGACGACGCCCAAGTTGGAGCCGCCGCTCGCGTCGTGCACCAGGGGTGCAAAGCTGCCCTGCAGGAACACTTCAGAATTCGACCCGTGCGCGAAGAGAGCGAGGGATCTTCCGTCACCATCGCCGTGGGATATCCAGCCGATGAGTATCGTCTCATCGGCAAGATCAGCGGGGCAGCGCCGTTCTCGGGAACGCTCGTCCATCGCGGCTGGAAAACGGAGTCGGTTAAACTTCCGCGGATCGTGCGGGTCGACGAGCGGCTTCCAACAATTGCGCCTGCGGAGGTCGAACTGAAGTAAGCTGCCAGGAGCGCCGCCGTCCGACACGGCGCGTTGTCGGCAGCGAGCACCACGACGACGAAATGGGCGGGTGACCCGATGTCCACCCGTAGGTGACTGCCCCGCCAGCTAAAAATGTCTTGCACACAACGCAACCGAAGACTTGTAGATCATGAGCACACGTTTCAGTCTTGGCATCGACCTTGGAACAACCAACAGTGCAATCGCGCTCACCGATCTGGAGACGGATCAAACCGAGGTGCTGGAAGTCACCCAAATTCTTGGACCGAACCAGATCGGCGAGAAGTCTACCCTGCCCTCCGCGCTTTACATCCCGCACCGTGATGAATTTCCGGAGAATTCGTTTCCACTGCCTTGGGAGAACGGAATCGGGGACGCCATGGTAACTGGTCATTTCGCTCGCGAGCATGGCGTTCTAATTCCCGATCGTCTCATCACCTCCGCCAAGTCGTGGCTCTCCAACCCGCATATCGACCCCAGGCACCGATGCCTTCCGTGGAGATCAGACATCCAGGATCAGAAGCTCTCGCCCTTCGAGTGCTCACGGCGATACCTTGCGCACCTGAAGAACGGATTTCTGTACGCTGGACGCGTGCAGGGCCGGAACTGGGACCTTTCCGAAGCGCAGATCGTTCTGACGGTTCCCGCATCATTCGATGAAGTTGCGCGAAGTTTAACCGCTGACGCGGCGGAGGCTGCCGGTCTCGGCAAAGTCACCTTGCTTGAGGAACCGCTGGCGGCGTTCTACGCATGGATCGCGCAAGCAGGCAGGGAGTGGCGCTCCCTGGTCGGTCCCGGTGACATTGTCCTGGTCTGTGATGTCGGCGGCGGAACGGCCGATTTCAGCCTGATTGCCGTTACCGACAACGATGGCAACTTGGAGCTCGAACGCATCAGCGTCGGAGAACACATTCTTCTGGGCGGGGACAACATGGATCTGGCGCTTGCATATACGCTCCAGGCCAAGCTCGAAGCTGAGGGAAGGTCGATAGATTCCTGGCAGTTCCTTGCACTCGTCCACGCTGCCTCCAAAGCCAAGATCGCATTGTTCGACGACGACTCCTTGCCCGAAGCGCAGATTGCGGTTCCCTCACGAGGCTCGAGCCTGCTCCTCAGAACCGTTTCGACGAAACTTGATCGAGCCAGCGTTGAGCAGGTGATTCTCGACGGCTTTTTCGCAAAGACCACGATCAGCGACCTACCACAGGAGGCACGTAGAGTTGGGCTACAGGAGTTCGGCCTCCCTTACGCAGCCGATCCCGTGATCAGCAAACATCTGGCCCGCTTTCTCTCCCGGAGCCGCGCAAATGTGAGAGCCAGCCAAACGCTTGCCACACTGGTGGAAGGGCGGTCGGGGAAGGAATTCCTCATGCCGACCGCCGTCCTCTTCAACGGCGGTGTTTTCAAGAGCGCGGCGATCCGCAGGAGGGTGCTCGAGCTGCTCGCTTCGTGGAACCAAGGACAGGCGGTTCGCGAGCTGCAAGGGAGTGAACTGGACCTCGCGGTCGCAACAGGGGCTTCATTCTATGGGCGAACTCGGGTCACCCGAAAAGATATCCGGATCAAGGCCGGAGCAGCGCGGTCGTACTACATCGGCCTAGAGACCTCTATGCCAGCTGTGCCCGGATTCAAACCGCCCGTAAAGGCGCTGTGCATTGTTCCGCAGGGGATGCAGGAAGGCTCAGAACTCCTCATCGAAGGACGAGACTTCGGTCTCCTCACCGGGCATCCCGCCGAATTCCGATTCTTCTCGTCGGCAGTCCGTAGCGGCGACCGACCAGGACAGATCCTGCCTGATGCCGAACGAGAGCTGGAGGACAGCAGCCTGCTCGAAATCAATCTGCCTCCACTCCCCGACTTTCCGGCAGGACAGGCGGTTCCCGTGCAAATCAACTCCGTGGTGACCGAACTGGGCACGCTTGAACTGTGGATGAAGCACATAAACTCAGATCGCCGATGGAAGGTCGAATTCCAGGTCAGGACGGAGTAGCCGGTGCCAAGCGCCCGACCATGACACGAGCCCGTTTCAGCATCGGTATAGATCTCGGGACAACGAACTGCGCCCTGGCGTTCGTGCCGCTGCATGGCGAAGCGAGATCGGAGATTCTTGGCATCCCGCAATGGGAGGCGCTGTCCGGGATAACGGAATCCCCAGCGCTCCCTTCCTTTCTCTATCTGCCGGACGAAGCAGTCGCCGCCCAAGTTCAGGGCCGGGAGGCCGGCAACGAGGAATGGATTGTCGGCCGGCTCGCACGAAAAAAGGCCGGAGAATCTCCGGGCCGGGTCGTCCATTCCGCGAAATCTTGGCTCTGCCACCACACGTCCGATCGCTCGGCGCCGTTTCTGCCCTTGGGATCGGACGACATCGCTCGCAACAGCAAGATCTCACCGGTACGGGCCTCGGCGCTGATCCTCAACCATCTCAAGGGAGCGTGGGACAGCCGATTTGCCGACGCCGGCGCCGACTTCGAGTTTGATAGCCAGGAGATCACCGTCAGCGTTCCTGCGTCATTCGACGCAGCTGCCCAGAGACTAACGCTTACGGCCGCCGAGGAAGCCGGCTTTCCGGAAACCATTCGTCTGCTCGAAGAGCCACAAGCCACGTTCTACGGCTGGCTGGAACAGCACGATTTTGCAACAGACCTTGGGAGCAAGCTGCCCAACGACAACGACGGAACGCACCACGTTCTGGTGGTCGACATTGGTGGTGGTACCTCGGATTTCAGCCTATTCGAATTCCGCTCGCACAGCCGCGACCCTGCCCCGGGAATCAAGCGCGAGGCTGTGAGCGACCACATCCTACTGGGTGGCGACAATGTCGATCTCGCAATCGCACACCTTCTCGAACCGCGCCTGATCGGTGAGCGAAGGAAACTCTCGGGCCCTCAGTGGGATGACCTCGTCGCTCGTTGCCGGGATCTTAAGGAGAAAGCGCTCTCCAGAGAAGGCCGGCCCGACGAGCCCTTCCCTATCTCGTTGCCCGGTCGCGGGTCCGACCTGGTCGCGGCTGCGCGTACGGCCCAACTAACGCGTGCCGAGGTCCAGGCGGTATTGCTCGACGGTTTCTTCCCCGAGTGCGACTCGCAAGCGCATCCTTACCGGACACAGGCCGCCCTGAAAGAGTGGGGGCTTCCCTATGCGTCCGACAGTGCGGTCACACGACACCTTGCCGATTTCCTGCGGGGTCGTCCTCGGGTCGACGCGATATTGTTCAACGGCGGCTCGCTTCACCCTGAGCTCCTGCGCCAAAGGATCTGTCAGCAGGTCAGGAAATGGCAGGGGGGCTTGCCGCCGCTCGCGCTGGAAAACGCGGACCTCGACCTCTCTGTTGCGCGCGGGGCGGCGCTATTTGGAAAATTTGGTTATCACAAAACAGAGCGCATCGAGGCGGGTGCCGCCCGCGCGGTTTTCCTCGAAGTGCTTAGGGAGTGGTCGCCCGAGGCTGCTGAAAGGGCTCGGCCCTCGCTTATGTGTGTTCTCCCTCGTGGGGCGTCGTCCGAGCAACGGTTCGAAATCACGGGCCTTCCGCTCAAGCTGCACACGAATCGTCTTGCACGCTTCCAGGGCTATTACTCCACGCGCCACGACAAAAGCAAAGCAGGCGACATCGTCGATTGGTGCGAGGAGGAGTTCCACGCCCTTCCGCCGCTTGAGACGATCATCAAAGTGGCGGACTCTGCCCCCGGCACAACCACCGACACACTTCCCGTTACGTTGATTGCCAGCGCTAACGAGTTGGGCCTCCTCCAAGTCTCTTGCGTCAGTGCGGACCACCGTATCAGACAGTCCTGGCCGCTGGAATTCAATCTCCGCCCACACGAGCGGGACAGCAACAGCGCGCTTCGATCAACGACAGTCTCCAAGTCTTCGGTTCACTTTGAGCCGAATGTCACCGCGGAGGCACTCGAAACCGCCCGAACGCGCATCCAGTCCTTGTTCACCCGCTCCCCCAACAAGCGAGATAAGCTCACAGCGACACGGGTTCTTAGAGACCTGGAGCAGATTCTGGGAATGCCGAAGAGCGAATGGAACGCGGCCCTCGTTCGCTCTCTCTGGCCAGCTCTGGAAAGCTGTGTCGCCCGGCGCAAGGAGTCGGTGGACCACGAGGAGGCCTGGCTCATTCTCGCCGGATTCCTGCTACGCCCCGGCTTCGGGGCTGCCGCCGACAACTTTCGCATCGACAGCCTCTGGCGGCTCCGCGACCATGGTCTCTATTTTCCTGGCAAACGCATTAAGTGCCAGGAATATATCCTTTGGCGGCGCGTGGCGGGTGGCCTCACGCGGCAACGTCAGGAGCAGATCCTCGCGCCCGAGCTCAACAAAATCCGTACACTCAAGAACCTTCCATCAGAACTCATCCGCCTCGCGGGATCATTGGAACGCATTCCTAATGAAACGAAGACGGAATTGGCTAATCTGTTCATTGATATTGCCAGCGAGCTCGCCCGCGAGAAGAAGCACTGTGCTCCCTATCTTGCCGCGCTAGGCCTCATTCTCAGCCGGGCACCACTTTATGCCGGACCAGAGACTGTTGTCTTGTCCGATCTTGTGGGGCGAGCTTACGAGACCTTCCGTATCTTTGATTGGGCAGCGCCGGAACTAGCAGAAATGCAAGCCTTGTTCCTCCGCGCCGCACGCGTCGTTGACAATCGGAGTTTTGACTTGCCCAAAGCTATGCGTCGTCAAATTGCAGCCAAGCTGGAGAAATCCGGTGTCGCTCCTCAGAAAACCGGCAAGCTCAAGGAATTCATGCCCGTAGGACGTTCGGAACGCATCAGTCTACACGACGAGAGCCTCCCCTCCGGACTGATCTTGAGAGAGAGCTAGTGGATAACACCTGACGAAAATCCCGACGGGGGATCCCGGCGTGCGATCTGCCGTGCGAGTCCGGGCAATGCGCAAAGGGATCATCGTCAGGTGAAGGCGAGGAACCCGAGAGCTCGCTATCACCGCAGAAATTGAAAGCGCTTTCTCTCACAAGTGACCAATCTTCCCCTCCGCTGGCGAGTCCGCTTCACCAGTCAACTTCGCGGCTGCGGACGAAGAGGCCGCCCTCTCGTCGGAAGACCGACAGTTAGCTTGCCTAATCTGGGATGGGTGAATTGACCAGAAGACCGGGCTTCCGATCCTCGAACGGGCAAAGCGCTGATTCTGATCCTAATAGATCGGCACTTTCTGCTCTTGCACCGCGCGCATCGTAGTGATAGACGCCCAAAAGATTGATCAATGCTGGTCAATCCATATTCTGTCTCGAAGATAAAGAATGTCGACATTGGACGAGATCACCAAGGAGAAGCAGCGGGTCAGCGAAGCACTCGCACGCGTCAATGCGCAGCGCGAGACGCTCACCGGCCAGCTCAGCGAACTTGAGGCGACCGAGCGTGTGCTCGCGCGGTACAGCAAAGGCACTCGGGCAAAAAAGACGGCCTCAGCCAAGGCGCCGACTACAGCAACCAAGGCGGCCGCTCCAGCGCGACCTCGCGGGCGTCCGCGCACTGCGACCGCAAAACCAGCTGGCGGCAAACGTACCTCGCCGACCCTCGGCGAGCAGGTCCTTGCCTTAGCAACCGGCAAGACGCAGCAGGAAATCACCGCGGCATGCAAGGGGGCTCGCCCTAACCATGTCGGCGTCGTCATTTCCCGGCACAAGCGGGCGGGCCGCATCGAGCAGCGCGATGGGAAGCTCTACGCCACGCAGTCGACGGGGATGGAGCAGGGCGCCGCGCTCTGATACGGGAAGGCGTACCGCGTCCTACGACGACTACGCCATAACGCCGGCCGCGAACATTACCCCGCGATTTCTCCGATGGCATCAAGACGCGCTCGGCTTCCGGGTGTTTACAGGTGCGAGATGAGTTTCGTCGGTCGGCAGGAGGCTGCGATGAGCGAACAGGAGAAGAAACTCGACGGACCCGACTTTGCTCGTGGGGTCCCGCTCGGGGATCTCGCCGAAGGCAGCATGATCGTGGGGCAAGTCGCGGGCGAGGCGGTATTGCTGGCGCGAACCGGTGGAGCGCTCTTCGCGATCGGCGCGGAGTGCACCCATTACCACGGCCCCCTCGTCGAGGGGATGCTGGTGGCGGATACCGTCCGTTGCCCCTGGCACCATGCCTGCTTCAGCCTGCGCAACGGAGAGGCATTGCGTGCCCCGGCGTTGGACCCGGTCGCGTGCTGGCGGGTCGAGCAACAGGACGGAAAAATCTATGTCCGCGACAAGCTTGAACCGGCGGAACGCGGGGCGCGGACGGCAGCAGGTGCCGGGCCGGATTCGATCGTAATCGTCGGCGGCGGTGCGGCGGGAAACGCCGCGGCCGAGATGCTGCGGCGCGAGGGCTATTCCGGCCCGGTCACGATGCTAAGCGCCGATGAGGCGGGACCGTATGATCGACCCAATCTGTCAAAGGACTACCTGACCGGCAACGCGCCCGAGGAATGGATCCCGCTGCGGTCGCCCGATTTCTACCGCGAGCGGGGGATCGAGCTGAAGCTCAACGCCCGCGCGGTCGCGATCGATCCCCAGGCCCGAGAAGTCCGGCTCGCAAACGGCGCCCGGCAGCGCTTCGGCGCTTTGCTCCTCGCCACCGGCGCCGAACCGGTCCGCCTCGGGATTCCTGGTAGCGATCTTCCGCACGTCCATTACTTGCGCACGCTCGCCGACAGCAGGGCATTGATCGCCGCAGCAACAGCCGGGCGCCGGGTGGTCGTCATCGGCGCCAGCTTTATCGGTCTAGAGGTCGCCGCGTCGTTACGGGCGCGCGGGCTAGAGGTGCATGTCGTGGCACCCGAAGCGCGCCCGATGGAAACAGTCTTTGGCCCGGAAGTCGGAGACCTCGTACGCCAGGTCCACGAGGAGCACGGCGTCGCGTTCCACCTCGGTACCACCGCAGCTTCTTTCGATCCAAACCGCATCACATTGAAGAGTGGCGAACAGCTCGATGCCGACTTCGTCGTCGTCGGGATCGGGGTGCGGCCGCAGACCACGCTCGCCGAGGAAGCCGGGATTGCTGTTGACCGCGGTGTCACCGTCGACCCGTATCTCGAGACGAGCACCCCCGGCATCTGGGCCGCCGGCGATATCGCCCGCTGGCCCGACCGGCTGACTGGCGAGACGATCCGCATCGAGCACTGGGTCGTCGCCGAACGGCAGGGCCAGACAGCTGCCCGCAACATGCTCGGGGCGCGCGAGCGCTTCAGCGCGGTGCCGTTCTTCTGGTCCCAGCAGCACGATCTGCAGCTCAACTATGTCGGGCACGCCGCAGGATGGGATCGGGTCGACACCGATGGAAGCATTGCGGCGAAGGACTGCACGGTGACTTACCGACAGAGCGGCCGCAAATTGGCGGTGCTGACGATCGGGCGTGATCGCGCCAGCCTCGCCGCCGAAATCGAGCTCGAGAAAACGATCGCCGCTGGTAGCTGACAGGCAGGCCCTCCCTGTCTCTCCGAACCGCCTTGGAGGTGACGCTGAGGCCAGTCACTTCTCAGGGGGGACCAGCGGTTCGATTCCCCTTTGCTCCAGCGAGGAGTCTGGTGCGAACCTGATTTTCGGGGGAGGTTCGGTGAGATCAACGCTTCGATATCGTGGATTGGGGATAGCGGATTCCATTTTGTCCTCGGTGATCCGCCGCAGGCCGAGGGCTGGGCTTTCTCAACCATCGGCGCGGCCGCCATCTCCCTCAGAGACGAAGCATGCGCTTATTACCCAGACAGCGACTTCGCGCGGAAATACGGCGGATTCGTCTACGATCATCCGTGGCCGAAGGGGAGGTAGAGATAACCTCTCTGATTAACTCTCCCGCCGGCCGGGGGCCTTCGGCCGGCTTTTTTCACGCTCAGGCCGTGCTATGCTGCCGAGCGGGCCGCCCGTTGTCGCGCAGGCATTCGCGCTTGAGCCGCTCGATTTTGTTTTGCCGAATTGTCGTTATCGGCTTGACGCTGGCGCTCCCGGCTTGCACAGACTTTAAGAAGGATTTCCTTTGTCGGCCGGACGGTCACTGTGTCAATGCCCAACCTTTCCACACGCCCACGCAATGAGCGTCGAAGCTCCAGAAATGGCAGTTGACCACTGGGTCAACGGTTGCCGTCGAAAGCCGCGCGCCGTCCTCTCTATGATGCTCAGCGGCCGGCGCCGGCATTTAGGACCGAGGAATGGCCTCTAATACCTGTGGTGTTATGGGGTCCTATGTAGCCCAGTCCCGACCCGCGGCGCCGGCTCATCCTCGCGCATCCTGAACGCCCCTTCGGCAGTCTCGATCTTGTAGCCGATGCACCAACGCGCGACAAACGCACCGGCCAGTGCTGGATCGGGAAAGTAGAACAACACTGCATCGTTCAGCACGCCGCGCGTCCCGGACGGTGTCATGTTGAGGGATGCGCCCAGAACGCTGTACCTGCGCGCACGCGCGCGTAGCGCGACCAGATCCTTACGTTCTGGCTGTCGGATTGCTGGAAATATGCGGGTATTTGCTGTACTTAGGTTGTGGTCCACTCCTTCGCAACGATGCTAAATCGCTATGGCCGGACACAACGCTCTCGTGAAGCAATTCAAGCAGTTCAACGGCTCTCCACCTGCGCGCACTCGCGGTCGCCCGGATGATCGCGAGCGATCGGTGAAGCTCTTTGCCGAAGTCCGGAAGATTTACCGCGAATGCTCGCCTGCTGCGGCAAAAGAGATGTGCCGGTTGGCGCTTGAGGCCGAGGACGAGCGCGTGCGCAGCGTCTGCGCCGGCATGGTCATGGATCGGGCCTGGGGACGGCCTCAAGAGTATGATCCGAACGCTGAAGCTCCCAAGCGGGCCCCCTCCCTTCGATCCAAACCTCTACACAACCGACGAGCTGCGTCAGATGCAGGAGGTTATGCTGATGATGGCGCGGCGGCAGGGGTTGATCCCGCCGGAGGAGGACGAGAATGCGACCAGCTGACTGGGGCTACGGGCTGCGCCGCTGGACGCGCGTCCCGCCGGACCGTCCGGAAACCCGGCCGAAGCTCTCTGCGCTGATATCTTCATGACTCGTCCTCCACAATCCACAGCTGCGGCCGGGATCAGGGCGGTCGCCTAGGCCGGGGTGGCGGCTCGGGTGGCGCCGGCGTTTCCGTCACGGTCATTTGAAGTTCGCGCAACAGATACGCGCGAAACTCCGGCTTTCCGAGTCGGCGCCGCAGCTGCGAACGAAATCGATGCTCAGCGATATCAAGAGCGAGCAGTCGGCTCGGGTCGTTCGGCCGTTTCTGTACCCTGCGCCGGTACGCGGCCTGCCTACATGCATTGCCGCAGTATCGCGGGGCGCGGCCAGTGCTGGAAGGAATGAACGTTTTGCGGCAATATCCACACCGCCGTTTCTTCGTTTTTGCCATGTGATCTGACCTCATTTCGTCACGAATATCGTAACGTTACGAAAGGGTTACGAAATGCGGGTTAAATGGCTCGGTCGCGCGACATGTCAATAAGTCCTCTTAAGATCAAGCTGGGTGCTCAACCCGACGCCTCCGCCGTCGGACGAGGACGAGACGATCTAGCCTGCGATAGCCGTGGCCTGCGGTTCGGGACCGCGTGGGCGATCGCTTTGGGGTCATCGCGCGTGGGAAAGGTTAGCCTTTAGAACCGTTGTAAGGGGGACGCGCGCGAGAAGCTACCGATCGGAGCCGATTTGGGAGTGCTCTACGGCAAAGATTGCGCACTCTATTAGTAAGCCTCAACCGGTGATGCGTCACCGGCGTGTGTTACGCGTCATATCAAGCGCGAAGCCGATGAAGCGACAGAACCCATCTATGACCGCGGCCCGGTCATCTCGCTGCCTGCCCGAAAGCCACCCAAGCTCGACCAGCCCTGAGATCGTCCCGGGGTCGAGTTCAATGAAAACACACACCTTGCCCGCCCGGCGCCGCGCGCGGTGACGGCGCATCCGCTCGGCGCCGGAGTGCGGCGATGGAGAGGGCGCCACGGGGCGGGCCTCAGTCAGGCGTCGATACCGTCGCACCGCGATAGGCGGCCGTGCGGTCCTGCTGATCTCTCGCTACTCGCCCGTACTTCGATCATAAGGGCTCGAAGCCAAGCGGCGGATCGAGCCCGAGCGCCTTCAATCCGGCAACCGCTTCGCCGCGCCAGCGCCGGCCGAAGCGGATCAGGCATTCGCGCTCCTTGTCGAA
>Ga0210406_10004912_pt1 | contig 14137 bp, 12 predicted proteins | sample IncBWC30MmetaG_FD_155454 | JGI IMG/M metagenome (GOLD analysis project Ga0210406, IMG submission 155454) | Forest soil microbial communities from Barre Woods Harvard Forest LTER site, Petersham, Massachusetts, United States - Inc-BW-C-30-M | ecosystem: Environmental > Terrestrial > Soil >... | reverse complement strand
CAGGTCGTCTTGCCTCCCCAATATTCCTCCAGTAGGAGAGGAATTCTCATCACCTTCTAGTTGACCGGTTGTTACGCATGGTATGGAGCATCCCCCGAGACATAGTGGTATTTAGAAAAACTGCTTGGCATACCAAGCAGTCAGGATCACGTATACCATGTAGCGGCGGTACTGCTCCCACACACTTACTTCTCGATAAAGAATCGTGGCATTCGGCGGCAGTGTGCTTTCGGAGATGACCCAACGCTTCAATTGACGCCAATCCACAATGAAGGATGATTTCGCTTCTAGAGTGGGCAAACTGTCCGCATCAGCGCCATCGAGTATGCGCGCCAATTGCTCGCCGCAAGTGAAAAACACATCGTGAATGCTCTCCATCACACCACCAACAATCCTCCTCCCCATGGCCAGGTCGGAGAAAGAGTTAAACAGGGGAGCGTTTGCGGTGGTCGAAAGCTCCTCGACTAGCGGTGGGATAGTAATTTTTTTGCCGTTCAGATCAAAAAAGAAAAAGCCGATATAGGCTATGGTTCGATCCGGTAAAGAACTTACGCGCGCTTTGATCTCCTCCAAAGATAGTCCCCTAAGGTCAATGATTGCGTTGAGCCTTGACACCGTACCAATTCGCCAGGGACAGGCGGTCTTGCGCGTGGGGGATCTTGGTTCGTTACGCGCTGGCCTTTTTTGCCTTTTCCGAACGCATCTGATTCGTCCACTCCCGCATGGCCTCCAGCGAGCCAGGCGAAACCTTCTTCTGCCACTTTTCGAACCGCTCCGCAGCCTTCTCCAGGTTCGCCAAGAACAGCTTCTGCTTGAACATCTCTCGCGCCTTCGGGACGATGGGCTTGACGCGATCCCACACCCCAAAAAATTCCCCGGACGTCTCGAAAAATAGCTGGTCGTGCAGCAAGCCGTGGTTCAGAAACGCGCAAGCCTGCTCCCAGTAACCTAGTACCATAAACAAGTAAGTCCCCTCTTCCGAACCGAAAGGCGCGATGCGTTGGCTGTCCTCAAAACTATCCACGAAATAACTTTGTGTGAACCAGTCGCGCGCCTGGCGCAATTTTGCCTCCCGCCGTAGGTCATAAAGTTGAAGTTGGAGCTGTCCTTGTTCGTGAGTCGGCTTCTTATCCGGCATAATTTCCTCCTAGCTGATAACCTCGTGGCAGCCACAATCTTAGAGAACCTTGCGGAGTTCGTCCACCAAAGGTCGCATAGCTACTTCAACGTCGAAGCGACGGATGATACGTGTACCGGCGGATCGCCAACATAAAGGCTCGTGCCTGCCGCACGCTGTTTCCCGAATTGATTCCCAGTAACGGCAAACCTGAAGCTATCGGACCAGATTCTCAGTTTCTTGCCGAAAATTCAGCTATAATTAAGGTTACCTTTCACAAACGCATCCGGTGTGACCTCCTGGTTGGAATCCAGGAGGTCAGTGGTTGAAAACCACTCGCCCCGACCAGTCCTTCTCTCTTATCTTCAATCATTTACGCTGCTTTTCCCGATGCCGATTTATGGACCATTTTCGGTACATTCGGTACAACTGCGGGCAACTCGAACCCAAATCCGCACCTGCCCACTTTCTGCGGAACCCCTCGTCATCTTTGACCTTGTCGTAGAGGTCACTCATGTCGTGCCCCGCATGACCCATCCAGTACTTGTATAGGCCTTCGGGGCACTCCGTGTAGTTCCGCAGGTACGTGTTCCGAAAACGCCGGAATGCATGGTTTCCAGCTTTATGCGTCCCGGTGAATGGATTCAGGTAGTTCAGTTCCTTCAGCGCAACATGCAGATGGCGCTTAACGATGTTGGTCGGCGAAAGCGGCTTCCCGGTTCGAGTGCAGAACAGGAGTCCAACCCTGCGGCGGCCAACGAACTGTTTGAGCCGAGTGGCAATCGCCGGGTGAAGATCGACTTGACGGACGGCATTCGCCGTCTTGAGCCGTTGTTCGATCTTTCCGCGACGAACTTTCTGCTGGATGTAAAGGGTCAAGAAATTGGGAGAGATGTGTTTATCGATTTCGAGGCCAAGCACCTCTCCGATTCTTAGACTAGCCGCACCACAGAGAATGAAGATCATACGTTCTCGGGGGTTCTTCCACCGGGCCAAACCCGTCATCACCTCAGTGGAAAAGGAGGGTGTGTTCTGCTTGTCTTTCTGCAGTACGGGCAAATCGATGAAGTCGTGGTTCCATTTTTGCGAATAGATTTGCTCGCCCTGCTCATTGACGGCAGACGCAACGACCATCTTTACTACGGGAACGGAGTTGCCTGTTATGGTCTTCGGGGACAAACCACCGTCCGACATCTTGGCGACAAGTACTTTGAGCGCGCTGTTGCTGACCTCGGACAACGGTAGATCTCCGATGTTTGGGTTGATCCATTTTTCGAGGCAGCCTTTCCATAGTTCCAATGTTGCAGGTGCGATTGGTTTGCGCTTATGACGTTGGATATGGTCGAGCACCATTTTGTTTGTTCGCGGAATGTGACACCACCCTGGGCTTGCTTCACTACTTTGTCGAAGTGCTCCAAGGTGTCCGCGCCACTCTCCGCGACGATTCCACGGGCGCGGCGTTCCCTTTCAGATTTGGACAGATGACCAGGGCCGGAGATAGAGCATACCTTGGCTCGCATATGCCTTCTCGCTTCCTGCCCTTCCACATCCATCCACCAACGGACGACCCACCATTTACCACTTGCTTCGATGTGGCCGTCCTGACCAGTTCGGCGGGACATGCACCTTCCTCTCCGCTTCACCGGTGTCGCGGGAACGACATTAGTATCGCTGGTTGAGAATTGCAACGGACGTGTTGGTAGCACGTTCACCAAGGCCGGAACTTCTCGCGCCGACACTTCTTTATGCATACATGAAACCGATCGGGGGACTGGCGAAATCAAGTTTTTCGCGGCTCGGGCCACGCACAGATTGGCAGCGTGTCTTGGAAGATGCCGGTAAAAAACACCTTTACGTCACGAACGGCGGTGGCGGGGCGCGTCTCGAGTACGCCACCCCAATTTCCTTTTTAGTGTTCTTACCAAGGTGGGCGAAACAGGGCCTTCTAATCCCTAAAAGCAACTATCAGCTATCAGCAAACAGAACCACTTCAGTTCCATCCAGGCCCATTTGCACCGCCATGCCCCGTTCACCGTAAGAACGTGGGAAGTTATGATAGTGCTGTGACCTGGATCCTGGTTCCTTTTTCTGGGGAAGCGTCTCGACGGAGACGCCGCCCAGAACGTGGGAGCGGCGAAGGCGGTTATGTCGCCCTCGCAGCCGAAGGCCCACTTGAGCTTGAGGTTGCGCACCTGGGTGGCAGTCAGGTCGGCTTGCACCGCGGGCTGAAAGCGAGTGTTCGCGGGGGAGGGGCTCCAGCCGGATCAGTTCGCGGGGGAGCCGGCGGCGAGGGAGAACTCGCGGCTGGAGCAAAAGGCGGCAGGGGAGGGTCCGTTCTCGACGCCAGGGACGCCAAGAAACCTAGCGACGGCTTCGCGCTGGCTGCGCTGGAGCGGATAGGCGATGCCCATCATGACGCCGGAGTCTAGAGTATGGAGGATGCGGCAACACTGAGCTTTTGCAGAGCGCTGCGCGATGGAATGCGCGGGCCGGGGTGATCGTGGCAAGCGGCGCAATATTGTTGATAGACGGCTTCGCCGGAATCGGGACGAGGGCTCGCCCAACCTGCGCCCAAGAAGAATGCGGTGGCAGCTATACACCCTGTCAGCCCCACCGAAACAGCGCCGGACAGCCTCATGGGATGTTCCTCCCGTATTCCGCATTCACGTCCCGGACGGTGCATCGTTTATACACCCGAGGCCCGTCGGCATGAACCAAACACCGGTTTGACGGCAGCGACTCTCAATTGTTGAGCCACGCGATTGCACTCATAATGCGGACTAGGCGAATTGGAGGCGGATCACGGGCAACTCGGAGGTACCGCCTGATTTGTCCTGCCAGCTCAACCGGTCGATGCACCATCTAATCATTCGCCTACGATTTTCGCTTTTGAAAGTCCTGCAAACTAGACTTCGAGCCAGTGTTGCGTCAATGCTGAGGGGAGTCTTGGCTAGCGGAGCTTCTCGTCACCGGCTACGGTCAATCGCGATTGGCGTATCGCCAAAGCCGATTATCTAGAAAGATGTAAGAGAGGTAGCCGTGGATCGTCCAAGTCGCTGGGATAAGATCAAAGAAATCGTTGGGACAGCCTTGGAACACGACCCCACTAGCCGGGCTGCTTATCTAGATGAAGCTTGTGCTCAGAACCCCACCCTGCGCCCTGAAATCGAGTCACTCATCTCCGCCTACGATCGACCCGACGCTGACCTCTCTCAGTCTCCCTTGGCCAGCCCTCTGCTTATCTCGGGCGCACCCCTCCAGTCCATTGGCCCTTACCGCTTGCTCAAAATTCTTGGTGAAGGTGGCATGGGTCAGGTGTGGCTTGCCGAACAGACGTCTCCCGTCCGTCGCCAAGTCGCCCTGAAACTCATTCGCTCCGGTATGCTCCATTCCATCGCACTGCAGCGTTTCCAGTCAGAACGCCAGTCGCTTGCCATAATGGACCATCCCTGCATTGCCAAGGTTTTCGATGCCGGTGCCGCTCCCGGTGGACAGCCCTATTTCGTCATGGAATACGTTGAGGGCATACCCATCACTCAGTACTGCGACCAGAAGAAATTGCCGCTCCGCGATCGTCTGCGGCTCTTCATTCAGGTCTGCGAAGCTGTCCAGCACGCTCACCGGAAAGCCATCATTCACCGCGATCTCAAACCCGCCAATATTCTCGTCGTTGAAATCGATGGCAAGCCACGCCCTCGCATTATTGACTTCGGCATCGCCAAGACCGCCGTTCCTTCCGAGCCTGACGTTACTCTCTTCACCCAGGTCGGCGTCTTGCTCGGCACTCCCGGTTACATGAGTCCGGAGCAGATCGATCCCACCATTCGAGACGTCGATACGCGCACCGATGTCTACTCCCTTGGCGTCATTCTCTATGAATTGCTTACCGGCTCGCTTCCTTTCGACACTCAGCAGCTTAAGAAGCAACCACTCGACAAACTCCTCCGCATGCTTCGCGAAGAGGATCCCCCAAGTCCCAGCACAAAAGTCGGCGCCGATGGCGACAAAACCATGGAGAGCGCCGATCTTCGCGGTCTCCAACCGGCTCAACTCGTATCGCTTCTACGCGGCGATCTCGATTGGGTCACCATGAAAGCTCTCGAGAGAGACCGCGACCGTCGCTACGGCTCTCCTTCGGAACTTGCCGCTGACATCGAGCGCTATCTCCAGAACCGGCCGGTCCTCGCGCGTCCTGCCAACGCTTCCTATCGACTCCGTAAATACGTTCGCCGCCATGGCTTCGCCGTAGCCGTGGCCTCCGGCGGTCTCGCTCTTCTCATCGCGTTTGCGGTCATGCAGTCTGTGCAGTTGCGTCGCATTACGCGTGAACGCGATCGTGCCGATCGCATCACGGAATTCATGACCAGCATGTTTAAAGTCGCCGATCCCAACGAAGCCCGTGGCAATAGCATCACGGCTCGAGAAATTCTGGACAACGCCTCGAAGGATATTGATCCAGGTTTGGCGAGGGACCCCGTGCTTCAGGCGCAGATGCTGGACGTGATGGGAACCGTGTACCATAGCCTCGGACTCTACGCCCGGGCGAAAGCTCTGTTGGCGAGAGCCGTTGAGATTCGGCGTCGTGTCCTCGGGCCGGAGCACCCGGACACCTTGCACTCCATTGACAATCTGGCTTGGACACTCATGGGAATGGGTGAGTATGCCGAGGCGGAAAACTTGCAGCGGAGGACGTTGGATATTCAGCGCCGTGTGCTCGGTCCCGACCACCCTGACACAGCTCGATCGATAAATCGCCTTGCTGGCACGCTTGTATCTGAGGGCCGGAACACCGAGGCCGAGAAACTTTATCGCGAATCACTCGATATTCGCCGCCGCATCCTGGGCCCCGAGCACGAGGAAACTTTGAGTACCATGCTCAACCTCTCTATGACCCTTCAACAAGAGGGGCGATATACCGAATCGGAGAATCTGCAGCGGCAGACGTTGGAAATTCAGCGCAGGGTGCTAGGAATGGATCATCCAGGTACATTGAGCTCGATGAGGTCATTGGCTTCCGCTCTTGACGACGAAGGACGCTTCGCCGATGCGCAGGAACTGTACCACGAGACGCTCGAATTGGACCGCAGGATATTGGGGCCCGAGCACCCAGAAACGCTTAGGGTCATGCACAGACTTGCTTTGACCCTTCAAGAGCAGGGGCGATTTGCCGAGTCGGAGAAGCAATACCGTGAAACATTGGAGCTTACGCGCCGTGCCCTGGGCCCCGAGCATCCACAGATAGTGGGCACTCTTGAGGGGCTGGCACTCGACCTCGCGCATGAAAACAGAAATGGCGAAGCAGAGCCACTCTTCCGTGAGGCAGTGCGGATTGCGAGCAAACAGAAGTCAGTAACTTCAGTGGGCGAAGCTTGGTATGATTTCGCGTGCGGAGAAGCCATCGCGGGACATCGCGACGTGGCACTCCAGTACCTGCGTAAAGCGGTGGAGTTGAGGTGGTTCGAAACCGCGGACATGGCCAACGATGACGACTTGAAGAATTTGCGCGGTGACCCGCGTTTTGAAGCCCTCGTTGCTCACGCAAAAGAACTCACCACCACAAAATAGCCAAGTCCAATTGGCATCGCAAGAGTCCTGCAGGCTCTGAGCGTAGCCTCGAAGCGGCTATCTTCCAATACAACATTTGCAGTCTTCTCTACCCACTAGCCTGAATAATTCGCGTTTTTGAAACACGAAAAGCCTCTTTCATGGTACAAAGCCGTTGTCTAAGGCGGTTTTGCAACCAATCCGGAGGCTTTCGTGCCCGAGCATACCACGACACAGTGTGTTCTCTTTCCAGGAATTTTTAAGCGGCCGGTAGTTGCCAAGTTCGATCAAGCGCATGGCAGTTCCGATGGTGGAGCGGTGTTACTCAAGGCCGCCGACCGAGAGTTAGGTCTAATCGCGGCTTTGGCGGCTGGTTTGAAAGATGACCGACAAGAGGGTAAGGTCCGTCACGAATTAAATGAGCTGCTCACGCAGCGGATCATGGCCATCGCCTGCGGCTGCGAAGATGCCAACGATGCGGCACGGCTGGCTTCCGACCCGGTGCACAAATTATTGGTCGGTCGTGATCCCGTGGAAGGAGAAGATTTGGCTTCGCAGCCTACGCTGTCACGTTTTGAAAATAGTGTGGGTCGTAAAGAGTTGTTTCGCATGGCCGAAACATTGGCCGACACGGTGATCGCGCGACATCGCAAACGGCTGCACGGCCGCGCTCGGCTGATCACCATCGATCTGGATCCTACCGATGATCCCACCCACGGCGCGCAACAGTTGACGTTTTTTAATTGGCATTACGACACCTACTGCTACCTTCCGATGGTCGGATTCCTGACCTTCAACCAGGAGGCGGAGCAGTATCTGGTCACCGCGGTGTTGCGTCCGGGGAACGCGCCAGGTTCGGCGGGAGCAGTGGGACTGCTGCGCCGTTTGATCGACCGATTGAGGCAGGCCTTTGCAGATGCCAAGATCCGGGTGCGCTTGGATGGCGGTTTCGCGTCTCCGGAAGTTCTGGCTTTTTTGGATTGCGAACCGAAAGTGGAATACCTCGTCAACATGGCCGCCAATGCGGTATTGAGGCGTAGAGCCGAGTCGGCTATGAAATGCGCCCGTCGTGATTCGAAGATCTCCGGGCAGACCGAGCATGTCTACGCTGAATGTCAGTACCGGACGCGCAAGAGTTGGCCGTGGAAACGTCGCGTCATTTATAAAGCGGAGGTGGTGCGCGCGGAGGGCAAGAAACCCAAAGACAATCCGCGCTTTGTGGTGACCAACATGAAGCAGAGCCCGCAGTGGCTCTACGAGGAGGTCTACTGTCAACGAGGCGACCTCGAAAATCGCATCAAGGAACTGCATTATGGAATGGAGATCGGGCGCACCAGTTGCACGAGTTTCTGGGCCAATCAGTTCCGGGTGTTGATGACTGCCGCGGCTTACGTGTTGATGCAGGAGCTGCGCTCAGGCCTGGCCGGTACGGCTTCTGCCCGGGCGCAAGTCTCTACCTTGCGGGAGCGTTTTCTGAAAATCGGAGCTCACGTGGTTGCCACGGTGCGTCGGATCGTGCTGCACTTGCCGCGGTCGTGTCCCTATCTCGCTAGCTTCCATCGCCTTGCTTTGAGCTTGGGTGCACAAACTGGCTGAGTTCTCCCGCAGCGCTACAAGGAAATTTTTACTCGTCACACCTCTACTGAAGGTGTCTCTTTTCGTGTCAAAATCTGACGGCGAACCTCGCTAACAGCCTTAGAATCAGTCTTCCTGTCCAACAAAATTCTTCTCTCGTCGAGTATCTCTTCGCATTGACAAAAAGTCCGCCGCGAGGTCAGCCTTCACGAATGATGTCGGCTAGCATGGCGCCTCCAGCGAGGTAGCGTTTGTTGCGTGATCTCTTTGTGCTTCTGCGCTACTTTGGCTTCCGTGCCCACGCTCCAACGAGCGGCACGAAACTGACCACGGTGTTTGCCGCAGCCACTTCAGCGTGGATCCGATCTGAAAGCGTATCGAGGTCGCCCAGTCCAGTAAGAGAAACGTCGTGCTGATGGGCCAGGGGTTTTACGCTATCGAGAAGGTCGCAGATCAAACCTAAAAACGTCGCATCGCTTCCCAAAGGCGTCTCCATACGCATGGCCGGTGGAGGAAAGCCAATTTCCTGGAATATGCGATAGAGTGCAGGCCCCATCTCCGGGTTTACGCCGGACCGCAGGAAAGTCTCATGGATCGAAGAGACAAGTTTGGACCACAGGGGAAGCCGCGCGGCAAAGGCAAGCAGAGGAATCCAGGTGGGCTCCTGGAAGGCGAGGACTCCGCCGGGGCGAACCAAGCGAGTCAGAGAGCGCAAGACAGAAGCAGGATCAGGAAGAAACATCAGAATGAACCGACCGACGGACGCGTCGAAGAGTTTGTCACTGTCGATCTGGTGCACATCCGCTTGGGTGAAGTTCACGTTCCGAAATCCAGCTTCAGCCACACGCGCCTTGGCTCGTGCAATCGAACTCGCATCGCGTTCGATGCCCACTACCTCACCCGATGGGCCCACGATTCGCGCCAAGAGCATTGACACATCACCCATGCCGGAGCCGAGATCGAGGACACGCTGGCCCGCACCGATTCCCGCTTCACGGAACAAGCGTTCGGTGTAAGGAGCAATTCGCTCGGCCTGCCGAATCAGGCGGTCGTGCTCGGAGTTCGTGTAACCCAAAGCGTAGTCGAAGGTTGTTGTTGCCATGTACTTGATCTCCTATTGGTCATGGTCTTCGTTGTTTATTCTTCGAAGTCACCCGACTGCACTCCAAACTGTGCCTTACGCCAACGCGACGCCAGCCTTCCCTAAGTCAACGGGACTCTGCCGCGCCCAGACGACCGGCTCTACCGGGCATACCAAAAAAATCCAGCTGAAGACACCCAGAACACAGAATGCCGCTGCGACCGCGAAGGCCCAGAAAAAGTGTCCGGTTCTGTCCAAGATGAAGCCAGTCACGGCAGAGGCAATCGCGCCGGAAGTGTTCCCAAAAGCGCACTGCAGCCCGGTCCATCGTCCCGATGCCCGTAGGCCCGCGAGGGTTTGCGTAATCGGCCAGGTGCTCGACATGCTCAAACCACACGACGCGCCCACCAGCAGCAACAGCCCCACGGACAGAATGGGACCTGCCAGCAAACTGGCGAGTAGAAATCCGCCGGTACCAAGCATCCCGACAATCATGAAAGTGATGTGCACCCTGGTTCGACTGGCCCCGACAGCGATCCAGCGGTCCGCAAGGCGGCCGCACAAGGCCGAACACACAGCTTGCGTGAGGAAGACGGCGCCGCCAATCTTGGCCATTGCATCCATCGAGAAATGGCGTTCCCGGACCAGATAAAATGGCAGCCAAACAATCAGAAAGTAAAGTGAGTAGGCGTTGCAGAACAGGCCGATAAACGAACCCCAGGCCGACCGTTGCTTCAAGATTTCGAGAATGGTTGGGGGGTTCTCTTTCTGCTCCACCGTAACGAGCCCCGGCCCGCGCGGCATCCATCGGAGCCAGGGCACTAGCCACGCAAGGCTTATCAGTCCGACCACAATGAAGAACGATCGCCAGCCAAACCTGGCCATCAACATTCCGCCCAGCAACATGCCGAAAGCGGGTCCGCTGGCCAGCCCGGAGGCGATCAGCGAATTCGCAAAACCACGTTGGGATTCAGGGAAATATTTTGTCAATATCTTTGAATACGACGGATAGGCAACCGACTCTCCCATGCCAAGGATAAGGCGCACCACCAACAGCGCTGTAAATCCGTGCACAAATCCTGTGATGCTGGTAGCTGCGGACCAAAGGAGAAAGCCGATTGCCATGACCCAATTGACATTTAGCCGATCGACGAGCCAGCCCGAGAGAATCTGAAAGAATCCATAGGTCCAGAAAAAAGATGAGAGCAGGATTCCAAGTTGTGAAGCAGACAGACCCAATTCGTCTTTCAGCATGGGTGCTGCGATCGACAGATTGCCGCGATCGACGTAATTGATGAACACCGAGAACGCAAGGAGTACAAGTACGGGCGAAAGCGAATGCGAGCGCGTCTGCCGCTGCATGATTTCCGCCTTTGCGATGATTGGTAATGCGCTAACCATCGTTGCACCCTCCAGTGTCTACAGGTGTTGCTCCGGTAAAATCTCACAAAGGAGAAATTGAAGAATCAAAAATGAACCAAACAAACGAGCCAGGTTCGCGCTCCCAAGGACCTTATTTTGCCCTCTACTATTAACTGCGGAAATCGAAGGCGAATCGGGTCAGGAGATTTTGAAAACTAAGGAAAGTTCCACTAGTACTTGCAGAGAGACGGGCCTGCTGCACTCCGGCCTCCTTTCCCTTGACCATTTACGCTCGAGAAACGTACAGTCCCGGGTACAGTTCGAGGCTCTCGCATGCAAGACGCTCTTTCTCGCCGACGGTTTCTCCTAGACACCGCGACTGGTGTTTCCGCCGCATGGGTTGCCACAAAGTGGCCTGCCGCCCTCGCTGCCGTGCAGCATGCGCATGATTCGGCGCAATCGGCCGTTCCACCAAGATTCGAGTACTTCAGCCCGGAGCTGGCTGTTGAAATCGACGCTCTCACCGCGCGCATCATCCCCACGGGCGAGACGCCCGGTGCTCGCGAAGCCGGAGTTGTTTACTTTATCGATCGCGCACTCAAAACCTTTGCGCAGGATGACCGGAAGCTTTATGCGGAAGGAATGGCCGAACTGCAAGCCAGGGCACGTGAAATGTTTCCCGGCGTCGAAAGATTCTCTGCGGCAACGACGGAACAACAAGACGAAATCCTCCGCTCCCTTGACAAGACCGCGATTTCCAACGACCGGCCCTTCATGCCCCGATCCCTTGCGCAGGACTTCTTCGAAACTCTGCGCCAGCACACCGTCGCAGGCTTTTTGATCGATCCCGATTCCGATCGGCGCGGCAACCGCGACGGGGTCGGGTGGCAAGTTATCGGTCGCGAGCGTGAACACATGTTCCAGCCGCCGTTTGGCTACTACGACAAGGACTATCCTGGCTGGCAACCGGCTGCGGCAGAAGCGAAAAAAAAATGACCACCGGCCAGCTCAAATACAAGACCTCCGACGAAGTCGATTTCGTCATCATCGGCTCTGGTGCCGCCGGTGGCGTAATAGCCAAAGAGCTTTCAACCAACGGCTTCAGGGTGGTGGTGCTTGAGCAAGGTCCTTACCTCACCGAAGCGGACTTTACCCACGACGAAATAGAGGTAACGAACCAATACCAGCTTACGAACAACCCAAAGTACCAGCCCATGACGTTCCGCAAATCGCCGCAGGATAAAGCCAAGCGCCATCCTGCCTTCGTCTACGGCCGCATGGTCGGTGGGTCCAGCGTTCATTTCACAGCCAATTACTGGCGCTTCCATGAGATTGACTTTGTCGAGCGCAGCAAAGTTGGACCGATTTCTGGAACCGGATTCTCCGACTGGCCCATAACTTACGCCGACCTTGAGCCGTATTACACTAAAGTGGAATGGGAAATCGGCGTCTCTGGCTTCGCCGGCGCTAGCCCGTTCGATCCACCGCAGTCGACGCCCTATCCGATGCCTCCACTGCCGGTGAAATCTGGCGGCGTCATTTTCGAGAGCGCCGCCCGCAAGCTCGGCTGGCATCCGTTCCCCGCGCCAATGGCGATCCTTTCTCAGCCCCGACCCGGGCGGAGCGCTTGTGTCCAATGCGGTTTCTGCGAAAGCTTTGGGTGCGAAGTCGGCGCCAAGTCCAGTACCCGGGCGACCGTCATTCGAGTGGCAGAGAAGACGGGGCGCTGCGAGATTCGCCCTAACTGTTATGTCCACCGCATCGAAACCGGCGCGCATGGCCAGGTTACCGGCGCGGCGTACTTCGACGGAAAGCGGACCGTCCATTTACAAAAAGCAAAGGCCGTGGTGGTGTGCGCCAATGGAGCAGAGACGCCCCGCCTGCTATTTCTTTCTGCGAATAAAGAATTTTCTGACGGCCTTGCCAATTCAAGCGGCCTCGTCGGTAAATACCTGATGATGAACTCCGGCTCTTCTGCCAGAGCCGTTTTTGAACACCCCCTGAATGACTACAAAGGATTCGCTGTGAGTCGGGTCCTGCATGATTTCTATGAACTGGATCCGGAGAAAGTAGGATTCTTCGGCGGCGGCGGACTCGACACGCGTTTCGATAGCACGCCCATCGGCTTTGCCGACGACTACCTGCCACATGAAACTCTGATGTGGGGGAAAGAATTCAAGGCTACCCTGGCGCACAATTTCACTCGCACGATGTCAATCATGTCACACGGCACCTCCCTCCCCGTCGAAAACAACAGCTTTTCGCTGGATCCGGATCTCAAGGATGCCTGGGGACTGCCTGCAATCCGCATGACCTACAAGGATCATCCCGACGATCTCAAACTCGGCGTCTTCCTGCGGGCCCGCATGATGGAGCTACTCGACGCCACAGACGCCAAACAAAAGTGGGCTAATCCTGTCGAAGAGCAGGACTTTGCCTACCACCTGCTGGGCACCTGCCGCATGGGCAACGATCCAAAAACCTCCGTTGTCAATGCGGACCACCGCACGCATGACATAAAGAATCTGTTTTTGTGTGACGGCAGCAGTCTCGTCTCTTCTGGTCGCGGACAGCCCACCATGACTATTCAGGCCTTGGCATACCGCGCCGCCGATCGCATTACCGCATTGGCCAAGCGCGGCGGTCTCGGTGCTTAAGCTTTTTCCCAGCTTAACGCACTTGGCCTGGTCCCGCGGGCATCCCGGCCCGTATTGGTATACTGGCCTCCCGTTAATCCACCCTCGCCGGGACCTGCGATGAAATCTTCACAACAAGATTTGTTTCATCATTTAGTGGAGGCCGAACCAGCGGCTCTCGGAACTGCGCAAGACATTCCACTAATGATTCGCCAACCGTTCGGCCATTTCTTCCAAGTGTGAGTTGCACGGTATCGCACGGGCGAGACGTCCGCTTCCGGCCAAAAGTATTGTGGTTGAGATAGAACTCGGGCGCGCCGATGTGAAGGTGAAGGGTTACCTGTCCCTGGCGAATTGTTATTTCGGGTAACCACAGGGCAAGTAACATTGTTACGTCCTAAACGCCCGGCTGATGCGCCCCTATGTTCATCCTCTCAATGTCGCTGATTTCAAAGGCATTCCTGCCGGATAGCATTTTCGGTAGGGACAGCGTTCCCGCAGGTACACGCTACCGGCTGAATAAGGCATGACAAAAGTGGCGTGCATGGGGTAATTTGGGTGCATGGAAACCGTGGATGTGAAATTGCCCTCAGCGTTGCTGCGAGCCGCAAATTTGGAGGAAAGCAGTCTCTCCGAGGAAGCCGCTCGATTGCTGGCGCTCGAACTTTATCGCGAGGATAAGGTCTCGCTAGGACGCGCTGCCGAGTTGTGCCGCACGCCATTGGCGGCTTTCATGGATTTCGCCACAAAGCACGGTGTCCCTCCGCTTCGATACAGCTTTGAAGACCTGGAAGAAGAACGCCAGTCCGCGGACCGTCTCAA
>Ga0210406_10004911_pt1 | contig 14138 bp, 11 predicted proteins | sample IncBWC30MmetaG_FD_155454 | JGI IMG/M metagenome (GOLD analysis project Ga0210406, IMG submission 155454) | Forest soil microbial communities from Barre Woods Harvard Forest LTER site, Petersham, Massachusetts, United States - Inc-BW-C-30-M | ecosystem: Environmental > Terrestrial > Soil >... | reverse complement strand
AACGCCGCGGCGCGAGAGAAACCGTGAGGTCCACTCATGAGTACCGCCGCCACGCGCGACATGAACGTCAAGCAAGTCGTTCCATTTTTTAGGATTTCCGACGTGGAGCACTCCATCCGTTTCTACATGCACGGCCTCGGCTTCACCATGAAGCACAGGGCTTGTGGACGATAAGTCTGCGTTGGTGCTGGTTGGAACTGGGTGGCGCGGCTTTAATGCTGCAGACGTACGTCAAAGACAGCCGCAATGCTCCCGTCGGAAAGCTCGGCCAAGGGGTCGCGCTCTCATTTCAGTGCGAAGACGCCGTGAAAACTGTATGGTGATTTTATTTCGCGTGGACTGGAAGCGTCGGAGCCTCGGGTCGGCAACTCCATGTGGTCACGCAGCTGTTCGACCCGGATGGCTACCGCCTGGAATTTGAACGTCCTACGGACGCGCCGGAGGAAACGAAACTCTCAGAGTTGAAAAGTTGAAGCCGCGCGCAGCGGGTCAATGCCTGAGCACGCTTACGTCAGCACAATCTCCTCACTGGCCACTACACGATTGCGCCCTTCTCTTTTCGCCTGAAACATTCTTTCATCGGCCAAGGCGAGCAACTCCGCGGCATCCTCTCCATCCTGCGGGTAGCTCGCCAATCCGGCGCTGATGGTCATGTGAATCTTTTCCCCACGAGTTGCCAATGCAATCGGAGTGCTTGCCACTTGTTCCCTCAACCGTTCCACTTTCCGCTGTGCTGCTTCCATATCCGTCTCCGGCAGGATGACGACGAACTCTTCCCCTCCGTAGCGCGCCGCCGTGTCGCTTTGCCGGAAGGATTCGCGAAGCGTCGCCCCGATTGTTCGCAGAACCAAATCCCCAGCCGAATGCCCATGCGTGTCGTTCAGCAATTTGAAGCGGTCCGCGTCGATCACCGCAATGCTTAGCTGTTTGCCATACCGGCGCGCGCGGCTAAGCTCCATCGCGAGGCAGTCGTCCACGTAGCCGCGATTGAATAGGCCCGTCAGATGGTCGCTGGTCGCCAGCTGCAAGAGTCTCTGGCTGCGGGAAACCAGCGCCAGACTCAACGCCGAGGTCGTCAGCATCATGATCAAGCGCGAGATTTGCGCAGACCAACTGAACAAGCCATAAGGATAGGGCGAGTAAACGGAATTGTTCAGGTCCCAGTGGCTGGCGGTGAAATAGACAATTGCAAAATACTGAGCGAACGCCAGCAAACCGGTGGTGATGCACACCCGTTTGTCGTAGCGTAAGCTGGCGCTGCCGATCACCAGGAAATAGCCTTCAAACACCACCTTACTGTTCACTGCGGTGTGTGGCTGATTCAGCAGGAGAAAAACAACCAGCGCACTGCTGACGAGCGTGACGTCAAACGCGCTGCTGGCAAATCGCAGCCAGGATGAATTGTAGCCGCGTGAGATCATCAGAACTACGGTTAAGGCAAGAAGAAATGTTCCGGACGTCAGGCTAAGGCCAACCAAGCCTTCCTTTGGATCGACCGGAAAGAACAGCGAGTTGATCACAGGTATGAGCAACAGAACCGTGGCAAGCGACAAGCGGATTTTCGCGACCAACAGTTCGCCGGCCACACCGGCATCGGCGAGCACCGGGTCGGGACGCGACCACAGTGATTCAAAGAAATTACCGAACCTAGGATTCATAGTAAGTTGCACACCGGCGCCGGGATTGCTCTGGTTCAGCACATCCAGGAACTTCGATTGGGACGGGAATCGAGATTCAGGATCGGTCGGGCGTAGCGATTAGAATAGGGGCAGACACGCCTCCACCGGACAAAAATCACTGAGAGTTGTTCAAAAGGGAAATCCCCATCCGATGGTGGGAAATCCGCGTGCCCTTATCCCGGGTATTTTCCCGGTTCGATCGGCAGTGTCGATGCGCCCGCGTCAACGTGCAAAACGCTTCCAGTAACCTGCGCACTCTCGTCGCTCAGCAAGTACACAACAGCATAGGCCGTGTCGAGCGGTGTCTGCTGCCGCCCCAGCGCCAGTTTCTCTCCTTCTTTCCTTAGAGCCTCTTCCTGCCGGCCTTGCGCCTTGTGCAGCGCCACTTCTCCCTCGGTGAGCACCCAGCCGGGAATCACATAGTTCACTCGGATGCGGTGCCCCGCGAGCGCGCCGGCCAGAGTACGCGTCAGTGACAGCAAGCCGCCTTTAGCCGCGCCGTATGCCACGAGATTCGGCAAGGCCTGGATCCCGCAGATCGATCCCATATTTACGATGCTTCCCCCGCCTCTTTCCCTCATCACCGGCACCGCGTACTTGCAGCAATAGAACGATCCTCGCAGGTTGACCTGCATCACCTCTTCCCACAGCTCCGTCGTGGTCTCTTCCAGCGTCCCCCTGGGAAACCATCCGGCATTGTTTACGAGCCCATCGACCTTTCCAAAGCTCTCGAGCGCTTTCTTCACCAGTCCTGCGCACTCCTTCTCATTCTTTACGTCCGCTTTGCAGAATTCCGCTTTGCCACCGCCGCTGCGAATCTTCGTGGCGGCAAGCTCTCCTCTTTCTTCCTGTACGTCCCCCAGCATTACCGCGGCACCTTCCGACGCGATCAGACTCGCACATCCCAACCCGATACCCTGTGCTGCTCCCGTGACGATCACAACCTTGCCGCCAAGTCGATTGCCCATCGTTCCGCTCCCGCCTAGCAAGACCGGCTCACACGACATAAGTTATTGCAGCTTCGCATCGATGAGGCAAACGAATTCGTCCGAAGCAGTGCGGTCAGTTGTGATGTCCTCGCAGCCGTTGGACGGACGGTCCTAGCCCAACGCGCTTCTGTACGGCAGCGCGCGCTACTCGATTCTCAGCGCATGCATGGGGGCAATCGACGCCGCGCGGTTTGCAGGAATAATCGCGGCGAAAAATGAGCAGATCGCCAGCGCTCCCGCAGCCACGGTCAGCGCGAGCGGGTCCCACCAAGCAACACCATAGAGCTGCGCGGAGATCAGTCGTCCCGCGCCCACCGCCAACGGCAATCCCAGGAGCAGTCCCAGCAACACGCGGGTGAACGCTCCGCTCAGCACCAGCTGAATCACTTTCCTGCGGTCCGCGCCAAGGGCCATGCGAATCCCAATCTCATTGGTTCGCTGCGCAACGGTGTAGGCCGTGACTCCGTACAGTCCAACCGCGGCCAGCACCAAGGCCACAATGCCGAACAAGCCGGCCAGGCTCGCCACCGCGCGCTCTTGGTCGAACGAAAGATCCACCTGCTGCTGCATGGTGCGGAGGCTGTTGATCGTCAGGTTGGGATCCACGTCCGCCAGCATCCGGGTGATCTGCGGCTCCAATGCCCCGGGCGACAGATTCGTTACCAGCGCAATTCCGCCGATGAAGTGCGAGCGCAGGTCGATCATCTTCATCAGGTTGTCCTTGTATTCCACACCCTGCGCCAACGGCACGTAGAACATCGGCCGCGCCGGCCGGTCCAGTCCCCAACCCGCAAATTTCGCATCGCGCACAATGCCGACGATTCGGTACGTGCCGGCATTTTCCGGCATGTCGATGCCGAAGTGCTGCTCGATCGGGTCTTCGTCGCTTTTGAAAAACCGCTTCACAAACGCTTCGTTGACAATTGCCACCGGCGCCGTCGTCTCATTGTCGGCCGCCGTGAAGTAGCGCCCGTGCAGAATGGGCATCCCAAAATTCTGCAGATAGTTGGATGACACGCGATCCCAGGACGCGCCCGACTCCTCGCCCATCTTCCCCGGCGGATGGCCGGCCACCATGACCAATTCTCCCCAGTTGTTGGTGAGTGGGTTGTAGAGCGCCAGGCCGGCGCCTCGCACGCCTGGCAGGTGAGTGAGTTGATCTTCTAATCGGCGGTACAGCGCCGCCAACTGGGGCAGCGTGTACGTCGCAGGTGGATTGTTGATGTCGATCACCACGCGGCCTTGCACCTGGTAGCCGAAGTCCTGGTGCTCCAGCTTGTTCAGGCTTCGTGCCAGCATGGTCGAGCCCGCCACCAGCACCACAGACAGCGTGGCCTGCACCACCAGCAGCGCTTTTCGCGCGAACGAAGAACGGTCCTTCGTGCCCCGTCCCGACCCGCGCAATGCATCCGCGGGATCGGTTCGCGTGGCGAGCCATGCGGGAGCCGCTCCGAAAATAATTCCCGTCAGCAGCGCCAATCCAAACGCAAACAACAATACGATCAGCGATGGTGTGGCGCTGATCGGAAGGAAATGTGCGCTGCGGAAGGCCAGCGCGATCAGCAATCGCGCCGCTCCCAGCGCCACCACCAGCCCAACAATGCCGCCGCCAATCGCGAGCAAGACGCTCTCAGTCAGTGCCTGCGCCACGATCTGGCCAGACGTGGCACCGACGGCCATTCGCACTGCCGTTTGCCCACGTCGCGACACCCCGCGCGCCAGCAGCAGGTTCGCTACGTTCGAACAGGCAATCAGCAGCACCAGGCCGCACACCGACAACAGGATTTGCAGGCTCCGCCCGTACTCTTCTTTCATCACCGCCACGCCGGCTCCGGCAGGCACGAGAGCGAGGTTCTGCTTGGGGAGCAACTTAACAATGTCCTCCATCCAGTTGGCAGGATATCCGGAATCGTTCTGCATCCACTGCCGTAGGACCCCGGTCAACCGCGGAGCCATTCCCTCGGTCGAGGCTCCCGGCCGCAATCGCCCGATCATGCGCAGCCAAGCGGAAATCGACTGGTGTAGCAGACTGCCTTCCCCATCAATCATGGGCTCCTGTTGCACCGGCACCCAGATATCCGGAGGGTCGCTTTCCAGCGTTTCGCCGAAGAATCCCGCGGGCGCCACGCCAATCACCGTCAGCGGATGCCCCTCCACAATGAAGGTAGCACCCACCACTGAAGGATCGCCGCCATACGCGGTTTGCCACGCTCGGTGGCTTAGCACCGCAACTGGCGGCGCCGCAGGCCTGTCGTCATCCGGTGTGAACACCCGCCCGCCTAATGCCTGCACTCCCAGCGTTGAGAAATAGGTACCGGTGACGTACTCCGAGCGCAGTGGCCTGGCGATCGATTCCGCGCCCTGGCGCCGCACGCTCATCCGGCCGCGTCCCGCCTGAAACGCCGTAACTTCCTCGAATTCCGGTGTTTCCTTCTTAAGCCGCTCGTACAGCGGATAGGAAACCATTCCCCAGCGGTCCTGCGGTCCCCCTTCTACGCAGCAATCGTCGCCGTCTCCAACGCGGTAAAGCGTGCCGGGATCGGAAACCGGCAAGGAACGCAGCATCACCGCGTGAATCAGTGTAAAGATTGCCGTCGTCCCGCCGATGCCCAAGGCCAGCGTCAGTATGGCCGCAGCCGTAAAAACCGGCGACATCTGGAACTGTCGCAGCGCGTAACGAAAATTGCCCATCACGTTTTGCATGGGAACACCCCTCTGTAAATAACGAGGCGCCGCCGCCTTAGGTTCCCCTGAGCTGGAGAAGCCAGGGACATGAGAGGGCTTACCACCCGCGCTATGGACGATTCCGGAGTGTCGTTGGTCACGAAGCGGTCGTACTTGACCCCTGAATTGACGACAGCGTGGTACCCCGAACACGCGCCTGTGGGATGAAGTATTCCTCACCGACCCGCAGGGGAATCTTTTTCCCGTCGATGAGTAAGGTGTACTGGCCCTGCACCACAATCATGTATTCGTCGCAATTGTGGCGCGTGCCGCGGACACCGCGGTTTCACGGCAGGTTCAAAACGCCAATTGGCTCCTGTCTGCTCCGTCGAAGACATAACCTTCGACGCCGGGAGTCGCTTGGTTGGACTTGGCGATTCGCTTTCCGGCATGTTTCATGAACGCCGGAAAATCGTCCCTGCTTACCAAGCATTGCCGCACCCTCGCAGTCCCGCCGCTACTCCAGAGACGCAAACAGGGCGTGCTTCCAACGCACATTGTCGATAGTCCAGATGATCTTCGCCTTGTGCCCGCCTTCGATGCTTTGCGCCCACACTTCCCGGTTGCGTTCGTCCTTTGCCACGTTCAAGCGGTCAACCACGGTCATCCCTCGCGTGAGTTCGCTCTCCGTTTGTACCTCCACGAAGTGCGCCGATTCCGATGTCACGATTGATGGATCGATTGCCACCGCCATCGCCACTGGGTCTGGCAGCGAGATTCCATGTTCCCCGGTCTGTTTCAGGATCGCCTCTTGAGCGACGCTGTTGCACTCAATCGCAAACTCTGCGACGGGCGTCCCCAGGTCTAGAACTTCCTGGATGTCCGACGGACTCAGTAACGCGTCCCCTCGGCACAAATGCCAGCCAACCAACTCAATCGGAAGCCCGCTTCGCACCACGATGCGCGCCGCTTCCGGATCGCACCAGATGTTGAATTCGGCCGCGGGAGTTACGTTGCCCTCGCAGCACGGCGCGCCTCCCATCACCACGCAACGACTCACTCTTGCGGCGATGCTCGGTTTTTTTTGCACGGCCAGCGCAATATTCGTAAGCGGCCCAAGCGTCACCATCACCAGTCCGGGACGAGCTTCAATCGTCTCGATGATGGCGTCGACGGCATTCTGTTTTTCCACCGCGCGTCTCGGCGGCCCGTACCCGTGATCGCCCAGGCCATCGCTCCCGTGAAACCACCCTGCCCCCACATGTGCGCGTTTTAACGGCTGCTCCGCGCCCATGAACACTGGCACGCGCGAATCGCATAGTTGGGCAGTGTAAAGGGCGTTGCGGCTGGCTTGATGTACATCCACGTTTCCCGCCACGGTCGTGATCGCCAGAACCTCCACTTGCGGAGACCGCAGCGCCATAATCAGCGCAACGGCGTCGTCGGATGCGGTGTCGGTATCGATCAAAAATGGCGGTTTCACGCGCCGTAGCATAACAAATCGCTTTGGTGCCGACTATTTATGATGGTTCAATGGAATTGCATGCCGCGGCCGTCAGAAGTACAGTATCCATCGGCCTGGATGCCCAAACGAAAATTCCGGCTTGGCTGCGCAGTTGCTCCCCCGCCCTCGCTGACCGAGCGCTAACTCCGGACGCAGTCGTTTTGTGAGTTTCTGTTGTACCGCTGCGCCGATGCGGCAGCCTCGGTGGGATTATCTGCCGGCTTCGTTGAGGACGGAGGTTACGCCCATGTTTCTGGATTTCTATCAACTGCGCGAGCAGCCCTTCGGCGTCACGCCCGATCCGGCCTATTTGTATCCAAGCCGCACCCACTGCGAGGCGCTGGACTCCCTCACCGAAGCAATCCAGGGCGACCATGGATTCCTGGCGCTCATCGCCGAGCCCGGCTTGGGCAAAACCACCCTCATGTATCAGGTTCTTGAGGGACTTCGCGACACCGCGCGAGCCGCGTTTCTCTTCCAGACGCAATGCAACTCCCGCGAATTTTTCGAGTACCTTCTCGCCGACTTGGGCGTTGATACGGCGGCCATGGGCCTCGTCGCTATGCACAGCAAGTTGAACGAAATATTGTTTACAGAAATGCTGGCCGGCAGGCGCTTTGTGCTGATCGTCGATGAAGCGCAAAACCTCGACGATTCCGTGCTGGAAACCATTCGCCTGCTTTCCAACTTCGAGACTAGCAACACCAAACTGCTGCAAATCGTTCTGGCCGGGCAGCCGCAACTCGGAGAGAAACTCGCCCAGCCGCATCTGGCGCAGCTTCTGCAGCGCATTACCCTGGTGAAATATCTGGAACCTTTGTCACCTGAGGAAACCGCCGGCTATATCAGCCACCGCCTGAAAGTGGCGGGCCATCGCGGCGATTCATTGTTCGAGCCTGATGCCGTCGCGCTCATCGCCGAACAAAGCCGCGGCATTCCCCGAATCATCAACAAGCTTTGCTTCCGTTCTTTGCTGGAGGGCTACGCCAGGGGCTGCTCCACGATTTCTCCTGACATCGTGGAAAAGGCGCAGAGCAAGCTGAATTTTGTGCCCGCCGCTGCTCCTGCCGTGCCGGTTGCACCGCCGCTCGGGGTTCCGGCGGCCCCACCAATGCCGGCGCCTCCGACGGCCACGGCGTCCGCAGCGGTAAGCGCCGAAGCCGCCAGCGCTTCTACGACGTCCGCGCTTACCTACAAGTCTCGCGCGCACTTTGCCTTGCCCGCTTGGGCGCTTTGGGTGTGTGCGCTCCTCGCCGTTCTGCTGTCCGCGGGGCTGGCCCTTCCCCGCAGCACTCTGCGGCAAATGCGAGAGACACTGCGCAATCAGGTGGCGGCAACAAACAGCCTCGCGCAACGCAAACAAGCCCACGACGGACTGCAAGCACAAGGCGTTTTGCAATCGGCTGCGAACCGCTATCCCGGAGGATCGAGTTCAGTGGTGCGAGAAACGCCGAATATTACCGCTATCCAAGCATCGAACTTACAAAACGATGCTCACGTCGTCGTCCTGCTCGACAATCCTGTGCAATTCGACTCCGCTCGCATCACTTCCCCCGACCGCATCTACTTTGATCTCCACAAAGCGCAGTTGCGGCCCTCCGTCGGACTGAAGACCGTTCCCGGTTCCAATGGCTTACTGCAAGGCGTGCGCGCCTCGCAATTCAGCGATGATGTCGTCCGGCTGGTTCTTGATGCCGATGGCGCCAATGAATACTCCGCGCAGTTGCTTCCCGACCCCTATCGCCTGGTGATCGAAGTTCATTCCCAAAGCTCCACAAATTCCTCTCTGGCCTCCGCTGCCGCAACTCAAAACGCATTGCCCGCCGAGTCCGCTTTACCAACCCTCGCTCACGATCCGCAACCTTTCCTTTCGCGCGAGTTGGGCCTGAAGATTAGTCGCATCGCCATCGATCCAGGCCACGGCGGCTACGACACTGGCAGCAAGGGACCGCAAGGCCTGCTCGAAAAGGATCTTTGCCTGGATGTCGCGATGCGCCTCGGCCAGCTCATCGAAGAACATATTGCCGGAGCGGAAGTAATCTACACACGCAAGGATGACCGCCGCGTTTCCCTGGAAGAGCGCACGTCCATCGCTAATGCTGCTAATGCCGATCTCTTCATCTCGATTCACGCCAATTCCAGCGATTTCCGCGAAGCCCGCGGCGCCGAAACCTACTACTTAAGCCTGGCCACTTCGCCGCAGTCCAGGGAACTCGCCACGCGCGAAAACGCGTCCGCGCAGTCTTCTCTCCACGAGCTGTCCGACCTGGTCGCAAAAATTGCCCGCAACGACAAAATCGCGGAATCGAAATTGCTCGCCGTGGACATACAGAACACTCTCTCCCAGCGGCTACAGCTTGTGAACGGAGGCGAGAAAAACCGGGGTGTGAAACAGGCGCCCTTCGTCGTTTTGACCGGAGCCAACATGCCTGCTGTGCTTTCGGAGATTTCTTTCGTCAGCAACGCCAGCGACGAAAGCCTGCTACTGGAGAGCGGCCAGCGCCAGCGCGTCGCGGAAGGCCTGTACCGTGGGATTGCAGCTTATCTCAATGGCTTGCAAGGCGTGCCCCACGCAAAACAGAAGCTGGTGACGGAGAATAGTTCCCCCACATCTTCCGGCCTCGCATCCTCACCGTCCGCGTCCGGACGCAGCCCCCGCTAGCCTGGCTTTCTCACTCTAATTCTGTCATTCCGAACGGAGTGTGCGGAGTGAGGAATCTCTCTTTTCTTTAGTTGGGCAAAGAGAGATTCCTCGGTGCAGCCTTAGAACCGTTCACGCAAACGGGTTTTCATCCGCACTGGGCCCGTAAATCGACGGCACCGGCACATCCAGCATCCGCAGATACACGGAGAGCTGTCCGCGATGATGGTAGAAATGGTTCATCATCACAGAGCGGATCAACCCGATCCTCGGCACCGCCATGATCGTCTTGCCGTTTTTCGTTAGCGTCCAGGTGGACATCAGCTTCGTATCATCCATCTTTTGCAGACTATGTTTCGCGCTGCTGGTGCCTTCGTCCAGAGTTTCCAGCAGCTCCTTGCGACTCTTGGCCTCCGGCACGGTGAAGCTTCCAACCTCCCACACGTCCTCGTTGGCCATCTTAGCGATTTGTTTCTGACCCCCGGCGATGTGCATGGCCAGTTGACCCAGCGTGAACGACTTTGCGTGTGGCTTCCAGCCTAGTTTGTCATCCGGAACCCTCTCTAAAACCCGCCGCGTGGTTTTCGCTTCCTGGTCCATCTCCATCAGAATCGCGTCAACAATCGGCATCTGTCCTCCTCGTCGCGCGATGCGCGACACTCTTGCGAGATCCACTTTGCGAAAACGTTTCCTCTAGCTGGGGACGTGTCATCCTGAACCCGCGTGATTCGCGGGTGAAAGATCCCCACATCGGCCATTTGCCAGATACCAGCGCTACTACCCCTCACGCCTGGGCCAGGTAACCTCGCAGTTGCTCGAAGCAGCCCATCCAGCCGTGGTTGTGCTGTTCGCGCGACTCGGCGCTCGGGAATTGCCCGTGGTTTAACAAAATTTCCGTGGCATTGCCGAGATCATGGAATTCCAGGCTTACCACCGATTCCTGCCCGGGGGGATCCGTGGCCCACCGCCAGGTAAACACCAGCTTCTCGGGCGGCTTGATTTCCTGGTATGTCCCGCTCAGCTTGTGCACATTGCCGCCCTTATGATGCATCTCCAGGCTGTATTTCCCGCCCACCTTCAAGTCCAGTTGCGAAACAATAGTGGTGTGATCGGTGCTCGGATGAAACCACAGCGCGAATTGTTTCGCGTCGGTCCAGGCACGGAACACACTATCTCGCGGCGCTGCGAACGTGCGTCTGAGCTGCAGCGAGTCCGATTGCGGTTGCGATTGCGGCGTTGCCATTACTTGTCCCCCTTGTTTTCTTCTTGGCTGAGATAACGTGCCAGTGAGTCGAAGGTGCCTTCCCAAAAAGCCCGGTATTGCGACAGCCACTGTTCCGCTTCTTTCAGTGGCTGCGCGGCAAGTTGGCACCTGCGCGTCCGTCCAATTTTCTTCTGCGAGACGAGCCCGGCTTCTTCCAGCACGCGGACATGCTTCATCACGGCAGGCAGGGACATGCGGTGCGGCTTGGCCAGTTCCGTGATCGAGGCCTGGCCGAGCATCAGTGTGGCCAGAATCGCGCGGCGCGTGGGGTCCGCCAGGGCGCCAAAGGTGGAATCCAGAGCGGGAGAATACTTAACCATGCGGTTTACTATCCTCCCGCACCCCTCCCTTGTCAAGCGAAATCCTTTGTCGCTGCCCGCCCGCGAACGGCCGCTGACACCATTCCTGGAGCTCATCCCTTTAGGGATCAGGCGTTCCTGTGCGACCAATCATCAATCTGGAGATTTGTATGACAAGCTGCTGGGGGTCGGCTGCTCGACCTGAGTAAGTTGCGCGAGCAACTCGTCACGCGACAAGTTTTGCGGCGCCAGAGAAAACACCTCGGCGAGGTGATCCGCGAGGCGAGGCTTTAGTTCAGAGAGCGACACGCTGCGCGAGAGCAGTTTTTCGAGCGAGGTAGCTTTGCGATCGGAAATGCCGCAAGGAACAATCAGATCGAAATAGCGAAGATCGGTTGCAACATTGTAAGCGAACCCGTGCGAAGTCACCCAGCGACTGATGTGTACTCCGATGGCCGCAAGCTTTTCTTCGCTGGCGCCGTTTTCGCTCGCGGTTTCGACCCAGATGCCAGTCTTGCCGGGAATGCGAAACGCTGTCACGCCGAAATCAGCGCTGGCACGGATCATCGCTTCTTCCAGCGTGCGCACGTACCAGTGCACATCCGTTTTCATGTTCGTCAGATTCAGGATCGGATACCCGACGATTTGCCCCGGTCCATGATAGGTGATGTCGCCGCCGCGATTCGTAGCGTGGAACTCCACGCCCTTCTGCCGCAGCACGTGCTCGGAGGCAAGCAGGTTCTCGCGCTTCCCGTTGCGCCCCAGTGTGATTACGTGGGGATGCTCGCACAGCAGCAGCACATCCTCAATCGCGCCGGCCTTCCGTGCCGCCACAACCCGCTGTTGCAGAGCACATCCATCGGCGTAGGAAATCAGCCCAAGATCGACGATGTAGCAAGGATTCATGGACGACAACACGTTCCAGGGTCGCGAATGCAGCCACTCTTGCTTTACTGAAAACAACTGAAAACTCTCTCACACGTTGATCTGCAATCCGCGCACCGACGCAAACGCGTCGCCCAGTCCCTCCCATACCGTAGGATGCGCGTGCATCATGTGCATCATGTCGTCGATGGTGCCTTCCAGTTGCAGCACCGTTGTCGCTTCCGAAAGTATCTCGGTGGCGTACGGCCCGATGATGTGGATCCCCAGCACCTCGCCATACGTTTCGTCGCTCACTACTTTGATGAATCCGCCATGATTCCCCAGGATGGTGGCCTTGCTGTTGCCCACAAAGGGAAATTTCCCGGTCTTCACTTTGTGCCCGGCGTCGCGCGCCTGCTTTTCCGTCAGGCCGATCGACCCAATCTGCGGTTCGCAATAGGTCGCATTCGGGATTCGCGTTTTGAGGATGGGCTGCGTTTCTTTCCCGGCAATGTGCGTCACCGCCACGATCCCTTCCATCATCGCCGCGTGCGCCAGTTGCGGCAGTCCCGCTACAATATCGCCCACGGCATACAGCCCGGGCTCGGCAGTCTCCATGTATTCATTCACGTGCACGAACCCGCGCTCCAGCTGGGCTTTCGATTTCTCCAGGCCGCAATTTTCCGTCATGGGTTTGCGTCCCACCGCGAGCAGCAATTTCTCCGCCTGCAGAGATTGCGCCTTCCCATCCTTATCCTTAAATGAGACTGTCACTGCCTTCGCGTCTTTCTTCACGCCATCGACGCTGCACCCTGTCTGGACATTGATGCCCTTTTTCTTGTACGTCTTCTCAAGCTCGGACGAAATCTCTTCATCCTCCACCGGCACCACGCGTGGCAATGCTTCCAGAATCGTCACCTGGGTCCCAAACGAATTGTAGATCGACGCAAACTCCACGCCCACCGCGCCCGCGCCAATCACGATCAGCGTCTTCGGTATTTCGGGTAGCTCAATGATCGACCGGTTGGTCAGAATCTGTTTATGGTCCGGCTCGATTCCCGGCAGCGATTTCGCCTCCGATCCGCTGACCATCAAAATGCCGCGCGCCTCGATAACCGAGCGCTTGCCGTCCTTTTCCACCGCCACGCGCCCCGGGCCATCGTATTTTCCCCAGCCCTGCACCCATTCCACCTTGTTTTTCTTGAAAAGAAATTCGATGCCTTTGGCGTGTTTGGTTACGATCTTGTTCTTGCGCGCCAGTATGTTGGCCCAGTTGATTTTCAGGCCCGCTACCTCGAAGCCCAATTCCGCTCCGTTCTTAAAATGATCGTAAACATCGGCGTGATGCAGCAGAACCTTGGTGGGGATGCACCCGACGTGCAGGCAGGTGCCGCCCAAAAACGGGTCTTTCTCCACCACCACCGTTTTCAGTCCCAATTCCCCTGCCCGTATCGCGGCCACGTATCCACCCGGACCACTTCCGATGATTGCCACGTCATATTTTGCCACGCGTACTCTCCCTTCCCTCAAGCTGAGGCCAAATTCCGCTTGAAGGCGCCAGGCCGGTTGCCGCCGGACAATTGGAACGCAAAATCCAAGGCGGGTAATGAACGACGGGATGCCGGGCATGAACAACCATTGTTATACGGAAGCCACAGGCCACCCGGCAAACAGAAATTGTAGCAGCGGCTGGACTAAGCAGCAACGAGCGCCAGTCCAACTTTCAGCCCGGCATTGTAACCATCGCTTGCAACGTGCGACCAGTACTCCCCATTCCCCTCACTCGCAGCGCAAACAATTTCTGAATCGCGCGCGTTGCAAAGCGGCGCAGCCCCACTCCCTCTCCCGGTCTCGATATAACTCAGTCCTATGAGGTCTGCTCCGCCACTACTTCTTTCAATAACTCAAAAAATTGGCATTTTTACAGATACCGGACTGCCCTGCGGAGGCTATCTGTCGCTCAAAGCCTTGTGGTGGCCGTCAGAAACCGGCGAAACCGCCGTGATCGTCGCGGGGCTGTTGCTGACCCTGGCCACCTTTCTGCTCTTGTACATGGTTCGCCCGGGAGTCAGCGAAGCGTTAGCTCACCCGACGAAGAGGGAATTGAGGACGAGCCCCGCAATTCCAAGTGCCCGTAACAACCTACAGCGTGGCTGTCGAGCCACGAGAAAAAATGGCCCACGCCGTCGCGGGACATTAGCCTCGCGGCAATGCCAGAAGATAGCGCTCCTGCA
>Ga0210406_10004909_pt1 | contig 14141 bp, 18 predicted proteins | sample IncBWC30MmetaG_FD_155454 | JGI IMG/M metagenome (GOLD analysis project Ga0210406, IMG submission 155454) | Forest soil microbial communities from Barre Woods Harvard Forest LTER site, Petersham, Massachusetts, United States - Inc-BW-C-30-M | ecosystem: Environmental > Terrestrial > Soil >... | reverse complement strand
GATCACCCAGCAAATAGGGCTGCGAGAGCAAACATGGGGGCCGGTTCGTCCCCGTCCCAGCAAGATTCTCCGCATACACGGAGGCACGTGCGTAATCACTAAGGATCGGCGTCTCCGTACAGGCGTCCGTGATCTGCACGAATAGATCGGTGGCCTTGGCCGAATCCTTCTCTCCGCCACCCGCCGCCGTGAGCGCAAACATGATGGCCCATAGATAGGCCCCAGGTTGACTCCTCACCTGATACTCCAATTGCCCGAATGCCGGGATTGGAGAATCGATGTCGTCCGGCACGTTATACCAGCGCGCCCGGTAGCCGTTCGCCCGCCTCAGCATATCCAGATTTGCCACGCAATTTTGATAATAAGATTCCGCTGCTGGAATACGTGAGAGCGAATAAGAGAACCCGTCCACTATCGGCTTAAGCATCGGATCGGCATTCCCGGTGTTGCCGGGGTTCGCCGGATTCGTCCCACTTGAAAACATATTCGTGTTCGCCATTAGCAGGGGTACCTCCGCATTCCGATAAACTCCAGATCATACGTGACCGGAAGAACCGTGGGCGTAAATAGCAAGCTGGTGATGAAGAACTGCACTGCGCTATTCGCCCTATACATGATCGCGGGCGTCGGGAAGTAATTCCTTTGCGGTGCCCCCAACGCACTCCCCACCGTCTGCACGTTAAAGTTCATAATCCGTGTGGAGATGATCGGGATGTTGGAGGTCTGTTCCTTATTCCCGTTCAGCAGCATGATCGCAAACGTCGGCGTCGGCGACTCCAGCGTCCCCGTAGGCGTCTGGCACACACGGATTTTCTGCAACACGAAATCATAACCGTCTGTGATCGGAAACTGATTAAACGTGGGATTGGTCGTGACCCCACCTACGCTGGCGTACTGATTGATGGAGAGGTCATATCGGTACGTGTAGGGCTTTTCGTAATACTTATACCGGCTCTCCATTGGGTCCCCAGACGTGCCCGGTCTCCGTTGCACGCCGGAGAAGACTAACTGTGATCCAAAGATGGTGTTCCCCCCATCCACACCCAACACAGTCTTGTTGATATTGAACAGATCGAACCCAATGTACCCGGACACGGGGTAGTATTCTTCCGGCACCCACGGCACCCCGCCGACGTTCGCCGCCCTTACTGCGTATTGCGCCCCCCTCGCTCCCGCATTCGTCGGCGTCTGCAATCTGTTCCTCACCTGGATCGCCTGGGCAATCGTGTCCAAGCCAGAAAATTCTCTGAAGATAAAGTCGTCATCGCGGATGTTGATACGGAGATTATAGGCGTCCTGCCCGTTCGTCAGCAAGCTCCCATCAAAGGCATACTGGAAGAACGTATCCCCATACCCCGCCGGTGTCACATACCCCATTCCGCTGCTACCCATTTTATTCGTGGTCCTTTGGCCCTTTCTCCGTCTTCACCACCCACCCGAACACCGCCGCCGTCGTAGCTAGATTCATCACCTCCGCTGCAAAAGGATGTGCAGGAAGCAGCCTCAACCCTTCCCATACCCATGCCGCCACGATCAGCAGCACCGTCAACCACGCCAACATGAACCCCTTCAGCGGCATCTTCTTCACTGCGCCCGCAGCCGGTACCGATTCACACCTCTGAAAAGAATCTGAATCGTATTCCCCACCCCACTAAGGTCCTGGATGTCGATCCCAATCCTCCCCCCGGCCGGGTAAACGGTCTCCGGGAACACAATCCACGGATCGGCAGGCGTGCCCGTGAGATTGTTCACATGGATCAGCCCAGACGAGAGATAATACCCTTGCCCGTCCGTGAATCGTACTGCAAACACGCCGGTGAAGGTGGCGCACACCAACCCACGCCACGCAAAATCTGCCTCCGTGAAGATGGAAACTACCTGATCGTGCAGAAACTGATTCCCCGTCATCACCACGTCATAGGTGTAATCAAAGCTCTGGTCCTGGTACCCCAGCGGGCTCCCGTCGTTCAGCCCGTTAATCACCAGCGGGGACTGCGGATTGTATGCCGTCATCTCAATCTCCTTCTCACTTCCTTCGTTTTTCTCCGGGAGAAACCTCGCTCCCGCCTATGATTCTCGAAACTTTGGCAGGCGTCCAGTTTAGAGGGCCTGGAAAGCGCATCGAAGGCCAGAAAGGGCGAGTAACCGGCCTACGGAGCAATCCAGGCTTGAGAGCCGGACGCCCGCCATTACCGGAGGGGCGCTTGGGGTAAAAAAGGGATGATGAAGCGCCCCGCCCGGTAAGATTGAAGCGGACAGATAAGAAGCCGAAGCCGCTTACTGCACGCCGCGAGCGTAAAGGCCGCTCAGGATCAGTTGATAGGTGAAGCCAGTGCCGCCGGAAGCGCCAGCGGTGAGGACGATGCCGGTGGTGTTGAGCTGGGCGAAGAAGGAGGCTTGGTTGTCGATCACCACATTGATGGCCAAGCGGTTCATCTCGCTGCGACCGGGCATCCCGTTGTTGATGATGGTGAAGGCGGTGGCGGTCGAGAAGGGGTAGAGGCCCCCGCCCGGTGCGTACAGCCACAAGGGGCCGCGTTGGTAGACCTTGTTGCCGATGATGAACTCCAGGACCGCGCCGCCAGAACCGATAATGATTGCGTAGAGGTCGGCTAAGAGGACGTTGGGCTGCCAGAAGAAGCGGTAAGACTTCACGGTGAAGGCTTCCGGGGCGTCCAGTTTTTTGGAGTTTTGCACGTTCGTCTGGGCCAGAGTCTTGTTCTGGACGTTCACGAACATGTACGAGGTGGCGGTGGTGATGGTTGCGCCGGAAGCGAAGGTTACGGTGTCGTACAGGGGTGTGTCCTGCACGTCCATCCGGTTGGGTTCATAGGTCTGGCCGTTGAACTCGTTCAGGATGTAGGATTGCTGAGGCGTAAGAGTCGGCCCCATGGGTGCGGCTGCCATATAAGTATGAGTCCTTTTCCCGGCTCCAGGTTTGGCCCGCGAGTCGAGAGGGTTAGAGAAACGTTGCTAGGTCTGAGGCCGGATCAATGCTACGTCCGGCCCCGTTACGAGTGCAAGAGCGGAAGAACTAGAATGATTGCGATCTTCTTAATAGGCGGACGGATAAGCCGCCGCGCCACGCATCGCCGGAGCCATGACGGCCCCGCCCATGCCCATACGGATCGGGTTCTGAGGAACGACAAAGTTGCCGTTCACCAGATCGCCCAGGCTGAAGGTTCCGCCGATGGACGGCATGAATGCGTTCAAGGCCACCGAGATGGTCTGAGCGATTCCGCCGTACAGGGCGAATTCACCAACAGTGCGGTCCAGCTTGCCCAGGGCGAATCCGGCAACCCAGGCGGAAACCCCGGAGATGACCACGGCCATGATGTTGCCGCCGCCGAAGGAACTGGCGATGGAGGCCGGGATGTACTTGGGGATCATTTTGGTGACAGTCACGCCAGCGAGAATGCCGACGCCCGCCATCACCATCTGCTTGCTGCCACCGCCCAGAGGATTACGGCTGCGTCGGTAGTGCCGACGATTCACTCGACGACGGCGGTGATAGGCGCGGTGCGGATTGCTTCTTCGGCTCCGGCGGCGACGGCGGGGAGCATGCATAACCACAACCCGTGTCCGGCGCGTATTGCGTCGGCGGCGAGTGTGGCGGCGGCGTGGATTCGAGGCCACGCGACGAGTACGACGACGTTTACGGGTCTTTGCCACTGACTTTCTCCTTTTTGGATTAATGGACCCCAGAGTGACTACCAGAGGGGCCGGGTTGGATCTACGGCGTCGGGCGCGGCGTTTGGGATTTGCCTTCCGATACCGATAGATGACTTTGACGCGAGAAGAAGATGCGGAGTTCTTCCGCCGCCTTCCCGTTGCAGGGCGTTTCGATCTGCGTTTTCGTTTGAGAGCCGCTTTTTGCTGCGGAGTGCCGAAGAAGCGGATTTGCTTGGCACTCATCTTTCCCCGGCGGTTGCGGCGGCGATTAGAGCGGAGACGGAACCTCCCCCGCCCCTTCCGCCGGGGATTCGCCACTCGGATGATCTTGGTGGTGACCGCCATCTAATTCTTCCTTTCTTTCAATTTCATTCCCAGTTCGAGGTCTCGCTTCGTTCTGTTCCTCTTTACCGGATCATCGTGTGAGGCCGGAAGACGTTGACGGAGAGGGTGCCCTGAGTGCCCACGATGGTTCCCTTGCCGATGGTGACGGCGTTGGAATTGGTCAGGCCCACGGTGATGACAGGCGCGACGGTCGTGGTGACGCCGACGACGTTGTTGATGACAACGACGGGGAATAGCGAAGTGAGATCCGCCGTGCTCATCCCGAAGTTATGGGTAAGCAGCGTCGTGGTATCGGCATCGAGCCAGTTCACCAGCGCGTTGACCATGTTGGCCCCAAGAGACTGCAAGACGGTTGGAGGCACGGTGCCCGCTGTGGCAACTGGATACTCGTAAGTGATTGTAACAGCCATGTATGAATGCTCCTTTCCTAAGATTTTCCTAAGATTGATGTACTAATTCAGGTTGTTGTGCCGCAGAGGGCAAGGCCAACGGCTCCGCAGCCCGAAGCTTCAGATGCGGAACCTTCACGCGACGGTCCACCGCAATGCGGCAGCCGCCCCGATCTTTCGCGTTCTTACAGAACGCCGTGTCTTCACCGGACATGCCATAAGCATGGTTGTCGGTGAGAATAGGCAGGAAAGGCCGCTTCCCCGCTTTAACGAGAGCTGAATAACGCATAAGCACGACGGGGAAGCCCGTCCAGTCGATTTCGATGAGATCCGTGGGGGAGTCTTGGAGCTGTTGGGCGGAGAGGTGGAGGCAGCCGCCATGAACCGGATGCCATGTGCCCACGGAGGCTTTTCCGTCCAGGCCTGGGCGGTTGTATACATCTGCTTCAATCCACGTCCACCCTGCCACGATGTCCAGCTCCGGATGCGCCTCTAAGTCGGCAATCAGCATCTCAAGCTGGGCCACAGTCAGAAGGTTGTCGTCATCGATCCACAGAACGTAATCCGCCGCCGGGTAAGAGGTAAGAATGCTCTCCGCCAACCCCATGCGGGTCACGTAGACGTTAGAGGAGTAGCCGAAGTAGACAGCTAAGTCGTAGCGCCCGATGATGTAAGCCAGCAGATACGTCCAGGCATCCATCCAGGCAGCGGAGAAATGTTCGCCGGGGGCGCAGATGGCAATCTTCTTTTTGATCGAGAGACCTCTGTACTGCGTGCGCCGGGTGTAGACGTCTTTGCCGACCGTGTGAGCGTGGGGCGTGCCCTGATGCAGATAAACCGCGTCCGGTTCAGCACCAGTGACGGTGGGGTGGCGATGCTCGAACTTGAGATGCTTGGCGTCCACCACAACGCCGTCTTTGCGGGCCTGATCGGTGAAGTCGTTGTCGCAGAAGACAGAGACGTATTCCGGGAAGTACACGTAGCCATAGCGGGAATAGTATTCCCTCGTCATCATGCAGAAGCTCATCACGTCTTCGTGCTTATCGCCGGTATGGACTTCAAGAACCTGCTGCTTACTGAAGTCGATCAGCTTCAGCAGTTCGGTGTCCCAATGCGGACAGGGGAAGAAGTCGTCGGCGACGGTGATGATGAATGCGCCAGTAGAAAGCTTGGCGGCGTAGTTCCAGCCTGCCACACAATCTTTTTTGTCGCCGTTGCATACACCTGCTTTGGTGTTGGGGAATGGCGACTCCAAATCTTTTGTATGGGCTGGGTCGTCCAGAGTGAGAATGTACTCGACCAACTCCGGGTTATCACAATTATCAAACCACGCTTGGGCAGCAGCTTTCCAGCCGTGCGGCAAACGGGCGGTGGTGTGGCAGAGCGAGAAAAGAATCTTCCCGGCAGCAGGCAGAATGGGGCGAATCGGCGCTTCTTCTTTCAAGTCTTCTTCGGTAAGTGTGGCAAAGTTGGCCTTCACCCGTGCCTTGAATACTTTCTCCCCTAGCGCGTAAGCTTCAGGCCGGTTCTGGGCAGTATAGGCGGCGTCGATGCCATCCCCCCAGCTCTTGCCACCGCTCTCCACCAGCGGGTGCTTATGCGGGAACACCAGATCCCGCGCATCCACCACCGCGCCGTCTTTTCGCGCCTGGGCGCAAAGGTCGTTGTCGGCGTACATCGATTCGTAGAGCGGATAGAAGATGTAGCCTAGGCGCTCATACCGCCGCCTCGTGACGATGGGCATAACGATCAGCCCACGTTCGTGCTCGTTCGGGGTGTTGGTGGTCACCTCGATCACGTAATCCTGTGGAGGATTATGCTTGCTCAGTCCGGTGATCGGGTGATTGGCGATCTTCTCATCCCAGCCTTCACAGGGGTATTGATCGTCGGCGTTCACCAGAATCATCATCCCCTTAGATTCTTTGGCCCCACGATTCACGTTGTTCACGTAATTGGGTTCGTGGTTATTCCAGATCATCAGATTCAGGCCGTTGCGCCGCGTGAAGAGATCATCTATCTCCATCGCCTGCTCAAATGTGAAGAACTTGGAATCGAGCACCAAGACGTACTCCACAAGTTGTGGCCATGCCGCCGCGCCTATCCAAGCGTCGTATACCTCTTTCCACTTCTCAGGCCGCGCCGACGCATGCACCACCGAAAAGATCGGCTGCACATCCTTGGTTACATCCGTGGGACCTACATACAGCCCGCCACCCGCATCTTTCATCTCCATGTTCTCGCCCTTTCTGATCTCAACTACTTTCTCCGCTCCCCTCTTCTCTTCGACCTTCTCCAGCACTACCCGAAGCTTGGTCACCCCATAATCGTCCGTGCGTTCTTCAAAATCTTCCGTTACCTCGAATGCGCCCTTGATCCCATACGCCTCATGGAATCGTTCGTAATGCGGATCTCCCGCCGTCACATATAGGAAGCTATTCCGGTTCCAGTACGAGGTATGTGTAGGGTCCTGCCATGCGCCGGTTCCGTCCGTGGTGGGGACGATGATCTCCACCGTAGCTTCCGGCTTGAGCACGCGCCAGATTTCGTTCATGGTGTGGATCTTATCGGGAAGATGCTCAATGATGTCGTGGGCAATGATGTGATCCACGCTTCCATCCGCCCAAGGCCAGGACCGCTTGAGATCGGCCCGCACGAAGTTCTCATCCGTAGCCCAAGGTGGAGTCCAGGTATCTACGCCGACGAAGCCTGCAAGCTGCGTGTCCGAACAACCAAGATTAAGCTTCAGGCCCATACAGGCACCGCCATCGCTTCCGAAGCGTACTTACTAATAAACTCCCCCACCGGGAGGTAGAAATCGTTCAGCCTCTCCTTCACCACTTCATCCGACCAATCCCACCACTTGAGCGCCAACAATTTCTCGATCACGTCATCGTTAAACCTGAACTTCAGCACCTTCGCCGGATTCCCCACCGCAATCCCATAAGGCGGCACATCCGTAAACACCACCGCCTGGGCTGCGATCACCGCCCCATCCCCCACTTTCACCGTCCCGATGATCGACGCCCCGTACCCCACCCACACATCGTTCCCAATCTCAATCCCGGTCTGTCCCACTCCATAAGACCGATCTTCCACGCCCGCCGCGATCCTGAACTTGGAATCAAACGGGTAGGCACTCACCACATCCGTCCTATGATTCCCCCCGGCCAGCAGACTGACCTTCTGCGACATCGCGCAGTACCGCCCGATCTTCACCGTCTCATTCCCCCAGCGATGAAGGGTGAGGTCGGCGAAGTAGGTGTGCTCGCCAATCGTAATGTAGTCAGGCAGCGCCATTTTTAGTCCTCAATTCCGCCTGACGTGCCGATGAGTGGCCTGTCGATCTTGTACTTCCCGCCATCGAGATAAATTTTCTCGTTCAGGCAGTCATACCTGAGCGTAGGCAACTCGCCAGTCCCGAATACTTCTTCTTTGGGCGGCTGGGCATCATTCCACAAATCCTCATCCTTAGAAAGCTTGGCTTGATCCTTCTCTGGCCCAAACCCGTGAATGTAATCCATGGGCTTGAAGTTATCGAAGTCTTTTTCTGTGTGGTAGGCAATGCACCACGCCTCACCCACAATCAGAGAATCCTTATTAGTCTCCAGCTTGGCCTTCTTCAGATCAAGCGATTGATCTCCCCCTACCAAATAGAGATGGGTGCCGTCTTCGTTAGAGGCAAGGAGCACGTCCTCAAATTCGACAGTCCAATCGAAGCCGGAGACAGTGCGAATCTTCAGCCCGATCATTTGGGCGAGACCCGCGAGGTTGCCGTGGTAGTGTTCTTCTTCCTCCACTTCCACTACCTCTTCGGAGGGCTTGCCGTGGAAGGATTCGTACATGGAGGCGGCAGCGCCTTCGGGGTTACCGCGTTTGCCTACTTCCGGCTGATACCCAAACTCTTCAACAAACTTCTTCTGCGTATATAAATCCGCCGTATTGATCCATCCGTAGTATGCTTCCCCGTATCGATCCACCCTCACCAGACTCCGCTTCCCGTGTTTGAGAATCGTAGTGGCCGGGAAGCCCTTTTGCAGTTTCGTGGCGGTGCCGGAGAACGTGTAAGAGCCTAGCCCACGGGCACGTTCGTACTCCGCTTCCGAGTAACCGTGAAAGGCACTGGCAGTGTACCGTTGCTGTGCGGGATTCCCCCGCGTCCTCGCCGCCGTACACACCGCATACGCATTCACATCTCCCCTCTGCTTCTTCACCTTCTTCACGCACCGATCAAACTTAGCCGGATTCTTCTTGGTCCAGAAATCGATAAACTTCTTCGCCTCCTGCTTTGTATCGAGCACCGCCTCATTGTCAATCGTGGGCACGACGAAGCCGCCCCGCGAAGCATAAATCTGATGGCCCTTATGCATCAGCCCATGCGATGTGCGCCCCTCCCCGGTCTTCACATGCTTGATAGTGGTCTTGGTCCTGAAAATATCCAGCAGCCCATTCGCCCGCCTAATCGGCCCAAACCCTTTCGGCAATCGTGAAGGCGCTCCCGGCCCATACCGTCTCTCCACTTCAATTCTCAGCGGCACCCGCTTCTTCCAAAGCTCCCGGTACTTCTCCCCCACGGGATGCCCGCTCGCCTCAATCTCACTCATCCGCAGATGCCCCATCCCGGCATCAATCGCCTCTTGCGCAAGCTTGCTGCTGATCGCGTCCAGCTTATCTAGCGCCTTATTAATCTCCCCTGCCGTCATCTCCTCAGGCGGCTTCGGATTCCCCACCACCTTCCCCAATCCACGATCCGCCGCATCCACGGCCCCGCTCACCACTCCCCCCACCAATCCCTTTGAAAACCCAAGCGCCCGCCTAATCGGCCCCTTCCCCTTGCGCTTCGTCCTAGTCTTCGTCGGCATCTTATTCTTCTTACTTTTCTCCCGGAGAATATTAAGCTGAGGCGTAACTCCTGTAAGCCCTTCTTGCTCTCCCTACCCGTGAAGGCCCTGTGCTCCCGCCAAATGCAAAGAGGTAAAGGGCTAAGGCCCCGGCGGCATAGGCCCAATTAGGAGCGCCAAACCCCAAAGAGTCCTCTGTGGCAAGGGAGGTGAGGGAGGAAAGGTCTAAGGCTCCCATGCCCCCGCCGCAACTGCCATGGCCGCCGCAACCGCATCCACAGTCACCCATGCCGCCTTGGCCTAGGGGCTTGACGGCCCCGGAGACGTAGGCAAGGAAAGGGTTCTGAGGGACGACGAAGGCTGCCGACATGAACTCCCCTAGGGTGGGGACGCGGGAGATGCCTTCCGTGGCCATGGTGACGGGGTTTTGGGGGACCACGAAGAACCCGGAAGTGAGGTCCCCCATACCCGGCGCGGGATGAATGTTGAGATTAGCCATTGGGATTGTTCCTTAGAAGTTGCTCTGCTTCACGCTTATCCGATTCCGTGGCTTTCACCGCGAGAAGCTTAGAGGCTTGGGTGACAGCATAGGAATAACGCTCGTGTTTGAGGTCTTTGGCGTACAGTTCTTTAGCACGCGCAACAATACGCTCTGCCATCGTGCCAGTCATCGTGTCACCAACATCACTGCCAATATTCCGGCAGCGGCGATTAAGATCAAGCCTGTGCTGGAAGTGAGGTCCTGGGTTGCGCCTTTGAAGCCGCCGCCTACTACACCACTCACAACAGCGCCAACTTGCTGCCCCATCGTTTGAGCTACCCCGCCCGCGCTTACACACTGCATGGCGATGGGGGCGGAGGGATCACTTACGCAGTAGCCTATGCATTGCTGGCCTGCGTCGTAATTCTTCCAGTTCTGCTGCATGCAGGCGCATTCGACGGAATTGCTGAGGAAGTTGGGCAGGTACCATGGGTGGTTCTGGTCGTAGCAAGGATCGTCCGGGCCTAGCCCTAAGCCACGCAAGCCGGGAAGGCCTGTGCGTGTGATCCGGTCTTGTGGGACGGCAAGCATCGCCATCTTAGCGTCTCCCCCCTACCATAGAGAGAAGTACGAGGCCGCCTAAGACTAAACCCAGCGTGCCCCACGGCATCGAAGAAGTGGCAGCTAACGGGTTCGCTCCGGTGCCGGTAGCGCAATAGACGCCGCCGGGGGGAATTGGGCCGACAAAGCCGGTGGGGTAGCATCCCGGAGAATCGGGCACGATAACCGGCTCCCCCTGCACAGGGATGCTTTGGAGGTCGGCGAGCTGCTGATCCGTAAGCGCGGGATCGTAAACCCCGCCTACAGCCGCGCCTAAGCCTGAGAGATGAAGAGTCACTTTCGCACCAGCGCAATCCCAGCGATCACGGCCAAGCCTACATAGAACCATGTGGCGTCGGGGCACACGGCGGAGGCGCATGGCGGAACGAGCTGCTGGGTACGCCCGTAATTATCTCCCCCGCAGTTGGTCATGTCCCGCCAGCCTAAGCAAAGCATGTTCATAAGCTTCTCCTTACGCCTCCTTAGTTCTTCCAGCCCATGCCGCCTGCATCGACTGCCGCGATTCTTCCCCACGGGGATCGGGACGGGGGCGCGGTAGAGGCACGGGCGGCAGGCACGGTGGTGAGTGCGCCCACGCCAGTTGGAGGCGGCGGAAGCGGATCGAGAGTCGGTCCGGACCCAACACAGGAACCGCCATTTACGGGCCTGAATGTGAACGTGGGGAAAGACCCGCCCATCGGACCCGCCGCGATCCTGGCTGCGTTCATATCCGCCGCCTGATTAGCACAGGCGTTGGCATTGGCGATCATCGAAGCGGCTTGTGCGAAGGTAAGGCCCGCCGCCACCATGGCCTGGAATTGAGGCACGTCGGAAGGCTGAAGCACGGCGGTGATCTGGGCGATCTGGGCGGGGGTGGCTAAGGAAGGGGAAGAGTTGCCAGCGCCCGCACCAGCCCCAGCGCCAGCCCCTCCACCACTGTTGCCGGATTGCGGCGTTGTATACCCCTTGGCCGCACGGAGGTTTAGGTAATCGGTGACGGTCATGGGTTGGCCGGAATCGCCCAAACTTACGGCGTCTTGGGGAATGCCGGATACTTTGCTGAAGTACCAGTTCCATTGGGAGACCGTGAGCATGGAGGTGGGCGGGAGATTGGCGGCGGTGAGCAAACCTTGGGCCGCTGAAGAGAGAGGGCCAGTCGTAGAGGAAGATCCCGCTCCAGCCCCCGCACCAGCACCAGCGGACGCGCCAGATCCAGCACCCGCCGAAGATCCCGTGGTTGTGGTTGACGCCGCTGCCACCGCGCCGCCGAACCAAGTATCCCAATAAGAAGCCGCCACCTTGGCCCCGGCGGCATTGGTGACCGCGCCGGATGGGCCGTAGTTGGTGACGTACCAGTAGAGGGCATAGAGGCCGCCCCCGATTAAGACGTACTTCATGATGTCCTTGTTCATGGCAGTTTCCTTTTACCGTTTACTCCCAAGCGCCCAGAATGCCAAGGCCCCCAGGCCAATCGCCGCCAGCAACGGGTTATCGCTCACCCATTGCGTCAATGGATTGCAAGTCTGTTCAGGCGAGGAAGTAGGCCCTGGTACGATTTGAGGAAGGGGGTTCAGCAGGCTATTAGGCGAGAACAGCCGCGTGTCGTTGGTGGGGGTGATGATGGTGGGCAAGGTGGCGAGAGTTGCGTGCGGCATCTCCGCCGCCGTCGTGTCATAAGCCGTCATCGATTCGCTGGTCATGGGCATATTGGTTATCTCCGGCCTCCCATCAGATGGGGGAGGATGAATACGGCGGCAAGTCCGGCGGCCACTAACATCCAGTTCGTTTGTATCCATGATTCGACGGCGGTGAAGTCGGCGCTCAACTTAGCTCCGATAGTGGGCTGTCCATTAATCAGATCCGGCGAGGCGTTATTCCCCGCATTCGTCTGAGAGTTCGCTACATTCGTGCCGACTGGGGGAGGTGAAGCGGGTTGAGTCTTCTGCACCGTCGCCACGCTCTGCCCACCGCCCTGGGTGCCAGAACCGCCGCCTGCCACCACCGAGTAGTAGGGTGGAGTGACGATGGAGTTGAGCTGGGCCAGCATCCCAGGCAGAGGGACGTTGCCGTTGCAGGTAATCGTGTCGAGCGGGGTACCCCAGATCCCGTTGTTGAAGGCGTTCTGTTGGCAGTAACCGATCAAGGTGTTGATCGCGTCCTGTCTAGCTCCCGGATCGGGAGCGCCCGCCGCAGCCTCAGCAGCCAAGTAGGCGGGAGAATTGAGGTAGGGATTGTCGGCGATCACCTGCTGATACTCGTTAAGAATCGAGGACACAGGGCCGGTACCAACAACAGGTGGAGGCGTGGGGGGAACGCCACATCCCACGTAGCCGCCTTGGGTGCCTACATATTGAGCCCATGCCGGTCCTGATGGAGTCTGAATCCATTGGCAGCCGTCGCCTAGGCCGCGCATACCGGTACGGGAAGGGATTCTTAGTAAGCTGGTTCGCGCCATGATTAATCCCCTCCTACCGCAAGAAGAATCAGAAGCCCTACGCCGCCAAGAAGCAGCGGCATGGGAAGGCCTGTGGCGGGTGCGGACGAAGACGCCGCTGGGTTAGGGGTTGGTGATGACGCTCCCGCGCCCGCCGAAGATTGAGATGAAAAAGATGAAGCCGCCGCCGGGTTGGTAAGGGCCTGGAGAACCGAATCAGGCACCACGCATGGATCGTTGGCGATGGGGTCACGTTGCCCTACAAACCAGTTCCAGCATGTGGTGCCGGACCCGTCTTGGCCGGGTGCCGTGTAGGTGCATGTGCCATCTGCGTTCTTCACCCAGCCGCCGGGAGAAGTATGGTAATGACAAGCGCCTGCCTGCCGGTCGCTTACGCATCTTTGCCCTGCCGCCCCTAACGCGGGATCGCTGCACGCTTGCACCAGTGCATTCCACATGGTGTCGAAGTTGTTCAAGGCGGCAGCCTGCATAGACGTGGTACGGATCGGAGAGGATAGATACGCCACGAGGTTCTGTTGGAGAATCGCCCCCACCTTGTTGGCGTCATTGCTGGCGGCGATGCAGGTTTGTCCACAGCCTTTGAAGAGTTGGGCGATGGCAAGGGCTACGCCAATCCCGGCTGAGATCGCTGCGCCGACCGGGCCGCCGACTGTGCCTAATGCCGTGAGAATGGCGACGGTAGAGGAAGCGCCAGTAGCGGCAAGAGATTCGAGCTGAGGCGTGGTCACGTCGCCTACGCCGGAGAAACCCGCAAGAGGGTGAGCGGTTTCAATGCGCTGGCCATAAGCGTAAGCATGGGGATCGAACATAATCCCGGTGGGGACCGCATGACGCCATGTATGTGTAGTGGGGTGGAGCATTCTCTAATGCTTACGCCGCCGCGTATTCTTCCTTTTCTTCTTCATTGCCAGCACTGGGCTCCCGATCTGCGCGAGAATCTTACCGCCGCTGGTGATCTGCACCTTTGCGTTCACCCACTTATTCCGGGGGAGAGCAAGGGCAGGATTACGGGCACGTAGCAAGCCCGGCTTACGGGGCTTAATTTTTTTAATCTTCTTCCACAGCCCCTTCTTGTTCATCCGATATAAAGTTGTGATACCTCCATCGTGGTTTGCAGATTTTTGGGAAATATCCTTGGCGTGGGCGTCGGTTGACGCTGTGAATACTTTTACTCCATTCCAGTTAATGAATTTGTACTCAGGCATCTTCCTTCATCGCCTCCCGCCGCCGCTTATCACCATCACCAGCAGCAGCCCCATCCCGAACAGCAAAATCGTATTCCCTCCCAGCCCCCCAAGAATCCCAGTCCCCACGCCCGTGCTCAACAACCCCCCCGCCCCCCCCCCCACCCCCCCCCCCCC
>Ga0210406_10004908_pt1 | contig 14142 bp, 9 predicted proteins | sample IncBWC30MmetaG_FD_155454 | JGI IMG/M metagenome (GOLD analysis project Ga0210406, IMG submission 155454) | Forest soil microbial communities from Barre Woods Harvard Forest LTER site, Petersham, Massachusetts, United States - Inc-BW-C-30-M | ecosystem: Environmental > Terrestrial > Soil >... | reverse complement strand
CAGACCTACACCAAGTCTTCACGCTCGACGGCCAGCCGGCGGCGGGACTGGCGATCTACCAGGCGCCGGGCGCCAATGCGCTCAACGTGGCGCACCAAGTGCAAGAGAAACTGGCCGTGCTCAAGCGTGAGTTCCCGCAGGGCCTGATCTCCGAAATTCCCTTCGACACCACCAAATTCGTCGAACAGTCGATTCACGAGGTCTACAAAACGCTTTACGAAGCGGCATTCCTGGTGCTGGTCGTCATCCTCGTGTTCCTGCAGGACTGGCGCGCGATGTTGATCCCGGCGACCACGGTGCCGGTCACCATCATCGGCGCCTTCGCGGCGATGGCGGCGCTCGGCTTCACGATCAACTTCTCGACCCTGTTCGCGATCGTGCTGGCGATCGGCATCGTGGTGGACGACGCCATCGTGGTGGTGGAAGGGGCCGTCCACAACATCGAGAAGGGCATGTCGGGGCGCGAGGCGGCGAGCACCGCCATGCGCCAGCTGTTCGGTCCCATCGTCGGCATCACGCTGGTGCTGATGTCAGTGTTCCTCCCGGCCGCGTTCCTGCCCGGCCTGACCGGCCGCATGTACGCGCAGTTCGCGCTGGTGATCGCGGCAACCGCGCTGCTTAGCGGCATCAATGCCGTGACGTTGAAGCCGACCCAAAGCGCGATGTGGCTGCGGCCGGCGGTCCCGCCGGAGCGGCGCAATGTGTTCTACCGCGCCTTCAATCGCGCCTATGAGCGGGTCGAGCAGTGGTACGCAAGCCTGATCGCGCGCATGGTCTCCCGCAGCGGACTGATGGTGGCGCTGGCGCTCGCGCTCATCGCCGTCACCGGTTACGGCTTCTCGCGGGTGCCGACCGGCTTTCTGCCGATCGAGGACCAGGGCTACATGATCGCGCTCGTCCAGTTGCCGGATGGCGCTTCGCTCGAGCGTACGCAGAAGACCCTGGACAAGGTGTACGACATCGCCCGCAACACGCCGGGCGTCTCCCGCGTCGTCAACATTGCCGGCGTGTCGGCGCTCGACAACAGCGCGACGCTATCGAGCGCCGGCGTGGCCTACATCATCCTCAAGGATTGGAGCGAGCGCGGCGAAGGCGAAGATCTCATGTCGCTCTTCACCAAGCTCAACACTGCGCTCGGCGCGATCGCGGAGGCGGACATCCTGGTGATGCCGCCGCCGCCGATTCAGGGCGTCGGCAACGACGCCGGCTTCACCATGCAGGTCGAGCTGCGCGACGGCAGCTTCGATATGGCCAAGCTGGGGGCCGTCACCAACGCGATCGTTGCCAATGCCAAGACGCAGTCCGCGCTGCAGCTGGTGCTGGCGTCGTTCCGCTCGAACGTTCCGCAATATCGGCTCGAGGTCGACCGCGTGAAAACCGAGGCGCTGCAGATTTCGGTCGACCAAGTGTTCGCCGCGCTCGCCGGCTATCTTGGATCGACCTACGTCAATCAGTTCAATCAATTCGGCCGGGTGTTCCAGGTGTACGTGCAGGCCGACTCGCAGTCCCGCCTGCGGCTCGAGGACATCGACAACATGTTCGTGCGCGACAAGGACGGGAAAATGGTCCCGCTTGGCACGCTGGTGACGGTCACACCGATGGTGGGCCCCTCGCTCATCAGCTTGTTTAATCTCTATCCGACGGCGACGATCATCGGCCTGCCGGCGCAGGGGGTCTCGTCCGGTCAGGCGCTCGCGCTCATGGAAGAGATTGCCCGGCGCACGCTTCCCCCGGGCACTGGCTTCGAATGGAGCTCGATGTCCTATCAGGAGAAGCTCGTCGGCAATCAAATGTACATCGTGTTCGCATTGGCGCTGCTGCTCGTCTACCTCGTGCTCGCCGGCCAGGTACGAAAGCTGGTACGCGCCGATCTCGGTCATTCTTGCGGTGCCGCTGTCGTTCATCGGGCCGGTCGTGGCGCTCTCGGCCCTTGTCCAGAGCGGGCTCAACAACAATCTCTACGTTCAGATCGGGCTTGTTCTGCTGATGGCGCTCTCGGCAAAGAACGCGATCCTCATTGTGGAGTTCGCGCGCGAACTGCGCGCAGCCGGCAAACCGATTCTCGATGCGGCGAGCGAAGCCGCGCGGGCGCGCTTCCGTCCGATCGTGATGACGTCATTCGCCTTCATTCTCGGCGTCGTGCCGCTCGTGCTCGCGAGCGGCGCCGGCGCCAGCGCGCGCGTATCGATCGGCATCACCGTATTCACCGGCATGCTCGCATCGACCTGCCTGGCGGTGCTGTTCGTACCGCCGTTCTTCGCGGTGGTGCAGAGCTTCGAGGAATGGCGTATAGCGCGCAAGGTCTCCGCGCCGGCGCGCAAGCCGGCCGAGTAGCCGATCACCGACGGCGACGCGCGATCCTGCTGGCAATTGCGGAATTTATTAACCGATTGTCAGTCACAATTTGGACGCAGGCATTCATATGATGTCCGGGGCTCGTGGTGTTCCAGGGCTCAAACGCGCAAAATATAACATGGCACGCTTCGCGCTTCGTGTGACGACGGCATCGGCGCTCGTCTTGATAGCGATGAGCGCGGCGTCCTCGGCGCTGCATCCGGCCCGGGCGCAGGAGAGCGAACGCTCATTCGGCTTGTTCGGTCTTTTCAACGGAAGCGAACGGCTGGGCGGCGACCGCGGCGCGCCATCGGCGGACGGGGATCGCGCGGCGCAAGCCTCCGGCCCCGACGCCGTGCTACGCATGGAGCGGCTCGAAAGCCAAATCCGGCAGCTGACCGGAACGATCGAGCAGCTGCAATTTCGCAACCAGCAGCTCGAGAGCCAAATCCGCCGCATGCAGGAGGAGGGCGTTCCACGATCGGCGCTGCAATCTCGCCCGCAAACTCCAGCCTCGCCATCCGCCGCGCCATCCGGCAGGCGCGGCGACGCCTTCGATCCCCTGCAGAGCCCGAACGCGCCCGGTGCGCCGCACGCGCTGGGCTCGATGAACGCCCCCGCCGCAGCGCCCAGCATGAGCGCTGATGCAAGCGATCAGTCGGTCGGCGCTCCCGGCGGACGCGGTGGCGGCGCGCCGCTCGATCTCGCGACCGCCCCGCCGCCCAACGGGGCTGTGGCCGGGCCACGCAATGCCGCTGCCGGCGGCGGCGCCCTTGCCACGCTCGCACCTTCGCAGACGCCGCGCGACGAATACGACCTCGCCTATGGTTATGTGCTGCGCAAGGACTATGCCCTCGCCGAGGACGCCTTTCGCGGCTTCCTGAGCAAATATCCCGATGATCGGCTGGTCGGTGATGCGACCTATTGGCTCGGTGAAAGCATGTTCCAGCGGCAGCGCTTTCGCGATGCCGCGGAAGCCTTCCTCAACGTCTCGACCAAATATGAGTCCATCGCCAAGGCACCCGATGCGCTTCTGCGCCTGGGACAGTCGCTCGCCGCACTCGGCGAGAAGGATGCGGCCTGCGCATCGCTCGGCGAGGTCTTGCGTAAATTCCCCCGCGCGTCGGCGGGTGTGAAGCAGGGGGTCGAGCGAGAACAAAAGCGTGTCCGCTGCTGAGGCTGCGGCGCCTGTCTCCGCCGCCGAGGCGAAGGCACTGTTTGCTTCGCTCCTGCGCTTCCCCGCCCTCGTTCTCGCCGTTTCCGGCGGGCCCGATTCCACGGCGCTGTTGCTGCTCGTCGCGCGCTGGCGCCTCCGGCTGAAGGTTGCGCCAAAGCTGCTCGCGGTGACGGTCGACCACGGCTTGCGGCGAGCCTCGGCGGGCGAAGCGCGCGCGGTCAAGGCGCTCGCACGACGGCTCGGCGTCGACCATCGCACCCTGCGCTGGACCGGCAAGAGGCCGGCGAGCGGATTGCAGCAGGCGGCGCGCGAGGCGCGCTATCGGCTGCTGGGGCAAGCCGCCAACTCGGCGCGGGCCGGCGCCATTGTCACTGCGCACACGCTCGACGATCAGGCTGAGACCGTGCTGATGCGCATGAGCCGCGGCAGCGGGATCGGGGGACTGGGCGCCATGGCGCGCGAATCGGCTCTGCCCGGGAGCGGACGGGGGATCTTGCTGGTGCGGCCTCTCCTGCAGATTCCGAAGACGCGGCTCATCGCGACGCTTGCACGCGCCAAGATCGGATTTGCCGACGATGCATCAAACCTCAATCCCCGCTTTGCCCGCGCGCGCCTGCGCGCACTGATGCCCGCGCTCGCACGCGAAGGGTTAAGCGCGCCCAGCCTCGCGCGACTCGCGATCCGGCTACGGCGTGCGGACGCCGCGATCGAAGCGGCGGTCGACGACGCGATGCAAAGACTGTCCGAGGATTTTCGCGCCGATCATATCGTCCTCGATGCGGAAAATTTTGTCAGCCTGCCTGCCGAAGTGGCGCTGCGGCTGCTCGGCCGGGCGATCGCAGGGGCGGGCGGGCAAGCGGCGATTCGGCTCGGTAAGCTCGAAAGCCTCTATGAGGCGCTCGCCCGCGCGCACGCAAACAAAACACTTCGTTTTCGCCGCACGTTGGCAGGCGCGCTGGTAACCCTAACCGCATCAAAGCTCGTGCTCGAGCCCGCCCCACCGCGCCGGACGCCCGCGCCTGCGGCGAGGGCAGGCAAACAGGCGCCTCGGGCGGGCGCAAGCCGCGGCAGAATGGCCACGAGGAATCGACCGGCTTCCCTTGGCAGGGCTCCCCTCGGCACATAAATTGTGTCCGAACGGCGATTTCTACCGAAATGGTCGTGAATCGGCCTATAACTCACGGTATGGATCAGCCGGGGAAGCCCACCCGGCGGTGAAGGACACGGGGATGAATGCCAATCTGCGCAACTTCGCCCTTTGGGTGATCATCGTTCTCTTGCTCCTGGCGCTATTCACCCTGTTCCAGAACCCGGGTCAGCGCACGACGTCGCAGGACATTTCCTTCTCTCAGCTGTTGAATGAAGTCGATCAGGGCCGCGTGCGCGACGTTTTGATCCAGGGGCCGGAAATCCACGGCACGTTCACGGACGGCCGCAGCTTCCAGACCTACGCCCCCAATGACCCGAGCTTGATCCAACGCCTCTACGGCAAGGGCGTATCGATCACCGCCCGTCCGCAGCAGAACGACGTGCCCTGGTTCGTCTCGCTGTTGGTGTCGTGGCTTCCCTTCATTGCGCTGATCGGGGTGTGGATCTTCCTCTCGCGGCAGATGCAAGGGGCAGGGGGCAAAGCGCTCGGCTTCGGCAAGAGCCGCGCCAAGCTGCTGACGGAAGCGCACGGGCGGGTCACCTTCGAGGATGTGGCGGGCGTCGACGAGGCCAAGCAAGATCTGCAGGAGATCGTCGAGTTCCTCCGCGATCCCGGAAAATTCCAGCGCCTCGGCGGCCGCATCCCCCGTGGCGTGCTGCTGGTCGGTCCGCCCGGCACCGGCAAGACGCTGCTCGCGCGCGCAATCGCGGGCGAAGCCAACGTGCCGTTCTTCACGATTTCCGGCTCGGACTTCGTCGAGATGTTCGTCGGGGTCGGCGCCTCGCGCGTGCGCGACATGTTCGAGCAGGCCAAGAAGAACGCGCCCTGCATCATCTTCATCGACGAAATCGACGCGGTCGGCCGCCACCGCGGCGCGGGGCTGGGCGGCGGCAACGACGAGCGCGAGCAGACCCTCAACCAGCTTCTGGTCGAGATGGACGGCTTCGAGGCGAACGAGGGCATCATCCTGATCGCCGCGACCAACCGACCCGACGTGCTCGATCCGGCGTTGTTGCGGCCCGGCCGCTTCGACCGCCAGGTGATCGTGCCCAATCCGGACGTGGTCGGCCGCGAGCAGATCCTCAAGGTTCACGTGCGCAAGGTTCCGTTGGCGCCGGACGTCAATCTCAAGACGACCGCGCGCGGCACGCCCGGCTTTTCCGGCGCCGATCTCATGAACCTCGTCAACGAGGCAGCTTTGATGGCGGCCCGCCGCAACAAGCGCATGGTCACGCAGGTCGAATTCGAGGACGCCAAAGACAAAGTGATGATGGGCGCCGAGCGCAAATCGCTGGTGATGACGGAGGAGGAGAAGCTCCTGACCGCGTATCATGAAGGCGGTCACGCCATCGTCGCGCTCAACGTGCAGGCGACCGATCCGGTGCACAAGGCCACCATCATACCGCGCGGTCGCGCGCTCGGTATGGTGATGCAACTGCCCGAGCGCGACAAGCTCTCCATGAGCCTCGAGCAGATGACCTCGCGCCTGGCCATCATGATGGGCGGGCGCGTGGCCGAGGAACTGGTGTTCGGGCGTCAGAAGGTCACTTCGGGGGCCGCCTCCGATATCGAGCAGGCGACCAAGCTCGCGCGCATGATGGTGACCCGCTGGGGCCTGTCCGAGACGCTCGGCACCGTTGCCTACGGCGAGAACCAGGATGAAGTGTTCCTGGGCTATCAAGTGGCGCGCCAGCAGAATGTCTCGGAGGAGACGAGCCGCAAGATCGACGGCGAAATCAAGCGCCTGGTCGAGGCCGGCTTCGACGAGGCACAGCACATCCTCCAGGAAAAGCGCGGTGATCTCGAGACGCTGGCCAAGGCGCTGCTCGAATTCGAGACGCTGACCGGCGACGAGATCAAGGATCTGCTCGCCGGCAAGCGGCCGTCGCGCGAATCCGTCATCGAGCCGGCAACTCCGCGCGGCTCGGCGGTGCCGCCCGCCGGTAAGCCGCGCCCGCGCCCCGAACCCGGTGGTCTCGAGCCGCAGCCGCAGGCGTGAGCGCTGTCATCGAAGAGAGATAGTTAGATTCCGCGGATTGCGGTTTCTTTGCGCAATCGACGCGTTGCCGTCGATTAATTCGCCAGCACGCGATCGAGTGGGGTGCGGGACTTCTTTGCAGTAATGCGGTCGAAATACGCCGCGGCGTCGGCGTGCCGGCGGGCCGCCTGTAGACTGCGCAGATAGGCTTGGCGGAATAGGTCGTCTTGGGCGTCGCTGCCGCCGATCGCTGTCATCATCGGCATAACCGGATCGAGCAACGCGGCAGCACGCGCGCGATCTCCTGCGCCGAATGCGGCTGCGGCCTCGACCACCGAGCGCCCTACCGGCGCCCATACGCGCTTGGCTTCGTCGTCGTCGGCTGTGCTGCGCGCGTGTACCCGAGCGAGCGCCGCTTCGACCGCATCGCCGCGGGCCGCGCGCGCGAGGGCGTAAAGGTAATGCGCGTTCATGAATGGCATGAATGTCTCGCCCGCACGTGCAGCGATATGCTCGGCGATCGAAGGCCATTCCGCGTCCATGGGGGTGCCGGCCATCTCGATGCGCCACAGCAGGGCAATGGCGTCGAGCTGTTCGACCACGAAATCCGGAGTGATGCCCCAGATGTGCGTGCGAAACACGCGCATCGCCGCGGCCACGTCGAGCTGCTCGAGATGCAGCAATGCAAGATGCCAAGCGTCATGACAATGGATCGGGCGGCCGCAGGTCGCCAGCAATGGGAGGAATAATTCCATGCGCGCCAGACCCTTCTGCACCTGGCCCTGGCGGATAAGGACATGGGTGAGGGCGTGCTGCGCCCATGGGTTTCGCGGCTCGATGCAGAGAGCACGCTCCGCCCGCGCCTCGGCGTCGGGGTAATCGCCGCACAGCTCGCTGGCGAAGGCCGCCATGGCAAGAAAATCCGGGTCGTCTGCGTGCACAGGTTCAAGGCGCCGCATGTGCGCGCGAAACCGGGGCCCCAAATGTTGCTGGCCGAGCACGTAATAAAGGAACTCCGCGAGCTTGGCGGTGAGGAGATCGCCGGGCCACTCGGCGGTGATCGCCTCGAGCGTCACTACGGCCTGCAGGTTTTCGTTGCCGTGCCAGAGCGCGAGCGCGCCATGCAGCGCGCGCTCCCGCCCGTTCATCGTCAGCGCTTTGCATGCACGCAGGTGGGCGCCGGCAGCCTCGCGGGCGCCGTCGGTCTGGCCGTAGAGCCAGAATGTTGCGGCGTAGAGTTGAATGATCGGCGTCTTCGGCCAGCGCTTTGCGGCGTCGACAATGGCCTCGACGCCCCGATCGAGGCGCAGCAGGCGCGCGGCAAAGTCGTCCGCCGCCGCGACAGCAGCCGGGTCATCGGCGGTCAGATCGAGGCCGCGGGCGTCCCTCATGCGCCGCCACTCTTAGTCCGCGGCGGGTTCGGTGCAAAGCGGCACGCCCCTTCCGATGCCGCCTAAGGGGATCGGGCGATCCATGCCGACCCACCCAGCGGACTAGCGGCGGGTATCGACCGCGATCGACGGAGGCGTCTCGTGGCTCATGAACACTGGCTGAAGCAGGTGCGATTTGAATTGCCAACCGTGGTCGGCATCCAGCACGCATTCGCTGATCAAATCGGCGATCAACATCGGCGGCTTGGATTGTTGCGCCGGCGGCCGCGCCGCCGATCCATAAAAGCTGACAATGCCCAACACCCGGGCCCCACCTTCCGCCGTTGGATCGACGATCAGATTGTTGATCAAATGACGCGTGGTCTTCACGCTGCTGATGGCGGTTAGCGCCTGGCGCTCGCGCCAGGCGTAGAATTCGCGGATCTTTTCCCGTCCTTCGAACCGGTTGTGGCCGACGCACATCACGCCGTCCGGCGCATAAAATTCATGGGCGCGGCGGCCGCCGTTGCAGTCGACCTCATGCCAATACCTCACCTCGAGGCGGTAAAGAGCATGCCAAAGGCTGGCCTCCTCGCGCGCGTCCATGCTGAGCCTCCCTATGGTGTCGGCATGCCTATGCGAAAAAACTCGCAGAAGGCAAACCCTCGTCCCAACGCCGACGCCCGGCCTCCGGTTGCCATCGCGCGCGGCGGCGCGCCTTTAGCCCTTCATCGCCGCCTTGATCGCCGCGACGTCGCCGCCCGCCTTCGCCGCCGCGATGATCTTTGCTTCGCGCGCAGAAACCGCGCCGAGCGTTGCCTGCATGGCTTCGATCTTGTCGGTCGGGACCACGACCGCGCCGTGGCGGTCGGCATGGATGAGGTCTCCGCTCTTGACCGCCATACCATGCACGGTCACGTCGATGCCGAAATCGACCACGTGCACATAAGCGTGGGAGGGAACGATCGAGCCGGCCAGCATCTGGAAGTCCGGCGCGATCGCCGGGATGTCGCGGATCGACCCGTTGGTGACCACGCCGAGACAGCCGAGCGCCTTGTGCACGTTCGACTGGACCTCGCCCCAGAACGCGCCATACCCGACGTGCTCGCCATCGAGGTCTTCCATGACCATGATGCTTGGCCGCGGCGAGCCGGCGACGTAGTCGAGGTAGTCAAGCCGCTTCTGCATATAGCCGGCCTCGCCGAGCGGGACGGCGCCCTTCGCTTTGAAGGTCACGGTCTTGGCGAAGCCGACGATGGGTGGAAGTTCGGGAAAGGGACAATGCAGGTGTCTGACGGTATAGCCGAAGCCGCGGCGCTCCGGCGCAACGATCTCAACCAAGTTGCACACGGTTGGGGTGTCGATCGATTGCAGAAATTCGAGTTGGGCTCGGCTTGGCGCGGTCATTCATGTTCCCCTTTGGGCGTGAAAAAGCGAACCTAGGCCGTCGCGCGGCGATAAGCGAGCGTTGCAATCAAGGCCATGGCCGCCAGCATCGTCACCACCAAGGCGATCGTTGCCGGCCATCCGCCCCAGTCCCAGACGAGCCCCGGTAGGAACGCCCCCATGCTGCCGCCGGCATAGAACGACGTCACGTAGAGCCCGACGGCTGACGAGCGTCCTTCCTTCGCGATTTGGGTGACATATCCGGTCGCGATCGTCTGGCACAGCATGCCGCATCCGGCGCAAAGGGTAAGCCCCGCGATGATGGCTGGAATTGGCGGCAGCAACGTTAGAAGCGCACCGCCCGCCCAGCCGGCAATCAGCGCAAGAATGAAGCGCCGACGTCCGAGGCGCGCCACCATCCAGCCGGTCATCGGCGCGATCACGGTGCCGGCGAGATAGGTGACGAAGATCAGCCCGAGCAAGGTCGAGGAAAAGCGATAGGGCGGCGCGGCGAGGTGGAAGCTCACGTAGGTGAATACGGCGATGAAGTTGAAGAGCACGCCGAATCCGATGCCGTAGGTGGCGAGCAGTTGCGGATTCCTCAAATGCCGCAACATCCCTCGTGCAGACGCGGTAAGGCCGGGCGAGCGAACAAAACCCTTCTCCTGCGGCAGCAACAGCGCGAGTGCGAGCGCGCCCACGAACGACAAGCCCGCAAGCGCCAAGAAGGCGGCGCGCCAGCTGATGAGATCGCTGAGCAGACCTGGGAGGAAGCGGCCGCAGAACCCGCCGAGACTGGATCCCGCGATGTAGATGCCGGCAACGCCCGCCACCTGCGCCGGCGGCCACTCGTCGCCAATATAGGCGACGGTGACGGCGAAGATCGGCGGTAGCAGCAGTCCCTGGATGAAGCGCCAAACAACGAGCGCCTGCACGTCCGGCGCGAACGCCGCGCCGATCGTGGGCACGACCACCGCCAGCATCGCCGCGGCGATTACGCGCTTGCGCCCGAGCACGTCGGCAATGGCGCCGGTGAACGGCGCGGTCAAGGCAATGGCGAGCGTGCTTGCGGTCATGATCGTGCTGATTTCCGCGGCGCCGACGCCGAACTCCCCCGCCAGCGCCGGCAACAGCGCCTGCGGCGAATAGAGGTTGAGGAAGGTGCAAAAGCCGGCGATGGCGACGGCGATTTTGCGGGGATCGACGGCCATTGCGTTTAGGTTGCCTTGCAGACCGGGGCAGTCCTTCTCATGGGTTTACTGCCTTGCGCGCTCGCGCGAGGGTTTCATCCGGCGGGCCGGAGGCATCGATGCGCGTCCAGTCGAGGCCGCCGAGGTCGTAGCTCTGCTGCATTCGGGCGACCGCCGCGTCGGCATCGGAGGGATCGCGGCCGCGCGCGCTCAGGCGGGCGAGGCGGGTGTCAAGATCGGCCTCGAGGAAAAGTCCGTAAAAAGCAACGCCGAAGATTTCGGCCGATGCCGCTGCCGCAGCGCGCTCCGGTCGGGTTGCGAAAACCGCGTCGAGGATGGCGGAATGGCCCGCTGCCACCGCCCGGCGCGCCTTGTCGGTGATGATTGCATAAACCCTCGCCGTCACTGCCGGCGAATAGGCATCCTGCGGCAGCCGCTCGTGCTCGTCCTTGCCGAACAGCGCCTTACGCTCCACGTCCGAGCGCAACACCACTGCTCCGGGATCAGGGGCGAGCTCTCCCGCGAGCGCTTGGGCGAGCGCCGATTTGCCCGTGCCGGACAGCCCTCCGACCGCGACGAGGCGCGGCATGCCGGGTTCGATGAACCGGCGCGCAAATTCGAAATATGTGCGCGCGCTGCGCGCGATCGCGGCCCTCTGATCGGGAGCGGCATGGTCGATCCGCGCCGCGGTCACTTTGGCGCGGATCGCGGCGCGCAGCGACAGGAAGAGCGGCAGCGTTGCGAGCGCGTCGAGATCTTCGGCCCGCTTCGTTTCGGTGAGATAGCGGTTCAGCACGCGATTCGCTGCCGGGTTCAGACCGCGTTCGACCAAATCCATGAGTAGGAAGGCGAGATCGTAGAGCACGTCTCCCGATGCGATGAGTGGGCTGAATTCGATAGCATCGAACGGAACCGGCCGCCCGCCGAGGAGGACGATATTGCCGAGATGCAGGTCGCCATGCAGATGCCGTATCAGCCCGCGCTCGCCGCGCTCGCGAAGGAGCGGACGGATGCGGGAGTGCGCGGCGCGGCTACGCCGCGCCAGTGTTGCGGCCTCCGCAGCGGGAAAAAACTCCGCCATGTCGCGAAATGCGGTGTCGTTCTGCTCGATATAGTCGGCAAGCGCCGCGATCCATGGCCCGGCTTCGACCGGCTTGGCGCCGGCGTGAAGCGCCGCCACTGCGCGGCCGAGCGCATCGGCGAGCGCTGCATCGATCTTGCCCGCCTGCGCCAGTCGGTCGAGCGTCGCATTTTCGTCGAAACGGCGCATTTCGAGCGCCCATTCGACCGCCGCGCCGGCGCCGTCGAGCGTGAGGCCGCCGTCCTCCCGCGTGATCGCGACCACGCGGCGGTAGATGTCGGGCGCGAACGATTGATTGATGCGAAGCTCGGCCTCGCAGGCTTCTTTGCGTTTGGCGAGTGTCGAATAGTCCAAAAAGGGGAAGCGCACGGCGCGCTTGACTTTCAAGGCGCGCTCGCCGGCGAGAAAGACCGAGGCCGCATGGGTGTCGACGCGCTTGACCGCGCTGCCGCCGTGCGTGGCGGGATCGGCAAGAAGCGCAAACACCGCGTCCTGGTCGCCTTCGCTCATGCCCGGCACTCCTTCGCGCCGCCAGCGCTCGTCCCGTGGCGGCACGGTTCGGCGCCGAGCCATGTCAACGTCGGGGCAGTCGAAGCGTTCGCCATGCTAATGTTATTTCCCCTCCCCGCCCGAGCGAGGCCCGTCATGACGCAATTGCCCCACGTGCTCAAGCGCATCCGGCTCAATCTCGCCCGCTCAAAGGAATTCCCGTCCGGCTCCGACCGGGACGGCTACGAATTTGTCGCCCCCGCTCGACACGCCAATGGGCGCATCGGTCCCGAGCTGTGGCGCAGATACCGCGAGCACTGCGGTGTGCGTCGGTCCTGGGAGGGCGAGAATGACGAGTTCGGCCGCCTGGTTCACAGGCCGGGCGGTGCCCAACACGCGCGCTGGCTGTTCGACTATGACGAGACGACGCAGGACGACGACGAGGCCGGCTAGCGCTTCGGCGATCACCGAAACGGCGAATACGTCTCGATCCGCGGCGAAGACGGCGAGATGCATACCTTCCGGGTGGTGTCGGTCGAGCTGGGGACCTGACGCGTGTATGCCGCTTGTTTGCCCCACCCCACATGCTTGCGGCATGGTGTGGACGTGAGCGACACAGCCATGGAGACGCCTGATGCGCGCCAATGACGGCACGAGGACCGCCGCCGAAGTTCTGGTCGATCAGCTCGTCGTGCATGGAGTGAGGCACGTGTTTTGCGTGCCGGGCGAGAGCTATCTCGCGGCGCTCGACGCCTTTCACGATCGCGATATTGCCGTCACCGTTTGCCGGCACGAGAGCGGTGCCGCAATCATGGCGGAAGCCTGCGGCAAGGCGACCGGACGGCCCGGCATCTGCTTCGTCACCCGTGGGCCCGGCGCCAGCAATGCGGCGGCGGGGCTGCACATCGCGCGGCAGGATTCGACGCCTCTCATTGTGTTCGTCGGGCAGATCGCCCGCGAGATGCGCGAGCGCGAAGCCTTCCAGGAGCTCGATTATCGCGCGGTGTTCGGGACGATCGCCAAATGGGCGACCGAGATCGACGACGCCGGGCGCATCCCCGAGCTCGTTTCGCGCGCGTTCTACGCCGCGACCGGCGGACGGCCGGGCCCGGTGGTCATGGCGCTGCCGGAGGACATGCTGGTCGAGCGCCTCGCCGTTCCCGATGCGCCGGCCTTCGAACCGGTAGAGATTTGGCCTGGCGCAACGGATATGAGCCGGCTGCAGAAGCTTCTCCGCGCAGCCGAACGGCCGATCATGCTCTTGGGCGGCAGCCGCTGGTCGGAGAGTGCCTGCGCCGCCGTTGCGCGGTTCGCCGAACGCTTCGCGCTGCCGGTCGCGACCACGTTCCGCCGCGCGCACCTCGTCGCTCCCGAGCATCCCTCCTACGCCGGCGACCTCGGCATCGGCCCCAATCCCAAACTGCTCGCGCGCGTGAAAGCCGCCGATCTCATCCTCCTCGTCGGCGGCAGGCTGGGCGAGATGCCTTCGCAGAGCTACACGCTTCTCGACATTCCAGCGCCGCGGCAAATGCTGGTCCACGTCTTTCCCGGTATCGAAGAGCTTGGCCGCGTTTATCGGGCGCATCTTGCAATCAATGCGAGTCCCACAGCCTTTGCCGCCGCGCTCGAAGGTCTCGAGCCGCCGAGCGAGCCCAAGTGGCGCAATGAGACGCCGCTCGCCCACGCCGACTTCCTCGCTTGGACCGACAAGCCGACCGCGGTTCCCGGTCCGGTCAATCTCGGCGAGATCATTGCCGGGTTGCGCGGCAAGCTTCCCGACGATGCGGTGATCTGCAATGGCGCCGGCAATTTCTCCGTTTGGGTACACCGTTACGCCCGCTACCGGCGCTACGGGAGCGAGCTTGCGCCGATCTCAGGCTCCATGGGCTACGGCGTGCCCGCCGCGATCGGGATGAAGCGCCTATCGCCGGAACGCACCGTGATTGCCTTTGCCGGCGATGGCGATTTCCTCATGACTGGTCAGGAA
>Ga0210406_10004907_pt1 | contig 14144 bp, 10 predicted proteins | sample IncBWC30MmetaG_FD_155454 | JGI IMG/M metagenome (GOLD analysis project Ga0210406, IMG submission 155454) | Forest soil microbial communities from Barre Woods Harvard Forest LTER site, Petersham, Massachusetts, United States - Inc-BW-C-30-M | ecosystem: Environmental > Terrestrial > Soil >... | reverse complement strand
CTGCCGACCCAGACGCTGGAAGCTCCATTCGTCGACTATGTAGTCCGCGGACAGGGGGAGGATGCCTTTCTGGAACTGGTGCAGCACATCGAAAGCCGCTCTGCGCCTGATCTTGTGGCGGGTATCGGTTTCAAGCGCCAAGGAAAACAGATCTTTACTTCGGAACGGCCCCTGACCCCGATCGTTGACCTGCCCCCAAAGGCTTATCACCTTGCCGACTTCGACGCCTATGAGCGAATTTGCGGGCGCCGGTGGGCGATGTATACATCCAGCCTGGCGTGTCCGTTCAATTGCGCCTATTGCACCAATGCCGGAGTCTACGGCCGAAAATGGAACGCATTGCCTGCCGAACAGTTTGTCGAAGAGACCGTGGACCTGACTGAGCGATACAACCTGGAGATGTTGTGGGTCGTTGATGACAACTTTCTGGTTGACCTTGATCGGGCGCGCGACATCTCTGCTGGACTTGTCAATGCGGGCGCTAACTTCCAATGGAGCATTCAGGCCACTACCAATCTGGTAGCGCGACTTTCCTTGGACGATCTGAAACTGTTGCGGCGGAGTGGGCTGCAACAAATTTGCCAGGGCGCCGAATCAGGATCACCCAAGGTTCTGAAGGCGATGAATAAGGACTTTCAGGACTTTGAGTCCATTTACGAGAGCGCCGCGCGGTGCCTGGCTGCCGGAATTCGGCCATCGTTCAACATCATTTTCGCATTCCCCGGCGAAGGACCGCAGGAACGCCGCGAGACCGTCAACTTCATCATGGATGTCTGCTCTCGTTTCCCGGGAGCTGAGTTCTGGACCAACATCTTTACTCCGTATCCTGGGGCTCCGGTTATGGAGAAAGCTGGAGAGTTTGGAATTCAACAACCGACGTCTTTTGAAGGGTGGGCCGACTTTTTTCCCCGTTACACAAAGCTTCCCTGGCTTGACGGTGCCGAGCACCAGCGCCTCCAGGTGATGCGCGACTATCTTCGTATCGCATTTGATCGTGTGCCGATCGCGGCTGACCGTCGAAGCCGAGTCGCACGCTCCCTGCAAAAGTGTATCTCTCTGCCTGCGCGGTGGCGCTTGCGGAGGGATATTTACAAATTCCCGATTGAGCTTTGGGTTAACGACAAATTAAAGAAAGGAGCGGCGGCGCCGAAGCCAGCGGTTGATGCCAAGCGCCTGGAAGCTCCCGTGACACAGGCGGCGTGCTGATGCGAGGTAAAGTCGTTCTCTTCTATCCCGCCTATGATGGGCCACCGCTCAGTGCACCGCTCTGTCTCTTGTGTCTGGCTGCCTCCTTACGGTCTGGGAACTTCGAGGTGGTTGTAGTAGATGCAGCCATCGATCCGGACTATAAGAAGCATGTTCTCGAGGAGACAAGCAGCGCTCTTTGCGTGGGGATTTCGGTGCTCACTGGGCCGATGATTCGCGGTGCGGTCGAAGTTGCGACCGCGGTCAAAGCTGTCGATCCATCGGTGCCGGTGATTTTTGGAGGCTGGCACCCAAGTCTGCTGCCCGATCAAACACTGGAGGAGCCATTTGTCGACGCGGTTGTCCGTGGCCAAGGAGACCTATCTCTTTTGGAAATCGCCCAGGCTCTTGCAGAAGGCAAGTCGCTCGAAGGAATACGTGGTGTTTCATGGAAGGACGCTACTCAGCGCCAGCACAATCCCGACCGGCGAGTCGAGCAGCTCGATTCGCTGCCCGTACCCGCATTCGACCTGGTGGACTTCGATGCTTACGAAAGGGCCTGTGGACTGCGCAAGCTGGCTTACGCGACCAGCGTCGGTTGTCCTTATGCGTGTAATTACTGCACCGATATGGTGTTCTACAAGCGCCGATTCAACGCTCTTTCGGCAGATCGAGTGGTTGATGAACTGACCAGCCTTGTTCCCAAGTACAGAATCGATGAAGTCGCGCTGTTGGATTCCAATTTTCCCGTCGATCTTCGCAGGGCTCTACAGATCGCCCGGGGCATTTACGACTCCGGCGTACGGTTTCGGTGGACATTTCAGGCCTCAACTGACTTCCTATGCCGCATGAGCCAGGATGAGGTGCAACTACTCGCTGACAGCGGCGTCTCTCACATGGGATTCGGCACAGAATCGACGTCTGAACCTGTATTGAAGCTGATGAACAAACGTCACCAGCGTGTCAACGAGATGTTTGAGACGGCGCGGAAGACCAGTTTGGCCGGAATCCGTGTGACCTTCAACTTGATCTTTGGATATCCGGGGGAGACGGAAACGGACCGGCTGATCACATTTCGCACAATGAGCGACATTGCGCATCAGTTCAGCAACGTCAGCTTTTCTCCAAATATTTTCACACCATATCCCGGAATCCCAATTTGGCCGCAGTTGCGAGCGCTCGGCGTGCCTGAACCTAAGTCGTTGCGCGAATGGATGGAGATGCCACTTGGCGCCAATCTGCTTCCTTGGCTACAGGGTGCGGAGCTCGCGCGGCTGCACCGGATGCTGGACTACTTTTTGCTGAACAGTCAAATTCGCCGTTCCAACCACAGTTGTCCCTTGCTGCGGCGCGCGGTTCGCCGAATCGTGGAAATGCCAGTGCGGTGGAGATTGAACTCAAGCCGCTATTCGTTTCCCTGGGAACTGTGGCTCACTCGTTCGACGGAGCAGCTGGTCTCGCGTCGCTCCCTGGTCACGGGCCAGCAATTGCCCAAGGAACCGGCTAATGCATGTTGAGATGCCAGGTATGAGGTGATTTGTGGCGGACGTCTTACTGACACATTCGTACCATCTCCATTACGACCGCAAACAAGTTCGTAAGATGCAGCCGTATCCGCCACTAGGCACCTTGTATGCGGCTTCGGTGCTCCGTAGTCAGGGCTATTCAGTTGCGGTATTTGACACGATGTTGCAGGACCCTGAGGCCGGATTCTCCGAGGCGATTGAGAGGCATCATCCCAAGATCGTCGCAATTTACGAAGATGACTTTAACTACCTGACGAAGATGTGCCTGACTCGGATGCGGGCAGTCGCATGGGAGATGATCCGGGTTGCCCGTTCCGCTGGTTGTGCTGTCATCGTTCATGGTTCCGATGCCACAGATCACGCAGAGGAATACCTCCAGCACGAAGCTAATTTTGTATTGCTAGGCGAGGCCGAGAGTTCTCTGGAAAAGACTTGCTCAACATTACTTCGCGGGGACGACGTAGGAGGTATTCCCGGGTTGGCTCGAGCCGGTTTCGACGGGTACGTAATCCGGCAGGCAGGAGTGACAGCTCCGGCGCACTCGTGGGTCAACCTTCCGAGTCCCGCGCGTGACCTGATCGATATGGCGCCGTATCGGAACGCCTGGTCACGAGCGCACGGCTATTTTTCCCTGAACATGATTTCAAGCCGCGGTTGTCCATATCGATGCAATTGGTGTGCTAAGCCGATCTCGGGCAACAGGTTCCACTTGCGGCCGGCTGAATCTGTCGCCGCCGAGATCTCCGACCTGAAGAATGAGTACGGGGCCGAACATGTCTGGTTCGGAGACGATGTTTTTGCTCTGAATCACCACTGGATTGAGGACTTCGCGCGCGAGGTCGAAAGTCGACACTGCGCCATTCCTTTCAAAATTCAATCGCGGGCTGACTTGATGACGCCGGAAACCGTCGGAGCGTTGCAGCGCGCTGGATGTGCGGAAGTATGGATGGGCGTCGAATCGGGGTCGCAAAAGATACTCGACGCAATGGACAAGGGGCTGCTGGTGAGCGAAGTTATGGACGCTCGTCAGCGACTGCAAGATGCCGGAATTCGCGCTTGTTACTTCCTGCAGTTCGGATACCCCGGTGAAACCTGGAACGATATCCAGAAGACAGTGTCCCTCGTTCGCGCGACCAGGCCCGACGACATCGGCGTTTCCGTTTCGTATCCCCTTCCGAACACGATCTTCTATGAAAGAGTGCAGGCCGAGCTGGGTCGTAAGAGGAACTGGCATGACAGCGACGACTTGTGTGTCATGTTTAAGGCCGCCTATTCCGACGACTTCTACCACGCTTTACGCGACTCTCTTCATGCCGAAGTCGATTGTTGGCACGCGTCTTCGTCTGACGAGGTTGCCCGAGATAAGGCTGCCGGCATGTGGTCGCGGGTAATCTCGCTGGAGCCAGTCAGCCGAAATCCGCATGCCACCAGCAGCCATCAGGATGCCATGTGCCCGGAGGATGATTCGCAGTTTGTTCCCATTCGCCGACTGTCTATTGCCGTAAGGGAAGCATAATGTCCGACCTGCTGCTCACTCATGGTTACTTCCTCTTCGAAGACCCCAAAGAGCTTCAGATCATGAAGCCTTATGCACCGCTGGGCCTTCTGTATCTTTGCTCCCACCTCCGGCACAAAGGCTTCGATGTCGATGTATTCGACTCTACGTTTTCCACCCGCGACCTGCTCTTCCGCCATCTCCGGTCGGAGAAGCCGTCGATCCTCGGCGTCTATGCCAACCTCATGACCCGTAAAAACGTGATTGAGATTCTGCGCGTGGCGCACGAGCTGGGTTGGCGCACCATCGTTGGCGGTCCGGAGCCTGGAGCCTACGTCGAAGAGTACCTGCAATCCGGTGCTGATTTCGTAGTCTGCGGCGAAGGTGAAATCACAATGCAAGAGCTACTCTTAGCGCTGCGCGAGGGTAATACCAGCTCCCTGCCCAGAGTGGCCGGAATTGCATATCTGGATGCCGATGGCACACTGTGCCAAACCGCCCCGCGCTCGCAGATCAAGGACCTTGACTCGCAGCCTTGGCCGGAGCGTCGCGCTATCGATATCAAGCGCTATGTAAATACCTGGCGCGACGCCCATGGCCAGGGTTCGGTCTCATTTATCACCGCGCGTGGCTGTCCTTACAAATGTCGCTGGTGCAGTCATCAGGTATTCGGATTAACGCACCGCCGCCGTACGCCAGCATTGGTCGTCGATGAAGTCGAGTGGTTGTTGACGGAGTATGCGCCCGACATGGTGTGGATCGCAGATGATGTTTTCACCATCCACCATGGCTGGATACGCGATTATGCCTCCGAAATGCGTCGTCGCTCACTGCATATTCCCTTCGAATGTATCTCGCGCGCCGACCGCCTCAACCCCGAGATGCTCGATCTTCTGGCGGAGCTAGGCTGTTTCCGCCTTTGGGTCGGCTCTGAAAGTGGTTCGCAGCGAATTCTCGATGCCATGGAGAGGGGAGTCCAAGTTGAGCAGGTGCAGAGAGCGGTGGAACTCTGTCGCGAGCGAGGCATCCAGAGCGGCATGTTCCTGATGTGGGGCTACGAAGGCGAGGAGTTGACGGACATAGAAGCCACCATTGAACATGTCAAGTGCTCGAACCCAGACATTTTCTTCACTACGGTGGCATATCCCATCAAAGGAACCCCATACTATGGCCGCATTGCCAACCAGCTAATTCAACTAGAACCATGGGCTGAGAGTTCCGACCGCGACCTGATGATCAAGGGACGACATTCACGGCGGTTTTATGAGCATGCAGATCATTTGCTCCGTGACGAAGTGGCCCTCGCGCGGTTGCGCAATAACTCGTCGCCCCAATCGGTTCCGGCTGCGGAATTGCAACAGCGAATACAGGCGGCTCGTGCAGGCTTGATTTCCAGCTACTCAGAGGTGGAAGCGTGACCTCCCTCGTCACGCCTACCGAACATGCTGCAGGCAGGGCCTTTGATGGCATCGCGGAACGCTATGATGACATCTTCACCCACTCGCTGATTGGTCGAGCGCAACGCCAGGCTGTGTGGGAGAGAATCCGTCAAATCTTTAGGCCAGGCGACTACGTCCTCGAAGTGAATTGCGGTACCGGAGAAGACGCGCTCTTCCTCGCGCGTCATCGCGTAGTAGTGTTGGCTTGTGACGCGTCGGAGAAAATGATAGGAGTCGCCCGAAAGCGTTTCGTAACCGAAAACCCTTCCTCGCCCGTCCAGTTCGACGTTCTTCCTATTGAGCGACTGAGCGAAATATCGCGCGCGCGCTTGTTCGACGGCATTCTATCCAACTTTGCGGGTTTGAATTGCGTGCGAGACCTGGTACGGGCCGCCGGGGACTTCGCTGCTCTCGTCAAGCCGGGTGGTGCATTGTTGCTGTGTGTATCTACCAGATTATGTATTTGGGAAACTCTCTGGTTCCTGTCACAAAAGAAGCCTAAGGAAGCCTGCCGCCGTTGGCCAGGCCACGCTCGTGCCGCGCTCGGCGAACGAGTCGTAGAGGTCCACTACCCAACCATCAGACAGCTCCGTACCGCGTTTGCGCCCTGGTTCAGCTTGCGGTCGACGATTGGGATTGGCATGACCGTCCCGCCGTCCTATATGGAAGCTTTTGTACGCAGACATCCTGGTTTACTCCGCGGCATGTGCAACGTCGATCGGTTGATTTGTTCCTGGCCGCTATTCCGCGTGCTCGGAGATCACGTTCTGCTCGGGCTGGAGAGGACCAGAGCATGACCCTCCATATCCATCCCGAGGCAGTCGTTGCGCCACACGGAAACACGTCGACAGCCAGTCAATTGCGGCTCCGTTGTCCGGAATGTCAAACAGGCGCAGGGACTCTCGGCGACTTTGAGGCCGGCTCCACGTTTGTGGTGGCCTGTCGCGGCTGTGGCTACCTTTTGAGCTGTTCTGGCGGCGTAGTGCGCGCCTTAACTGTTGAGCGGGCAGCTCATTTCGATCAGTTTATGGTCGAGTACCAGGTTGTGCGCGCCGCCGAAGGGAGGGGAAGCGATAGCTCAGAGTACTATCTGGCTCTGCCTTACCGAGACCTATCCGGGATAAACCAATCGCAGTGGAATATTCGGGCGCGTACATTTCGTTACCTTGAGCGAGTGATCCTCCCCAGCCTCGAGAATCGGCACAAGTCCGCCATGAACATTCTCGACCTGGGAGCCGGCAACGGATGGCTCAGCTATCGGTTAGCACTTCGCGGCCATAGTCCCGTCGCTGTCGACCTTCTTATAAACAATCGCGATGGTCTCGGCGCTGCGACTCACTTTGGAAATTCGCTTGCAAACCTTTTCCCTAGAGTTCAAGCCGAACTCGACAACTTACCATTCGAGGATAGTCAGTTTGACGCGGCTATCTTCAACGCGTCGTTTCACTATTCAGAGAACTTCCAGAAGACGCTCGCCGAGGCCATCCGTTGTTTGAGACCAGGCGGCTGCATCATCCTCGCTGATACACCGTGGTACTCGCGCAAGGAAAGCGGAGAGCGCATGTTGACGGAACGTCGCTCCGCCTTCAAGGAGAGGTTCGGGTTTCCGTCTGACGCGATCGAATCGCTTGAGTTTGTGACAACCGAGCGACTGCATATGCTGGAGCGCCAATTCGGGCTGCAGTGGGCGGTGCACTCACCATTCTATGGAATGCGATGGGCATTGCGGCCACTCGTTGCGCGCCTGCACAACCGTCGAGAACCATCGCGCTTCCGAATCTACGTTGCGGAGGCAGGCAAGTGATTATTCTCTTTAACCCCCGCGCTACCAAGCCTCGAAACTGCCGGCTGCCACTCTCGATATTGGCGTTGGGCGCCGTACTCGAAGGTCGCGAGGAGTACCAAATTGTCGATGGCAACCTGGACAATGACCCGATCGGGACAATACTGGAGTTGATCGATAACTGCAGGGTCGATTTATTGGGTGTCACCGTGATGCCCGGTCCCCAGATGGCGGCGGCGATGGAATGCAGCCGAGAAATCCGGCGCATGCGCCCCCAGGTTCCCGTCGTTTGGGGAGGTTATTTCCCCTCGATTTACCCTGACGCCACGCTGAATTCGAAGTATGTCGACTTCGCGGTGCGAGGTCAGGGCGAAGATACACTGCTCGAACTGTTGGAGGCCGTTCGGAGACAGCACGGCCTGGAAAACATTAAGGGGCTATCGTACAAGGATTTGTTCGGACTGCACCGGCACAACCCCGAACGCCCCATGAAGGGACCTGATTCATTTCCCTGGACCCCATTCCACCGCGTACCGGTCGACAGATACCTGCGCCCGTCTTACTTTGGTCGCCGAACTGCAGTTCATCACGCTAGTATCGGCTGCCCCTTTCGCTGCAGTTTCTGTGGCGTTCATGCCGCCTATGGCAATCGTGAACGGATGGAGAGTCCAGCGCGAACCGCCGACGTCCTCCGCCACCTCGCAGCCAGCTATGGCGCCGACTCCGTCCAGTTTTATGACATGAATTTCTTCATGCGGGAGGATCATGCCCGAGATCTGGCGGATCGCCTGCTCCCACTTGGTCTTCGATGGTGGTGTGAGGCCCGTGTTGACACGCTATGCAGGTACTCCGACTCCACTCTGGAGGCATTGCGTAGGGCGGGTTGCACCATGATTTTCTTCGGTGCAGAGTCTGGTTCCGACTGGGCGCTAAAAGAGATGCAGAAGGACATCACCACTGAACAAACGTTGCAGATGGCGTCACGCATGCGCCAATGCGGGATTATCCCCGAGTTTTCTTTCGTTATTGGCAATCCCAAGGATCCTGAGCGCGACACGCGCGAAACCGTCAGTTTTATTCGAACCATTAAACGCCTTAATCCGAGCTCCGAGATCATTATGTATCACTACACACCAGTCCCGCAGCGAGGCAGCATGTACGGCGACATTGACGGCCAAATCGCCTTCCCCGGTACTCCGGAAGAATGGGCTACTAAGCGATGGATGGATTTCACGCTTCGAATTGATCCGAATACTCCGTGGCTGAAGCGTAAGACGAAGCGATTGATTGACAATTTCGAACTGGTAGTCGGCTCGCGCTGGCCCACCGTGCAAGACATTCGTGCGCCCAGATGGAGCCGGGCTTTACTGAAAGCCCTGAGTGCATGGCGATACAGCTCACGGTTCTATCACTTTCCCCGGGAGCTGCGTTGGGCCCATCAGTTTATCGACTTGCGCAAGCCGAAACAGGAGAGTCTATAGGTCCCAGGGCATGTCAGCATCGTCAAACATTTCGGTCACTTCCGCACCTGGGCAGGCGATGAAAGTCTTTGCTCTATGGGCTGAGGTGTACGACCATCAACCCAATCCTTTCCTGTCGGTCGAGGAGCGCTATGTTGAGCAGTTACTGGGCGAGGTTGAAGGTAAGGACGTGCTCGACGTGGGGTGTGGAACTGGGCGCTGGCTCAAATTGCTTGCAGCTCGTGGACCCAAGCAATTGATAGGAATCGATAGCTCCAGCGCGATGCTGGATCGCGCTCAGACAAAGCTAGGGGGGGCCGCTGACATCCGGCTGGGCGACTGTTGCACGTTGCCAATACCCACCAGTTCGGCCGATATTGTAATCGCCTCGTTCGTGCTTAGCTATCTGGAAAGTCTTGAGGACTTCGCTGCGGAACTGCGCCGTGTCACCCGCCTCGGTGGACGCGTCTTTGTAACGGATCTGCATCCCGGAACCGCGTCCTCATGCGGCTGGAAGCGCGGTTTCCGCTCGAAGCGCGGCTCCGTTGAACTCCACACTCATTACCGAACGTTGCAAGAGATAATTGACGGGTTTGGATCCGCCGGTTTTCGAGCGACGTGCATTCTCGAGCCTTGGTTTGGAATTCCAGAAGAAGCCACCCTGCGCAACGCCGGTAAGGTGGAGGCTTGTGAGTCGGCCCACAGACTCCCCGCAATCTACATTCTCCAATTGGAATTGTCGGACGCCGAGCGCCAGTCTGGCAGCGCCGCCGATAACGATCTGCTTTTGTCCGTGACGAACGCGTGCGTAGCAGTTGGCCCGCGCACCACTGCTAAGGCAACAATATCCATGAGAGGCGGGCAGATAGAATTCGTCGGCTCCCATCCCATTATGAGCATCGGCCCTCCGCGCGCTGAGACGAAACTGGATCTCACCGGGTTTTTGCTTTTACCGGGACTGATCAACTCACACGATCATCTGGAGTTTGGACTATTCCCCCAACTGGGTCGTGGCCACTATCGAAACTCTCAAGAGTGGGCGACGGATATCCAGAATGCGGATGCGGAGATCATCGCGAAGCTGCGGGGTATCCCGAAGGCCGTCCGTCTCTGGTGGGGAGCAATTCGCAATCTGCTTTGCGGTGTCACTACGGTATGCCATCACAATCCGCTTACCACTGAGCTGTTGGAGGAAGACTTCCCGGTTCGCGTGTTGCCCGCATTTGGCTGGGCCCATTCGCTAAGCCTGGAGCCCGACATTGTGGCCAGGTTCCAAGCTACGTCGGCGCAAGAACCATTCGTCCTGCATGCGGCGGAGGGTGTAGATGCTGCAAGCGCGAGCGAGATATTCGAGCTTGACCGCTTGCACGTGCTCGGCGACCGAACGGTGCTCGTACATGGCCTGGCGCTAAATGAAAGAGGCGCAGCATTGCTTAATCGGCGTCGCACGGCTCTCGTATGGTGCCCCACTTCCAACGAGTTCCTGTTTGGCCGGACACATGCACGAGAATTTCTCAACTTAGTTGACAACGTCGTGATGGGAAGTGACTCTCCCCTCACGTGTCGCGGTGATCTTCTGGATGACATAGGTTTCGCCTACAACCAGGTTGGTGTCGACGCCGACGAACTGTATCGAATGGTGCTAAGTCGTCCGGCTAAGGTGTTTCGAATGCACGGCGGACACGGCACGGTTCGCCCGGGGGTTTGTGCCGATCTCATCGCTGTCCGCGATGCCGGCACCGATCCCGCAACCACTCTGTGTGAAATGTCAGCTGGTGATATTGCGCTGGTAATTGTCAGGGGCCGCGTGCAGCTAGCTTCCGATTCGGCTATCAGGCGCCTGCCCACCGCATGCACAACAGAACTCCGACCGTTGGAGGTAGATGGCCAGATTGTCTGGATTAGAGCTCCGTTGGGTTGGCTATTTGGGAAAACAGTGGACGCGGTTGGAAGTGAAATTACCTTAGGCAGAAAGAAAGTCCGTCATGTTTGCGCAGCCTGGCTGTGAGACACCGGTATGTACTGTCCGAGATCAGCATCTGGTCGTATCGATGCCTGTCCTCGTTCTTAATGTTCATAGTCGATGTAACTGTCGCTGTGTGATGTGCGACATCTGGAAGAGGGAAGCTGTTTCCGAAATCACAGCGGATGATATGGATCGGCACAGGCAATCACTGCTCACGCTAGCCGTTCGATGGGTAATTCTCTCTGGTGGGGAACCCCTGCTCCACGGCAACCTTCGTGCATTATGTCGGTTCTTCGGCCAACTGAACGTTCGATTGACTCTGCTGACAACTGGCCTGCTACTTGCCAAGCGATCTGTCGACGTCGCCGAACTGTTTGACGATGTGATCGTGTCAATTGACGGCCCGCCCTCCATCCACGACTCGATTCGTCGTGTCCGTGGTGCGTCGCAACTTATTGAAGATGGAGTTTCGGCTATCCGTTTGTTGAGACCAGAGATGAACATAGCCGGCCGCACGACGGTGCAAAGAGCGAACCACAATTACTTATGCGACACCGTTGCCTTTGCAAAAGCAATTGGATTGAACAGGATCTCATTCCTCGCGGCCGACCTTACGTCGGAGGCTTTCAATCGCCCTCTCCTCTGGCCGGCTGAACGGCAAAGCGAGATAGGCCTCGACGCAAGCGAAGTCAGTGCTCTCGAACAGGAGACTGAGAATCTTATCGCAACCTATCACGACGAAATCAAAACCGGCTTTATCACCGAGGACGCCGTGAGACTGCGTAGGATTACGCGCCACTTTAAGGCTAACCTCGGCCTCGCCAGGCACGAAGCTCCGGTCTGCAACGCTCCATGGGTGTCCTCCGTTGTCGAGCACGACGGCTCGGTGCGTCCCTGTTTCTTTCATCGCCCTATTGGAAATATTAACGATGCGTCATTGGAGGAAATCATAAACGGCGAGCCCGCGCTGTCCTTCCGTCGTTCGCTTTCAGTCAAAGATAACCCAACCTGCCAACGATGTGTGTGCTCGCTCAACTATCCCAGGGAAGGTCGTTCCTAATGAAGCTTGGTGTCATCGGATTAGGACACGTAGGGTTGGTTGCCGCCGTCTGCTTCGCAGAATTAGGACACCAGGTCTTCGCTACCGACAATGACTACGAAAAGATGCGGAGTTTGCGCGGCGGTGGCCTGCCGATTTATGAGCGCTCTGTGTCTGAGTTGCTTCGAAGACACTTAGGAAATTCCGTGCATTTGCGGGGTTCAATTACAGATCTTGTTAACGAAGTTGAGGCTGTGTTCATATGCGTTGGCACGCCTGGCAGCACTGACGGTGCTGCGGATCTCTCTTGTGTGGATTCAGTCGCGCGCGACATTGCTCGCCAGTTGCACGGGCGCCTGCTGATAGTGGAAAAAAGTACTGTACCGATCCGCACCTGCGAGACGATTCGGCAAACAATGATCGTGAACGGTGCTTCGCGAGGATGCTTCAGTGTAGCGTCGAACCCGGAATTCCTCCGCGAAGGCACCGCCGTAACAGACTTCCTTTATCCCGACAGAATTGTGATTGGGACCGACGATGAGTTCAGTCGTCGCCTGCTAACGACCGTTTATCTTCCGTTGACATCCGGTGCGTACTACCGACGTGCCACTCCGATGCCAGGCGCGAGCCGGGCGACGCCGCCTCGTCTGATCCAAACCACCACCAAAAGCGCCGAGCTGATCAAGCATGCGTCCAACGCATTCCTGGCAATGAAAATCTCTTTCATCAACGCTGTCGCCAACATTGCGGAGCTCTCGGGGGCCGACATCGACGAAGTGCGCGAGAGCATGAGTGCCGATCAACGAATCGGCTCGCAATTCCTGCAAGCCGGAATTGGTTATGGGGGAAGTTGTTTTCCCAAAGATGTTCTCGCGTTTAAAGCACTGGCGGGGCGGGCAGGGTATCCGTTCGACCTGCTCAATGAAGTCACCCGCATCAACCTTGATCAACCGATTCGGTTCTTGAACAAGATTCGTACCGCTCTCGCCGGTCTGCGAGGCAAGCGGATAGCAGTCCTGGGGCTGTCATTCAAGGGCGGTACTGACGACATCCGCGAATCTCCGGCACTTAAACTCGTCGAATTCCTTGTTGATGAAGGCGCGCGCGTAGTCGCGTTCGATCCAGCTGCGATGGATCGCGCTCGATGTGCATTGCCACGGAAATCAGTGGAGTTTGCCAACGATACCTACGGTGCAATGCGTGATGCTGATGCGTTACTGATTCTCACCGACTGGCCACAGTTCGCACATCTCGACCTGAAGCAAGTTCGCGAACTGCTGCGAGCGCCAATCATCTTGGATGGCAGAAACCTCTACCCATTGGCAAAGATGGCCGAGGCCGGCTTTAACTACATCAGCGTCGGTCGAAGTCCGGTCGGATCCTTTTTGGAAACTGCTGATTCTGAGATCTCCGACAGCGAAGTGGCTAAAGGAGATCAAGTCGCAATAGAAGTCGTCCTTTCAAAACAGCCATTTGATTGGACTTGAACTAGACCATAAGGGTGTACTCACACTCGGAGGGGGCTCGGGTGGAACGTATTCTAGTGATCGATGCTGATCTGTCGGTGCAACGCATCTTGCGACGGACCCTGGGAAACGCCGGCTTCCAAATCGCAGCGACCGGAGACGGTACAAAAGCGCTGCAAATGATCCGCGGCACCACCCCGGGAGCCGTAATACTTGAACCGCGTTTGCCGGGCAAGTCCGGCTACGATCTATGCCGCGAGATCCGGGCGGCGGATTCCAGTGTTCCGATCGTGGTGCTGAGTGCAGCCAATGATGAGTCCGACAAGGTTCTTCTCCTGGAGCTTGGGGCAGACGACTACGTGACGAAGCCCTTTAGTCCTTGCGAGTTGCTTGCTCGGGTTCGTGCGGCCCTACGGCGCACCCACGAATTCAGAAGCCAAGACGAGATTTATCAGTTTGGCGAGATCGAAGTGAACTTCCGGAACATGGAATTGCTTCGCAACGGCATGAATGTGCCATTCTCGCGGCTAGAGTTCAAGCTGCTTCGCTTCTTCTTGAATAATCAGCAGCGTGTAGTCTCCCAGGATGAATTGCTGACCCAGGTTTGGGGGTATCCGGAGCGCACCGGTTTCACTTCGGGTTCGGTTCGAACACAGGTCCTCGGGCTGCGCAAGAAAATTGAGAAAGATCCGTCTAGCCCGATTCATTTTCGCACCGTGCACGGGTCCGGATACAAGTTTGTTCCCTAAGAGGGCCGTTTGGGGCGAAGGCGGCTGTGTCAGTTG
>Ga0210406_10004903_pt1 | contig 14158 bp, 14 predicted proteins | sample IncBWC30MmetaG_FD_155454 | JGI IMG/M metagenome (GOLD analysis project Ga0210406, IMG submission 155454) | Forest soil microbial communities from Barre Woods Harvard Forest LTER site, Petersham, Massachusetts, United States - Inc-BW-C-30-M | ecosystem: Environmental > Terrestrial > Soil >... | reverse complement strand
GCAGGCCGCCCAATGATGCGGATCGAGCTGCTGTCGGGCGCGCCGTCCAGCGGGACGGTTTTCGCAATGCCGGCCGCTTCCACGCCCGGTAGCGTCTGGAGGCGCCCGAGCACCTTGTCGTACAGGGCCACAATATGATTCGTCTCAGCGTATTTCGCATCCGGCAGCGATAACTCGAAAGTGAGAACGCGCGCTGGTCGAAACCCGGGATCCACGCTGAGCAACCGGAAAAAGGTTTGTGTCAGCAGGCTGGCGGCGATAACCAGGACCAAGGCCAGCGCGACTTCCGAAACGAGCAGCGCCTTACGAATTTTCGGACCGGCGGTATTGCCAACCGATCTTTGGCCGCCCTCCCGGAGCGCATCGGCCAGATCCTCGCGAGTGGCTGGGATGGCGGGCGCCAATCCAAACAGAATGCCCGTGACGAGAGTTACGCCAAAAGCGAAGGCGAACACTTGAAAGTCTAGAGCGACGTCGGCGAGGCGCGGAATATTGGACGGAGCAAATGTCGTTAGGAACTCGATTCCCAGCTCCCCCAACAGAACTCCCACAGCGCCCCCGGCCGCTGCGAGCAACAGGCTTTCCGTCAAGAGCTGGCGTAGCAACCTTGCGTTTCCTGCGCCGAGGGCCGCGCGCAGCGTGAATTCGCGCCTGCGTGCGAGCGACCGCGCCAGCAGGAGGCTCGCGACGTTGGAACAAGCTATCAGAAGAACGACGCCCACCGCGCCGAGGATCAGCAACAGCGGCCGCCGCGTGTCTCCCGCCACCTGATGCGCCAACGGAGTGACGCGCGAATTGAACCAATCTTTGCCCTGCGGTCCGTATTGCTGTTCGAGGCGCCTCGCGAACACGTCCATTTCGGCTTGGGCTTGTCCAATTGAGGTGCCGGGCTTCAATCGTCCAATCACGGCAAGCTCGGAGGGATCGTAGGGATGCAGCGGCGCCGGCGGAAGGGCCAGCGGAACCCACAACTGCGTTTCGCGCGGAAAGGTAAAGCTTCCGGGCATCTCCGTGCTGCGAGGAAACGCGAATCCAGGGGGCATGACGCCGACTACGGTATACGGAGACCCGTTCAACTCCACGGCTCGGCCGAGAATCGCAGGATCGCTCGAGAACCTATCACGCCATAGCTGATCGGTGAGGATCACCTCGTGCTCATGGCCGGGCTGATCCTCCGCTGAAGTGAAGAAACGCCCGATCTGCGGAGCAAGTCCCAGAGCCGGAAAGAAACCCGCCGAGGCGCGGATGCCCTCCAGACGCAGAGGGTCGCCGGAACCGGTGAGATTGAACGAATCGCTTTTGAAGGCGCCCAAATGCTGGAACGCTTTCAATTCGCGCCGCAGGACATGAAATTCGCGCAAATCCCACGGGATCTCTTCGTAACCGAGATTGAGGCCGGCGGGAGCCAGCCGCCAAGGAACGACAATCCTCTCGGAATTCGGATAAGGCAGCGGCTTCAGTAGGATGGCGTTCACCAGACTGAAGACCGCAGTGCTCGCGCCAATGCCGAGCGCCAGCGTGATTACGGCGACAATTGTGAAGCCCCTGCTCTTGGTGAGTGTCCGTAAACCATATTTCAGATCCTGAAGCAACGTGACCATGCTCGTATCTTGACAGGTTTGCTACGCGCGGCGCGGGGGTACGATCCCACTCTACACTTCCACGGAATGCCGACAGAATTGAGCGAAACCGCCAGATGCGAGGTATCGTCAATTCCATTGCGGTCATCTTCATGGAACACGAGATGAGCTGGAGACGGCGACGTAGAGGCCATGGCCGGCGGTCCGGCTACCCAAGATGGAGTATTTCTTGGTCAACCCTTCGTGGGAGTAAAGGAACACTCCATTTCGTGACGTATTCCTTTCCGCGATGCCGCACACTCCTAGCCAGAGATTGGCTACGTTCTGTTAGTCACACAGCGAAAGGGACGTAAGACAAAACACACTGGGAATCAGCGGACCCGAACGTTCGGCGGCCACGGCCAGTCCGCTACTGTTTTGTTTGAACACACGTTACTCAGGAGAAGACTTTCATGCCCACTATCACGACCAAAGACGGTATAGACATTTACTACAAAGACTGGGGTAAAGGACAGCCTGTAGTTTTCAGCCATGGTTGGCCGCTCAGCGCGGACGACTGGGATAACCAGATGTTGTTCTTCTTGCATCACGGCTATAGGGTGATCGCCCATGATCGCCGTGGGCACGGCCGCTCGACTCAGACCGCCGACGGCCACGATATGGACCATTATGCCAATGACCTGGCGGCTCTTACGGCGCAACTCGACCTGAAGAATGCCATCCATGTTGGCCATTCCACCGGTGGCGGCGAGGTGACGCGCTATTTGGCTCGGCATGGTGGAAGCCGGGTGAGCAAGGCAGCGCTGATCAGCGCGGTGCCCCCTCTCATGCTGAAGACTGCGGCCAATCCGCTGGGCCTTCCCAAGGAAGTGTTCGATGGTCTACAGGCGCAACTTGCCGCCAATCGTTCGCAATTCTATCGCGACCTGCCATCAGGGCCCTTCTACGGATACAATCGGCCGGGCGCGAAAGCTTCAGAGGCTGTTATTGAAAATTGGTGGCGCCAGGGCATGATGGGCGGAGCCAAAGCGCATTACGACGGTATCGTGGCCTTTTCCCAAACGGATTTCACGGAAGATCTCAAGAAGATCAACGTTCCGGTCTTGGTCATGCACAGCGAGGACGACCAGATCGTGCCTTATGTCGCCGCCGGTCCGCGTTCCGCTAAATTACTGAAGAACGGAACTTTCATAAGCTACAAGAACTTTCCCCATGGCATGCCCACCACACAAGCGGACACGATTAACGCCGACCTTCTGAAGTTCATCACAGACGCTGCGACGGTCGCGGCTTGAACATTTCCCGGCCTTCACTTTTGCGAAGGCCGGGGTGACTTGTTTCTAACGATCGCTCACATAAAAGGAATCGTGAATGTTGTATCGGGCGTCAGTGGCTAAAAACATTGTGCTCGTTCACGGGGCGTTTGCCGACGGCACGAGGCCGACTCCTCCATCGCTGGCGAAAGCATCCGATCGTTCGTCGAGACGATAGCCCAAGTGGGCTTGGTCGGTCTTCCATGCATGTGGCAAGTAGGCAAAGTGGTCACGGCTCCCATCCTTCGTGCGGAGCTGGTCGAGAATAATTCCGCTTCTCGAAGGCATGGTCATCCTGGAGGAACCGGCTGAGGTTGCAGCGGTCATCGAAGAGGCGGCAAGAACCACTTTGACGAAACAACAAGACGAACTGCTTACCTCACATGAAAGGAGGTAGCGGCACCCTATCGTGACATTACCCAGCGGGCAGCGCCAGGAGAACTGGGCCGAGTGGTAAGCTGCGTACACAGTAGCGGAGCAGACCGGCAAAGAGCTGCCGCAATGAAACGAGTGTGACGTGATGATTCACGCCATAAGTAGCCGTCAGTGAGCATAAGTTCAACAAAGGAGATTGGCATGAAACGCAACAGTATCTTGGTAATCGTATTCGTCGGAATTTTTCTCTGTGTTCTGGCGGGGCTGGCCATAGCTGCCCCGGATAAGTACACGGTGAAAGTGCCGGGTGGGCTCGCGTTCTCTGAGTTCAGAGGATACGAGGCCTGGCAGGTTGTCTCCATCAGTCAGGACGGACCCCTTATGGCCGCGATCCTCGCGAATCCTGTGATGATCAAAGCCTACTTGGACGGCGTTCCCGGCAACGGCAAGCCTTTCCCCGACGGCGCCAAGCTGGCGAAGATCCATTGGAACCCGAAAAAGATGGAGACGTTCCCCGCAGCGACTGTGCCTGGTACCCAGCATGACATGGACTTCATGGTCAAGGACAGCAAGAGGTTCGCGGACAGCGGAGGTTGGGGATATGCCGTGTTCGACTATGACACTGCATCCGATACGTTCACGCCCGGCACCTTGGCTGGCAAGCCGCCGCAGGGAAACGACGCCAAGTGCGGGTTCGCGTGCCACACGAGGGTGAAGACGAGAGATTATGTTTTCACCGATTACGGGCATAGGTGAGGACTAGACGCCGATTCTGCAGGCCCTTGGGCTCTTCTACCGCGAGGCCGGGGACCCGTCGAAACCGACCACCGTCCTGCTGTACGGTTTTCCCTCGTCGTCGTTCCAGTTCCACGATCGCAATCCCTTTCTGGCCGATCGATTTCGTGTCATCGCGCCCGACTACTTCGGCATGGGACATTGCGAATCGCCGGACCCGACCGACCTTCGATGACGTGTCCAAGTGATTCACGTCGGAGACACGTGGTGGAATGGCTTCTATCCCTTCATCGACTACTCGACCGGAAGCGGCATCGATGGGATGATCCGTGTCCCGAACTGAACTCCCGAGTAGACGAGCTTGGTGAATATGACATGGGTCATAAGAAACTGACCCCACTTGGCGTCGTAAGCGGCTGTCGGCTTCGCCGCGATGGTTTCAGCGAAAGACTTGCCTTGTTTCTTCAGTTTTCCGTGGCCCGGAATGAATATCGTCTTGTCCGTCACAACAGACAGGTTCCGCTCGGTTTAGTCTTGGGAAACGCGCGTGGCTCGGTGAATGCGCTCAAGGCCGACCCTAATCCTTAGGAGTCCCGTGACGGTCGTAAAAACGTTCAAGTGTTTGCCGACCGTTCAGTATCATCCAATGTAGCGCTCGCTACGAAAAGCGCGCTTTAGACGATCGCTTGGGCAACGCTCCCGCTACCTCTTGCCACACTTTCGCGGCGATTTCTTCGGGCGCCCCCCGCCCGTCGATCAGGCGAAAACGGCGCGGCTCGCGGCGGGCGATCTCGTGGTAGGCGGCGCGAACCCGTTGGTGAAAGTCAGCGCCCTGCTGCTCATAGCGCATTTCATGCTGTTCATTTCGCGCCTGGGCGCGCGCCAGTCCGGTTTCGGTGTCGATGTCGATGCAGAGCGTCAAGTCCGGGACCAAGCCGTGACAGGCGATGCGATCGACTTCAAGCACAGTTTCCCAGGCCAGCCCGTGCCCTCCGCCTTGGTAGGCGATGGACGAATCGGTGAAGCGGTCCGAAACAACGATTTTGCCCTCGGCAAGCGCTGGCAGAACGGATTGCTCGACGTTCTGAGCGCGCGCGGCGAACATCAGCAGCAGTTCAGGGATCGGTCGCAGCTCGCGATTGGCTGGGTCGAGCAGGATACGGCGGATCTGCTGGCCGATGGCTGTGCCGCCAGGCTCGATCGTCTCGAGCACCGCATGACCAGCGCTCCGCAGACGCTCCGCCAGAAGCCGGGCCTGGGTGCTCTTGCCGCTTCCGTCAGGCCCCTCAAAGGTGATAAAGAGCCCTAGGTGAGAGCCGTAGCCTTGGCCGCCCGCGCCACTAGTCGTAGACATAGTGCAGGACTTTTTTGAGGTCTTCCCAGGCTTCTTTCTTAGCGTTTTGATTGTACGGCCGCAGCAAATATGAGGGGTGATACGTAACTATCACCGGGATATCGCGCCACTGCTGCCACTTTCCGCGGAGCCGCATGACACCTTCCTTGGTCCCCAGGATCGCCTTGGCCGCCGTCGAGCCCAGGGCACAGATGGCCTTGGGCCGGATCGCTAGAAGCTGGCGGAACAGGAACTGGCCGCAAATCTCCATCTCATCGGGTTGCGGAGTTCGATTCTCAGGCGGGCGGCACTTAACGACGTTGCAGATATAAACGTCGCTGCGTTGGAGCGGGATGCCCTCTTTATGGGCAGTGCCTTCAATCATCTGGGTGAGAAGTTGTCCGGCCCGGCCGACGAACGGCAACCCCTGCGCGTCCTCGTCGGCCCCCGGGCCTTCACCTACAAACACCAGCCTCGCCTGCTCGGCCCCGGTCCCGAACACTAATCGGTTCCGGCCCTCATGCAGACGACATCGTTTGCAGTCACCAATATCTTCCAATATCTTGAGTAAATTGTCATGAACCGGTGCGAGCGAAGGTACTAAGGGGGATGGGGGTGCTGGTTTAAGGTTACGGGGCATGGGGTTAAGGTCTGTGACCTGAGGTGGAACGGGCGCCAGTACAGGCTGGCCGGGCGAGTCGCGGCGATAGAGCGTTTTCAAGCCCAGGTCTTGGTAAAACTCCAGATAGCGGCGGACTTCATCCTTCGTCATCGCGCCGCGTGGAGGGCCAGACGCAATTTCGTAACCTGGTCGAAAATGCGGTCGGCGATCTCGCGCTTGGGCGCGCGGGCGATCGGGATTGTTTCACCGGTGCGAAGAACCAATACGACCTCGTTTTGATCGGATTCGAAACCCGTCCCTTCCTGATTTACCAGATTCGCCACTACCATGTCGCAATTCTTATTCTTGAGTTTCTGCCGAGCGCTCTCAGTGAGGTTTTCGGTCTCGGCGGCGAAGCCGACCAGCAGACGATCGCCCTTCTTCTGCCCTAGTTCGGCGAGGATGTCGGGCGTGGGATCGAGATCGAGAGACATTCTAGCGGAGGTCTTCTTAACTTTATGCTGCGGCACGCGTGACAAATGATAATCGGCGACAGCCGCGGATTTCACGACAATCGTGGCTTCCGGCAAATGTTCCATTACAGCGGCGCGCATTTCGACGGCGGTGCGGACGTGGATCACCGAGACGCCGGCGGGTTCGGAAAGTTGCACCGGTCCAGACACCAGAACCACGCGCGCGCCACGCTGAGCAGCGGCCTGGGCGAGGGCGTAGCCCATCTTCCCGCTGGAGCGGTTGGAGATGAACCGCACCGGGTCCAATGGCTCTTCAGTCGGGCCCGCGGTGACCAGCACCGTTTCTCCTTCGAGATCCCGCCGCTGCAGGGTCAAGCCCGCGACCATGTCGGCGATGCGCTCGGGCTCGGCCAGTCTGCCGGGACCAGTTGTTCCGCACGCCAACAAGCCTTCCTCCGGCTCGATGATCAGGTGGCCGCGGCTCTTTAAGATCGCAAGATTTTGCTGCGTCGCTGGATGCATCCACATGTTGCTGTTCATGGCCGGCGCCAGCACCACCGGGCCAGTGAAGGCCAAGTAGGTGGTAGTGAGGAAGTCATTGGCAAGCCCGTGCGCCAGGCGCGCCAGCAGATCAGCCGTGGCGGGCGCGATCACCAGGATGTCGTTCTCTTGCGCGACTGCGATATGCTCGACGGCGCTCGAGAGCGTCTCTTCCGGGCTCGCGGAACCGAACGGATCGGTGATCACCTTGCGTCCGGTGAGCGCCGCGAAGGTCAGGGGCGTGATGAATTTTCCGGCGGCGGAGGTGAGGATCACCTGGACGCGAAACCCGCGCTCCATGAGGGCCCGGGCCAGTTCGGCTGATTTATAGGCGGCGATTCCACCGCCCACGCCCAACACAGCGTTCATCGCGGCCCTTCTATTCCTCTGGCGCCAGTTCCTGGGTTGGTGGCACTTTAGGCGTGTCGGTGTATTTCACCAGCCCGCGGCGGACCTCTTCCATGGAGGTCACAGTAGGCTTCTTGGATGTGGTTGGGAGAAAGGGACGAGCGCCATTCTGCAACTGCCGCGCCCGCTTGGCGGCGACGATGATGAAGCGGTAGGTGCTCTGCTCCCCGTCGTCGGGAATCGCGTACATCGCGTTGTTCTTTAATCTCTCAGCCATGTGTTCATGAACCTCAATTCGTTTTTAACTTTTCAAAACTTTCGAGAATGGGCCGGACTTCTTCTTCCATTCTGGCCTTGCGCAGCCGCTCAGCTTTGACGACTGTCGCCAACCTGGCGGCCGACTCCTCGAGTTCCCGGTTGATCAGGACATAATCGTATTGCGTATAATTGCGAACTTCGTCGGCTGCACCCTTGAGGCGCCGTAGAATGACTTCTTCGCTATCCTGCGACCGGGAACGCAGCCGTTGCTCGAGAACTTCTCGAGAAGGTGGAAGCACAAAGATACTGATCGCCTCCGGAATCGCTACCTTCAATTGTCTCGCACCTTGCACGTCGATGTCGAGTACCAGATCTTTGCCTTCCTGGACGGCCTTTTCGAAGGTGCTGCGGTTAGTGCCATAGTAGTTGCCGAAAACCTCAGCAAATTCGAGGAATTCGCCCTGCGCCAGGCGGACTTCGAACTCAGCGCGCGAGATAAAGTTGTAGTCGACGCCGTTGATTTCAGTGGGACGCGGGGGGCGCGTGGTGTAGGAGATGGAGAACGAGAGTCCGGGGACCGATTGCAACAGCCGGTGCACGAGCGTGGATTTTCCCGAGCCCGAAGGGGCCGAGATGATGAAGACGGAGATCATGGGTAGGTCCTTGCGTTCACACGAGTGTGAACGCGGCACGCAGGAGTGCGTGCGCCACAAGCGCGTGGACTGATCATTCCAGATTCAGCGCCTGCTCGCGGATTTTCTCAATAGCGGCCTTGCCCGCCAGCGCCAAGTCTGTAATCCCCAGGCCCAGTTCGCCGATACCGTTGGTCTTCGACAGAACGGTGTTGGTTTCGCGATTCATCTCCTGCAGCAGGAAATCGATCTTCTTGCCCACCTCGCCGCCAGCATCCAGAAGCTCGTTCAGTTGCCGCGAATGGATCTGCAGGCGGGAAATTTCCTCCCCGATATCGCTGCGGTCGGCCAGCATAGCCGCTTCCTGTGCGATGCGCTGGGGATCCAGCGCGGCCGTGCGAAGCAGCTCCTGCAATTTTTCGGACAGGCGGCTTTGGAAGGCCGGCTGGGCGCGCGAACGAATCTTTTCCATTTGCCCCGCGCTCTCAGCCAGCACCCGGTTATGTTCGCGCATGAAGGCAGCCAGCTCGCTGCCTTCCCGCGACCGGAACTGATTGAGCTTTTCAAGCGCCTCTTCGAGCGATGCCAGCAATTCACTCTCGATCTTCGGATCGGGTTCCAGATCGGCCGCGAATCCGAACATCCCCGGAAGACGCAAGGCCTGATTCAAATCCGGTTGCGATGCGATCCCTTCGGCAGCCGCCGCTTGCCGGAACGCGGCCAGATAGGCCCGCAGCAGCGGGGCGTTCAACGCACCGGGCTCCCCATTGCCGGAGCGAAGCAGCGTGCACCGGATGTCAACGTGGCCGCGGTGGACAGCTCGCTTTAACAGGGCGCGCATGGCGCCTTCAAACGGATCGAGGTCGGCTTCCAGATGAAAGTGCAGATCCAGACCTCGATGGTTGACGCTCTTGAGGTTGACCGTGATTTCGCCGTGTTCGGTGGCCTTGTGGACTCGCGCAAAGCCGGTCATGCTTCGGATGGGTTCCCTCATGTAGGTGCGCTCATGTCGTAGAGGTCATGAATTCAGCAGTGGATCCGGTTCCAGAAATTGCAAGTCGTGCAGGCGCTGGTAGATTCCGCCATGATTGACCAGTTCTTCGTGCGTTCCGACTTCGCAGATGCGCCCCCGATCCACGACAACAATCTTGTCGGCCCGGCGTATAGTGGACAACCGGTGAGCAATCACGATGACTGTGCGATTGTTCATCAGTGTTTGCAGCGCGCGCTGCACCAGGATCTCGGATTCGGTATCAAGATGCGAGGTGGCTTCGTCCAGGATCAGAATGGGCGCGTTCTTGAGCATGGCCCGTGCGATGGCGAGGCGCTGCCGCTGCCCTCCACTCAGCTTTACTCCGCGCTCGCCGATGATGGTTTGGTAGCCTTCCGGCATGCGCTCGATGAACTCGTCGGCCAGCGCGCTGCGAGCAGCGGCCTGGATCTCGTCGTCCTTAGCTTTGGGCTTGCCGTAACGGATATTGTTGGCGACCGTGTCGTTGAAGAGGAAGGTTTCCTGCGCCACCATCCCGATCTTTTCGCGCAGCGAAGTCAGTTGCAGATCGCGCACATCTTTGCCGTCGATCCTCACCGCGCCGGATGTGACGTCGTAAAAGCGAGGCACCAGATTCACGAGCGTGGTTTTGCCGCCGCCGCTGGGGCCGACCAACGCCACGACCTCGCCGGCGCGCACTTCCAACTGAATATCAGTGAGCGAAAACCCTTGCGGCGCGTTGGGATAGAGGAAACTGACATTATCGAGCAGAATCGCGTGCTGAAATCTAGCTAGCTTGGCTGCGCCGGGTCTGTCTTGAATCTGGCGGTCGTCATCCAGATATTCGAAGACCTTCTGTGAGGCGCCCAGCGCCTGCTGAAAAATATTATGAATGCCGGTGAGCCGCTTCACTGGCTCATACAGCATCAGAAGGGCAATCACGAAACTGGTGAACTCGCCGGCCGTCAAAACGCCGTTCTTGATCTCGATGCGCGCATAAGTCAAAAGCCCGACGATGGTGATAGCTGCGAAGAATTCGATTAATGGTGACGACAGCGCTTGCTGGGCCACATAGCGGAGATTACTCGATTTCAGGCGATGCGCTGCAATTTGAAACCGATTCGATTCGATATCTTCGGTGCCGAACGACTTCACCACTTGGTGGCCGCTGAGCGTCTCCTGAAGAATCTGGTTTAGTTCGGCAGCGTCATCTTGGGCGCGACGGGTAGTGCGGCGAATGCGCCTGCCGATCCGCAGAGTGGGCACTAGCACGAAAGGCAGCACGGTGAGGCTGACCGCCGCGAGGCGCCAGTCTTTTTGAACCACCACCCACAATAGAAAGATCACCGAGAAAGACTGCCGAAGCCAGTCGGCCAGCATGTGCGATGTTGCTACCTGGATTTTTTCGAGATCGTTCATGATGGACGACATGAGCCGCCCGGTGGAGTTGGACTCGAAGAAATTCGCATCTTGCCGGAGCACTCGGTCGAAGACTTTTTGCCGGAGGTCGGTGACCGCGGAAAAGCCTACGTAGTTGACCAGGTAATTTCCGAAATAATCGCACAGGCCTTTAATCAGAAACGTGGCCAGGATCGCGACCGCCACCATAGTCCAGACGTTATGGATGCCAGAGGGTAGGATGTCCTGCAGATAGATGGGGCGACTGAAACCCGGGACGCTAATCAGCGGCACCAATGAATCCGGCGAATCGGGTTTCAGCACGCGATCGAAGACCGGGCCGATGAGCACAGCCATGAATCCCTGCGCGGCTCCCACCGCCGCCATCAGTACCACCGATGCCAGAAGGGGGGCGGTGTAAGGCCGAACGAAGCGGAGAAGGCGGCGGAATTCGGTCATTTGGCGTGTGGGAAGTAGGAGGTGGGTTGTGGGACCATCAGATTCCCGACAGCTTGGACAACCTCTGGAACCTGAATGGATCCAATTCCATCTCGACTGAGCACCGACGATTCGGTGCGCCAAGGCCGCCAGATGTCGGGGTCGGATGGTCCGAACAGGACCACAACAGGCAACCCGAATGCCGCTGCCATGTGCGCGGGTCCGCTGTCGTTTCCGATAAAGATCGACGCGCCTGCGAGCAGCGATTTTATTTCTTCGAGCGGCGCGCTGGCGCAGCATCGGTACCGGGCGAATGCGTCGAGGCTTTCTCCTGGTCCGGCGATGAAGACTGGATCGAGACCCAGGCGCTTGTCCAAATGCTCGGCGACCGCGAGGAAATTAGAAGACGGCCAGGTTTTATCAGGCGTCGATGCCATGGGATGCAGGACGACATACGACCGTTGGTTTGGCGAAGGTTCAGCAAACAGCCGCGCCCTCGGAATCTCGGCCTGAGGAACGCCGAGGTAGAACATTGCCGACGCCACGTGCTCGGCCGTGTGGACCTTGCGGTCTACGCCGAGAATCTCCTGGGTCCGTGGAATTTGGATGTTATAAACAGGACGGAAGCGGAAATGAGCGAAGCCTGCGCGCCAACGCGACCGTGCGGCGATCGTGAGCCGAAAGCTGGTAACCCCGCCGTGAAGGTTCAGAGTAAGCTCCGGGCGCCAGCGCGAGATTTCAGGTGGCTTCGGAGGCAGAATCGAATCCAAATCAGGGTTCCCCGCGAAAACGGGAGCGAACGCGTCTTCCACTACCATCGCGATCCGCAGGTCCGGCCGGGCCTGTTTCAACAGCGAAATTGCCGGCGTGGTGAGCACGCAATCCCCTAGCGATCGCAAGCGGATGACGGCGACCCGCGCGCCAGCAGGAAGGCGCTCAAGTACGTTTGTCATGCTAGATCATGTCAGAAAGGCCCGCTTACTCCTCGATCTTCGCTTCGTCGATCAGCATCACGGGAATCTCATCGCGAATCGGATAGACCCGTTTACACTGGACGCATTTAAGTCCGCTCTGATCGGGCTTCAGTTCCACCGGCGCTTTGCACAGAGGACAGACCAGGATGTCCAGCAGATCCTTGCTAATCGGCATGCTTCGATTCAGTTTAACAAAGACGCCTTGCTCCGCATCGGTGTATGATGGCGATCTATGGCCGTGACGACGTTCCGCACGATCGCCCTGCTTGCGATAGCTAGCCCGGGGTTTAGTCAGCCGGAGCCGCGAGTAGCGCCGCCTATGCCGCCAGTGCTTCGGAATTACCAGACCGTCACTCCGGAGCGTCTTAAGAACCCGGAAGACGGCAACTGGCTGATGATCCGCCGCACCTACGACGGCTGGGGTTACAGCCCGCTGAGCGAGATTACGCCCGACAACGTGAAGCGCCTCCAGCCGGTTTGGATATTCTCAACTGGCGAAACCAAAGTCCACGAGGCTGCACCGATCGTGAACAACGGGGTGATGTTTGTGTCCACCCCCAATAATCAGGTGATCGCCATCAATGCCAAGTCGGGCAACCTGCTGTGGCGTTACACGCGCCGTCGACCCACAGGAACTTCGGTGCTTCACGATACTAGCCGCGGAGTCGCGCTCCTGGGAGACAGAGTATTCTATGCTGCCGGTGAAGCCGTCCTGGTGGCATTAGACGCAAGAACTGGCCAGGAGGTCTGGACGACCACGGTAGCAGACAACAAGTCGGGCTATTACATCACGCTGGCTCCGTTGGTCGCCGGCGGCAAGGTCATGGTTGGAGCATCGGGAGGCGAGTTGGGAATCCGCGGTTTCGTCGCGGCCTACGATCCCGATTCCGGCAAAGAACAATGGCGCACCTACACCATTCCGGCTCCAGGAGAACCGGGCAGCGGGACTTGGCCGAAAGGCGATCAATGGAAGACCGGGGGCGCTCCGGTATGGGTCACCGGCAACTATGATCCGGAGACGAACCTGGCGTATTGGGGAACTGGTAACGGTGGGCCATGGATGGGCGACAAGCGTCCGGGTGACAATCTTTATACCGCGTCGACGCTGGCGCTGGACGTCTCGACCGGCGCGATCAAAGGTCACTTTCAATACCATCCCAACGATTCCTGGGACTGGGACGAGGTTTCGCCGCCGATACTGGTCGACTACAAGCGCGGCGCGCGTACCATCACAGGCTTGATCGACGTCGCACGCGACGGCTATCTGCGGTTTCTGGAGCGCACCACCAACGGTCGAATCCATTTCATCGAAGGCGCGCCTTACGTGAAGCAGAACGTGTTCACGCGGCTGGATCCTGAAACCGGACGGCCAGAAATCGATTTAGATCACAAGCCCGGTACCGGCAAGGAAGTGACGTACTGCCCGTCGCTGTGGGGCGGCAAGAACTGGCCGCCGATAGCCTTCAGTCCGGCGACACGGATGATTTACATCCCGGCCAATAACAATTTGTGCCAAACCTCCATGGGGAAGGAGGTGGACTACGAAGCGGGCCGATCATTTACGGGCGTGAAACTCAGCTTCTCGGTCGCCCCTGGCGCCGACCACATTGGCGAGGTGCAGGCCTGGAACGTCGACACTGGCAAGCAGGTTTGGACGCACAATTATCCCAAGTCTCCGAATTGGGGAGCGATGCTGGCCACCGGGGGCGGTTTGGTATTCAGCGGCGGGACTAACGACCGCAGGATGCATGCGTTCGATGCATCCACCGGCAAGCTGCTCTGGGAGTTTCCAACCAATACGGGAATTCTGGCACCCCCAACATCCTTCTCGATCGATGGCAGGCAGTACATCGCCGTGCTCGCGGGATGGGGCGGCGACTCGCGGGGAATGCAGGCCGACCTCAATCGCGTTTTCCCTGGAGAATACCCAGAGGTGCCGGAAGGCGGGGCGGTGTGGGTTTTCGCCTTGGAGCCCTGACTTTCGCAGGTCGGAGACCTGCGCCACGTTAAAACGTAAAACGCATCTGCAGTTCGAGCCGCCGGTTGTTTCCACTTTCGGCGAAGGCTCCGAAGCCGCCGGCGAGCGTGTTGGACTGGCCGAAGAGCGGAGAAGTCAACGTCCCATTGATCGGTCCGGGATTGACGTGATTCAAAAGATTGCGGGCTTGG